>OGWX01002083.1_pt1 | contig 12534 bp, 12 predicted proteins | sample 1576151 | NCBI WGS metagenome assembly OGWX01 (sample SAMEA3541591, study PRJEB24748) | human gut metagenome | biome: human gut; feature: human-associated habitat; material: faeces | place: China | collected 2012
TATCCAGAAACTCGGATTTGTACCGGAAGCGCAGAATGATATGATATTTTCTATTATCTGTGAGGAAATGGGATTGATCGGGGCAGTATTTGTAATGTTATTATTTTTCATCCTGATATGGCGCTTTTTTATTATTGCATCTCATGCACCCGATCTGGAGGGAGCTTTGATCGCATCCGGCGCAATGGCACACATGATGATACAGGTAATTCTTAATATTGCGGTTGTGACAAATACCATACCGAATACGGGAATTACATTGCCATTCATCAGTTATGGAGGAACTTCGGTTATGTTCCTGCTTTTTGAAATGGGGCTTGTGTTGAATGTGTCATGTTTGGTAAAATAATATACATGTGGATGAAAGGAAGTTTGAATCATATATGGGAAACCAGAGGCCAAAGAAAAAACAAGGGAACAAGAAGAATGGAAAAAAGCATCATGTATATGCAGTGATTGTTCTGCTGCTGGCAGCAGCGATCATCATTATCGGAGGTATTTTGCTGTTCTATATTCAAGAAATAGAAGTAAGCGGAAATGAGTACTGTGACAGTCAGGAGATTGTGAATTGCGTGCAGAATGATAAGCTGTCGGATAATTCTTTATATGTAGTTGCAAAATATTCTATGGGAAAAGGAACCGTACCGAAATGTCTGGATTCTTTAAAAGTCAGAATGAAAAATCCGTGGACACTGCAGATTACGGTAAAAGAAAAGGCAATTACCGGGTGCGTGAAAACCGGAACAACCTATAGTTATTTTGATCAGAGTGGACTTGTGGTAAAACAATCTTCAGTAAAAGATGCGCAGATACCGGTTGTAGAGGGAGTGAAGATAAAATCAGACAAAATTTAATGAAATACTGGAAGCATGTGCAGAAAGTCAGAAATATGGGATATATCCGGAAAATGTGACGGTAAAACAGCAGCAGATCTATATGAAATTTGGAAATGTAAGTGCCTGTCTGGGAAGCCAGGTATCTGGTGAACAGATTGCTCAGATCAAGCCGATCTTAAAAAAGCTTGGTGATAAAGAGGGAATCCTGCATTTGGAGACCTATTCAGAGAATAACACTACGATTACTTTTGAGATGAAAGAAATTTCACAAGAAAATTAGAAAAATTAGAGAAATTCTATTGATATTTTATACGAAAGTCTATATTATATACTATATATAGCAAACTGAGTTCATCTCACTTGCTCTATCAATGGGATGTATAATATATAATAAGGATAACAAAGGAGGAGAAACCCTTGCTAGAAATTAAAACAAATGAATCAGAAGCAGCGGCAAAAATAATTGTTGTTGGAGTCGGTGGAGGCGGTAATAACGCAGTAAACCGAATGATTGATGAGCAGATTGCCGGTGTTGAATTTATAGCGGTCAATACAGATAAACAGGCACTTCAGCTGTGTAAAGCTCCGACACTGATGCAGATCGGTGATAAGATTACCAAAGGTCTGGGAGCCGGTGCAAGACCGGAGATCGGTGAGAAAGCAGCAGAAGAAAGTGCAGAAGAAATATCAGCAGCACTGAAAGGTGCCGACATGGTATTTGTAACATGCGGTATGGGCGGTGGTACCGGAACAGGTGCTACACCAGTGATTGCACGTATTGCAAAAGAACAGGGAGCATTAACCGTAGGTGTTGTAACAAAACCGTTCCGTTTTGAGTCTAAGACACGTATGAACAATGCCCTTGCGGGAATTGAAAAATTAAAAGAAAGTGTGGATACGCTGATCGTAATTCCAAATGATAAACTGCTGGAGATTGTTGACAGACGCACAACAATGCCGGAAGCTTTAAAGAAAGCTGACGAAGTATTACAGCAGGGTATTCAGGGAATCACAGACCTGATCAATGTACCTTCACTGATTAACCTTGACTTCGCAGATGTACAGACTGTTATGACAGATAAAGGTATTGCCCATATCGGTATCGGTCAGGGACGCGGTGATGATAAGGCTCTGGAGGCTGTGAAACAGGCGGTTGCCAGTCCTCTTCTGGAGACAACGATTGCAGGAGCATCACATGTTATCATCAATGTATCCGGAGATATCACACTTATGGATGCAGCTGATGCGGCAGAATATGTACAGGAACTTGCAGGAGAAGATGCAAATATCATCTTTGGTGCTATGTACGATGATTCCAGAGCAGATGAAGCAACAATCACTGTAATTGCTACAGGACTTCACAATGTTGGAGGAAGTGCTTCAAAGTTAAAATCAAGACTGGAGAATCAGGGCAGATCTTCGGCTATGCCACATGGTCAGCAGGGACATGCATCCGCATATGAAAGACCGACACGTCAGAATAATACGATGTATACGCAGCAGCAGACTGTACGTACACAGCAGGCTGAACGTCCGGTTTCACCAAGACTTGATTTTGGAACAACAACACAGAGAGAAAATGGTGGAACAACTGCAAGAAGACCGATTGGTGGAACAACTCCTACATTGGATACACCAAGAACACCGGCAAGTAAAGTGAAAGAGCAGTCAATCAAAATTCCGGATTTCTTTAAAAAATAACAATCACATAAAGAGTTATATTACTTAAAAAAGACAGAAGAACTGATGCACATGAATTTGAAGTGTGCACAGTTCTTTCTTTTTTTCTTCTTTTCTTTCTTAAATGCTCTTTTGTTTACGAAAGCAGTCGAACGAAAACCGGCATATCATACATCATATGACAAAATCCTTTCTATAAAATCTATATAATGATACTTGTTTGAAACAACAAATCTATTTCTGTGCACGGAAAGAGAAAGAAGGCCTGATGTGTACTATGAATTATATGTAGATGTGTTTTTTATGGTGAATTTTACAATGGATGCGATTCTTTTGATCCTTCTGAAGAAATTACTTGCCTGTCCGGCGGGGTATGGAAGGGTTTTTGCAGGAGCAGCAACTGGAGCCGCGATGACATGTATTGCAATTGTCATATTCAGGAAAACACCGGTATTAAGATTTGTAGTATTTCATGGAGTCATTAATGTAGTAATGATGAAGGCCGGCCTTGGAATAAAATGGGGCCGGGAATTGTTCAGAGGATGGGTAATTTTATATATAGAGTCTTTTCTTTTGGGGGGAGTATTACAGTTTGCGGGACAGTATCTGCGGCAGGGAAGTGTATTCTTTGCATTGGCAGTCATCAGTTATTATGTGGTGTTGGGAATCTGGAAGATCATTTTATTGTTTTCGGAGAAAGGAAATCGTTACTGTGAAGTGGTGGTGTTTTTCGGAGAACGAAATTGCAGACTGAGAGCCCTTATAGATACAGGAAATACATTGAAGGATACAGTGAGTAAAGATCCGGTCAGTGTTATGGATCAGGCATCTGTAAAGAGATTGACAGAAGGAAAGCAACCGGAACGATTCAGATATATTCCATATCATTCCATCGGGAAAAAAGAGGGAGTTATGCCTGCATTTCGCATGGATAAGATACAGATCATACGGGATGGATACAGGATAAATGTAGAACATCCATTAGTGGCGGTATGTGAAGAAGAATTAGGGTCAGAAAATTATCAGATGATCATAAATCCAGATATATTGGCAGGAGGAAAGAAAAATGGTGATAAAAGTAGCAGTTCCGCATCAGTTTAAATTGAAAGTAATTCCGGATTTGAAGACACTCTTTTTTGTGGACAGAAAAGACATTCATTACATAGGCGGATCGGATATTCTGCCTGCACCTTTAGAAGCGGCGGCAGAAAAGAAAGCAATCAAAGACCTTGGGACAGAAAAAGATGAAAATGCAAGGAAAATACTGATTGAACATAATTTGCGCCTGGTGGTATATATAGCAAAGAAATTTGACAATACAGGAGTGGGGGTAGAGGATCTGATATCCATAGGAACGATTGGTCTTATAAAAGCAATTAATACATTTAATCCTGATAAAAATATCAAACTTGCAACCTATGCATCCAGATGTATTGAAAATGAGATATTAATGTATTTGCGGAGAAATAATAAAACGAGAATGGAAGTATCGATAGATGAACCGCTGAATGTAGACTGGGATGGTAATGAGCTGTTGTTATCAGATATCCTGGGGACGGAAGAAGATGCGATTTATAAGGATTTAGAGAATGAAGCAGAAAAGAAGGTGCTCATCAGAGCTATTGGACGTCTGTCTGGAAGAGAGCAGATGATCATAAGAATGAGATTTGGACTTGGAACGGAGGATGGAGAAGAAAAGACTCAGAAAGAAGTAGCGGATATGCTGGGGATTTCCCAGTCCTATATATCCAGACTGGAGAAAAAGATTATGCAAAGATTGCGTCGGGAGATGGTGAAGTATTCATGAAAATATGATACAATAAAAAGAAAAAAGGGGTTGGTCATATGAGACTTAGCTTTTTTGGAGCAGCCCATGAAGTGACTGGAAGCTGCCATCTTCTTGAAGCGTGTGGAAAGAATATTCTGATTGACTGTGGAATGGAACAAGGACCGGATCTTTATGAGAATCAGGAACTTCCTGTTACACCGGGAGAGGTAGATTACATTCTTCTGACACATGCACATATCGATCATTCGGGAAATATTCCGTTATTGGTTAAAAAGGGATTTTCCGGAGAGATCATTACAACATTTGCAACGGCAGATTTGTGCGATATCATGTTGCGTGACAGTGCCCATATTCAGGAATTTGAGGCGGAATGGAGAAACCGGAAGGCAAGACGAAGCGGGGAACCGGAATACGAACCGATTTATACGGTTGCAGATGCAGATGCGGCGACCAAGCTTCTGGCACCTGTGGATTACGGTCAGAAGATTACATTGTGTGACGGAATAGAAGTCAGATTTAATGATGTAGGGCATCTTCTGGGATCCGCAAGTATTGAAGTGTGGGTAACAGAAGGAGAAGTTTCTAAAAAGATCGTATTTTCCGGAGATGTGGGTAACAAGAATCAACCGATCATCAAAGATCCGCAGCTGGTAAAAGAAGCAGATTATGTAGTGATCGAATCTACATATGGAGACCGGACACATGGAGAGGATATTCCGGATTATGTCGGCGAATTTACAAGAATTTTACGGGAAACATTCCAAAAAGGAGGCAATGTAGTAATCCCATCGTTTGCGGTAGGACGTACGCAGGAAATCCTGTATTTTATCAGAGAGATAAAAGAAAAGAATCTGCTTCCGGAATTCCCGGGATTTGAAGTGTATGTAGACAGTCCGCTGGCAATTGAAGCGACCAATGTGTTTAATAAAAATGTCAAAGGATGCTTTGATGAAGACGCAATGGCGCTTGTCAATCAGGGAATTAACCCACTGTTGTTCCAGGGACTCAAGACAACGATTACCAGTGATGAATCCAGACAGATTAATTTTGATACGAAACCTAAAGTAATCCTGTCTGCATCCGGTATGTGTGAGGCCGGACGTATCAGGCATCACTTGAAACATAATCTGTGGCGGCCGGAATGTACCATCTGTTTTGTTGGATATCAGGCAGTGGGAACGCTTGGAAGAAAGCTGATCGAAGGTGCACAGAGTGTGAAATTATTTGGTGAGAACATCACGGTCAACGCAAAGATAGAAGTGTTAAGGGGAATCAGCGGACATGCAGATATGAATGGACTGTTAGGCTGGCTCGCAGGATTTGAAAAGGTACCGGACCGTGTGATGGTTGTACATGGCGAGGATACAGTGACGGATCATTTTGCTGCGCTTGTAGAAGAGCAATTTGGCTGCCCGGCATTTGCACCGTATTCCGGAGGTTCCGTAGATCTTGCGACAAATGAGATCATTACCATTGGTCAGAAGATTCCGAAGAAGGCAGAAGAAAAGCCGAATAAGATTAAAAGTGCATCTGCATTTAACCGTCTGGTGGCAGCAGCCAAACGTCTGTTAAATGTAGTATATAAGAACGAAGGAATTGCCAATAAAGATATGGCAAAATTTGAAACACAGATCCAAAATCTGGCAGACAAATGGGACAGATAACCGACGTCAGACCGGATGTCAAGGAGTAAAAGTTTTTTTAATTTCATAAGAATCCGCATAAGCCTGTGCGATATGGAGAATCATTTTACTAGAAACTGATAGAGAAGATTCTGACAGGAGGTTCGCAATGGCACAGGGAAAAGTAGAAATATGCGGTGTGAATACAGCAAAGCTTCCGATCCTGAATGAAAAGGAGAAGGAAGCTTTGTTTGTGCGTATTAAAGCGGGAGATCAGGAAGCGAAAGAAGAATATATCAAAGGTAATCTAAGACTTGTCTTAAGTGTAATAAGGAGGTTCAGTGCAAGTGGAGAGAATCCGGATGATCTGTTCCAGATTGGCTGTATTGGCCTTATTAAAGCAATCAATAATTTTAATACAGAATTAGAGGTAAAATTTTCCACTTATGCAGTACCTATGATTATCGGAGAAATCAGAAGGTACATGAGAGATAATAATTCCATAAGAGTCAGCCGGTCACTCAGAGACACTGCATACAAGGCAATTTATGCTAAGGAAAACTATATGAAGAAGAATCAGAAAGAGCCTACAGTACAGGAAATCGCTGAGGAGATCGGAATATCCAAAGAAGATATTGTATTTGCACTGGATGCAATCCAGGTACCTATGAGCCTTCAGGAACCGGTGTACAATGATGGAGGAGATGCACTCTATGTAATGGATCAGTTAAGTGATCAGACGAATAAAGAAGAAAAGTGGATAGAAGATTTATCATTGGAAGAAGCAATGAAACATCTGGGAGAGAGGGAACGGTATATTATAAAGCTTCGGTTTTTTCAGGGAAAAACACAGATGGAGGTTGCAGATGAAATACAGATATCACAGGCTCAGGTGAGCAGACTTGAAAAGAATGCGTTGAAAACAATGCGCCAGTACCTTATCTAAGGGCTGGCGTATCGCTTTGTGTGTCATGTATATGACAAAAAAGTCTGATAGATTTTTTTTGTATTGCATTTTTGACAGTCTCATACTATGATATTTGCAGGAGGGATTTGTATAATGAAAGCTTGTATATTTGACCTGGATGGAACATTAACAAATACATTGGAATCTATGACATATTCTGTGAATCTGACACTGAAGGAGATGGGGCTCTCCCAGATCACAAAGGATCAGTGCAGAATGTTTGTCGGAAACGGAGCAAGAGTTCTGATCGAAGAATCTCTGAAAGTGTCGGGGGATCCTAAGGCTTCAAGAATTGAAGAAGGAATGAAAATTTACGGACGTATATTTGATCAGAATTGTACATATCATGTAACACTTTACGAGGGGATTCCGGATATGTTAAAAGCATTGAAAGACAGAGGAATCCATCTGGCAGTCCTTTCGAATAAGCCGGACCGTCAGACGGTAAAGGTTGTAAAAGAAATCTTTGGAGATAACATTTTTGACTATGCACAGGGACAAAAAGACGGCATCCGCAGAAAACCAGAACCGGACGGAGTCTGGTATCTGATGGAGCAGATGCAGGTATCGAAAGAAGAATGTCTGTATATCGGAGATTCGGAAGTCGATGCGGCAACCGGAAAGAATGCAGGCCTTAAGACAATAGGTGTGCTGTGGGGATTCCGGGACAGGAAAACGTTAGAAACTGCGGGAGCAGATCATCTGATCGAAAGACCGGAAGAACTGTTGCAGTTTGTGTAATATTACGATAAGGGAGGTTGAGATGTATGTACGAATATGATGAAGAATGTCTGAAGACCTTTATCCTGAACCAGGGACAGCTGTTTGACGAACCAGTTGCTGAGACTTTAGAAGAGGCTGAGGCTTTTCTGGAGGATTGTATGGCTTCTATCGTAGACAGCATTGAAGAAGTTAAAGAATTCCTGGATCAGGAGGGAATGGATATCAGCGGAATGTCTGATGAAGAGATCGAAGAGGCATCGGAAGTATTTGCACTTCCAGATGGACGTTATCTTATCGTTGAGGGTTAAGATCAGAACAAGAACAAAAGAGAGCAAAAGAAAAAGCCGCGACTACTTTGTAGTTTCGGCTTTTTTTAGTGCGTTTTCAATGGCCTGAACAATCAACTGGGAAGTATAAGGAGTATCGGAAGAATACTGTATATTCTCAAGAGACTGTTTTTTATAGACCTGTTCGGCAATATCTTCAATCGCCGGTTCGATAAAAGGGTACATGGTTGTGATGGAATCATTCAGATTCGTAAAACGGATTGAATTGATATGCGTTTCATCCACTGTGACCTCAACTTCTAAAGCAGTATTATTCAACGTAATATCGGAAGTGTAGATTCCGGGAGTGTAGATCTTCTTATCATTGGATCCGGAATGGTGTCCGGGACGGAACATGAATATCAAAAGCAGGATCAGAACAATGGCTAATACTGCAAAAATAACGGTATAGATGATTTCCTTCATGTGAAGTACAACAATTTTGGTTTTGGAACTCATAGCGAGACCTCCTGGTATTTTATTTCAAAGATTGTTTTATTTTCTATAATGTATGAAAAAAGTGGAAGAATTATTCATTTAATTTTTCCGTGACAAATGGGAAAGGTTCTTGTAGAATGGTAAAAGAAATGGAAGGTGAAGAATTATGTTTATTATTGCAGGACTTGGGAATCCTACACTTCAGTATGAAGGAACCAGACACAATGTAGGATTTGATGTCATAGATATGCTGGCGGACAGATATAATATTTCTGTAGATGGAAGAAAAGGAAGAGCGCTGGTCGGAAAGGGAATCATTGAGGGTCAGAAAGTGCTTCTGGTAAAACCGCAGACTTACATGAATCTCAGCGGGGAAAGCTTAAGAGAACTGGTCAATTATTATAAGATCGATGAAGAACATGAACTTCTGGTGATCTATGATGATATCAGTTTGGATGTGGGACAGCTAAGGATCCGTAAAAAAGGAAGTGCCGGAGGGCATAACGGAATCAAGAATATCATTGCCAATCTGGGAACGGATGTATTTCCGAGAATCAAGATCGGGGTAGGTGAGAAGCCGAAGAAATATGACCTGGCGGATTATGTGCTGGGACATTTTTCAAAAGAAGACCGTGAATTGATGGAAGAAGGTTATGACCGCGCAGACCATGCGGTGGGAATGATCTTAAATGGAGAGATCGAGGCTGCCATGAATCAGTATAACAGGAAAGTAAAGCCTAAGGAGGCATAAAAGATGCAGGGCTTAATCGGGCCGTTAAAAGAACTGGCAGAGTTTGAAGAACTCTGCAAGAATAAGAAAAAAGATGTGGGAATGATCCGTGTGTGCGGATGTGTGAATTCCCAGAAATCTCATATGATGTATGCACTTGGCGATGGCTGTAAATATAAAGTCATCGCCTGTTCCAGTGAGACAAAAGCAAAACAAATCTATGAAGAATACCGTTTCCTGGACAGTAATACGTATCTGTATCCGGCGAAAGATTTTCTCTTCTATCAGGCAGATATCCGAAGTAAAGAACTGGTAAAGCAGAGAATGGAAGGAATCCAGGCAGTGCTTTCGGGTGAACCGGTAACGGTTGTGACAAGCCTGGACGGCTTCATGGATCATCTGGCACCGAAGGAAAGTATTGCGGAAAAAGTACTTAAGGTACAAAATGACAGCGTTCTCAAATTGGATGAGATGGCAGAGAAGCTTTCGGTTATAGGTTATGACCGGGAAGTGCAGGTGGAAGGACCTGGACAGTTTGCGGTACGTGGAGGAATCCTGGATATCTATCCGCTGACGGAAGAACTTCCGGTGCGTATCGAACTCTGGGGAGATGAGGTGGATTCCATCCGTACGTTTGATGTGGAGAGCCAGCGGTCGATCGAAAATCTGATGGATATTGTAATCTATCCGGCGGTAGAATTCCCACAGAATGGTGAGAAGGGTGTCTCGTTTCTGGATTATTTTCCACCGGAGGATACGATCCTTTTTCTGGATGAACCGGTACGTCTTGTGGAGCATGGACAGAATATTGAAGATGAATTCATGGAAGCACAGAAGAAACGTCTGGAAAGCGGATATGATTTGGAAGAGGAAGAAGCAAAAATCTTTCCGGTCACTGAGATCCTGAAAAAGATCAATTGTTACAGTAGTATCGGATTCTATGCACTGGGGATGAAATGCAAAGGACTGGAGGTGAGAGAGTCTTATGAGATCCAGGCGAAAAGTGTGAATCCGTATAATAACAGTTTTGAAATGCTGACACAGGATCTGAAACGGTTAAAAAGAAATGGATACAGGGTAATTCTGTTGTCAGGTTCCAGGACCCGTGCGAAGCGTCTGGCGGAAGATTTAAGAGATTATAATCTGAGCAGTTATTACAGTGAAGATCTGGACCGGGAAGTGAAGCCGGGAGAGATCATGACGGCATACGGATATATCGCAGAAGGTTATGAATATCCGATGCTCAAATTCACTGTGATCGCAGAGTCGGACATTTTCGGCAAACGGAAAAAGAAGAAAAAGAGAAAGACATATGAAGGCCGTAAGATCCAGAGCTTTTCGGAACTGAAACCGGGAGACTATGTGGTCCATGAGAATCATGGTGTCGGGGTCTATCAGGGGATCGAGAAGATCGTCGTAGACAAGATTTCGAAGGATTATATGAAAATTTCGTATGCACAGGGCGGAAATCTTTATATCCCGGCAACGCAGCTGGATCTGATCCAGAAATATGCAAGTGCCGATGCCAAGAAACCGAAACTGAACAAGTTGGGAACGCAGGAATGGAACCGGACCAAGACAAAGGTGCGCGGTGCGGTAAAAGAGATTGCAAGGGATCTGGTGAAGCTGTATGCGGCGAGACAGGAACAGGATGGTTATGTCTATGGAGAAGATACTGTCTGGCAGCGGGAATTTGAAGAGATGTTCCCGTTTGAAGAGACAGAAGACCAGATGATGGCGATCGAGGCTGTGAAAAAAGATATGGAAAGTCACAAGATCATGGACCGTCTGGTCTGTGGCGATGTCGGATTCGGAAAAACAGAAGTTGCGATCCGTGCGGCATTCAAAGCAGTACAGGAGAGTAAACAGGTGGTCTATCTGGTTCCGACAACAATCCTTGCACAGCAGCATTACCGGACGTTCGTGCAGCGTATGAAAGACTTTCCGGTGCGGATCGATCTGATGTGCAGATTCCGCACGCCGGCGCAGCAGAAGAAGACAGTCGAGGATGCGAAAAAGGGGCTGGTAGATATTATCATCGGAACACACCGAGTGTTAAGTGAAGATATGAAATTCAAGGATCTCGGGCTTCTGATCATTGATGAAGAGCAGAGATTCGGAGTACAGCACAAAGAGAAAATCAAGAAATTAAAGGAAAATGTAGATGTACTGACGCTTACGGCAACTCCGATCCCGAGAACCCTTCATATGAGCCTGATCGGAATCCGTGACATGAGTGTGCTGGAAGAAGCGCCGAACGACCGTATGCCGATCCAGACGTATGTCATGGAATATAACGATGAGATGGTACGTGAGGCAATTGAACGGGAATGCGCAAGACAGGGACAGGTATATTATGTCTACAACCGCGTGGAAGATATTGATGAAGTGGCAGGACATGTGCAGAAACTGGTGCCGGATCTGACGGTTGCCTATGCACACGGACAGATGCGGGAACACGAACTGGAACGGATTATGTATGATTTCATTAATGGTGAGATTGATGTACTGGTATCTACAACGATCATAGAGACAGGACTGGATATTTCCAATGCGAATACGATGATCATCCACGATGCGGATCGTCTCGGCCTTTCACAGCTTTATCAGCTGCGTGGGCGTGTCGGACGCTCTAACCGCATGGCATATGCATTCCTTCTCTACCGGAGAGATAAGATGTTAAGAGAAGTGGCAGAAAAGAGGCTGGCTGCTATCCGTGAATTCACGGACCTTGGCTCAGGATTCAAGATTGCGATGCGTGACCTGGAAATCCGTGGAGCGGGAAATCTTTTGGGGGCGGAGCAGCATGGTCATATGGAGGCGGTCGGATATGACCTTTACTGTAAGATGTTGAACGAAGCAGTGAAGCATCTGAAAGGTGAGATGGAAGAAGAGGAGACCTTCACAACTACGATGGATCTGAATGTGGATGCATTTATTCCGGCATCTTATATTTCGAATGAATACCAGAAACTGGATGTCTATAAACGAATCGCTGCAATTGAGAGCCGGGAAGAAATGGAAGATATGGCAGAAGAACTGACAGACCGGTTTGGAGATATTCCGAAGAAGGTGGAGAAACTTCTGGAAGTTGCCGCATTGAAAGCACAGGCACATCAGTTGTATGTAACGGCTGTCGAACAAAAGGGAGAGGTTTACACATTTATCATGTATGAAAAAGCGAAGGTACATCCGGAACGGATTCCGAAGCTGATCGAAGATTTCCGTGGGGAACTGACATTCAAAGCAGACGGAGCCCAGCCATGTTTTATCTATGAGAAGAAGAGAAGAAATCTGAAAGAGAAGCAGACAGATGCACTGGAAATTACGAAAAATGTGTTAAATGGGTTGAAAGGATTGATAGGCGGAGAAAAAAGCGGTATAATTGACCCATTAAGCAAATAAAGGCAGGTTAGGATAAAT
>OGWX01002087.1_pt1 | contig 12514 bp, 9 predicted proteins | sample 1576151 | NCBI WGS metagenome assembly OGWX01 (sample SAMEA3541591, study PRJEB24748) | human gut metagenome | biome: human gut; feature: human-associated habitat; material: faeces | place: China | collected 2012
ATTATTGGAATTCTGCGGGATTTCAAGCCCCCTCCTTCAGGTGGGGGTTGTTGACTCTAACCTGAGATTCTTTTCGTTCCAGTTTTTTTCATGACACAGATTGAATGCGTAGTATCAATATACTATTCCGAGATTATTTACGTTTTACTTTTGCATTCAGAACTATCGGACTATTCCAGGTAATGCATATCACACTTTGTGGAGTCCACATCAAACAGCGTTTATTTTCATTCAAGTTTGGTTTTGCTGCTCATTCATTGTTCGTGTCTCACCTTCTCTCCCCTACTATCATGTGAGCCTAAATTTCTTGAGTTGTGCCAACCGGGGAGTGTTTTCTTTCCGTTCTGGATATTATAGGCGAGCCTCCCTATCACGGCTGCGTTATACCCGAGGTTATTTACGTTCATTTTGGGGAAGCGGTATCTTGAGAACGACTTGACAGAGGTTATTTACGTTCATCTTCTGGCCCCTCTCTACCAGTGACTAGCTTTTTTCAAGCGGAGGTTATTTACGTCAGATTTTTGCTGCAATGTAAAACGAGGTTATTTACGTTCATTTCTCTAAAGTCACGGGAACCCAAACGCCTCATGGTGTTTCCAGAACGTAAAAGCGTGCTACATTTAACACTTTGTAATTCTTATTTCGCAACTTCCGCGCTTTTCCCGTTGATTCCCCATAGAGCTCTCTTAGAATCCTTCTTATAATTACAAAATCAAAACTGCAACGTTAATTTTCTCTCATATGTGTTTGCTTTTATCATTAGAATGTTAGTATTATCATCGTATTACCGTGCTTTTGTTTTATCCTTACGAATCCAATTCTGCAACGTAAATAATCTCTGATTCCGCCGTTATATTGCTTTCTCGTATGAATTGTGTATACTGTTCGTATATTTCCAATGTAATAGTTCATTTTGGATGTAATATATGCGTAAAGGATGATGACATTTACTGCAAAACAAACTATTATATTGTAAGTGCCCCGTGAGAGCATGGTACAGCAGCTGCGTCCGTTTGGAATCAGATAAGAGGTTATACCCTAGGTTATTTTCATTGAATTTTGGATAGCGCCAGCAACATAACGGCTAATCAAGACTGAGGTTATTTTCATTCGATTTTTAGTCAATCAGAACTCTTAGCTGTTTCGTAGCAAACGGAGATGATTTACGTCTCATTTTTGAAGCGGGGACTTTACTCCATGGGACATGAAGGTTCATGCCAGGTGTATTGCATGACGGAGATTATTTTCGTTGCGTTTTTAGCAGCAGGACTTCTTTAACTGCTGTACCTAAAAAAGAGGTTATTTTCGTTTGGCTTTGCCAATACTTCTTTCAGCAAAGAACTACAGTTAGAATGGTGTGATTCCCATTATCTGTTGTGGTTCAGAACGGCCCTCCCCTCCCCCACTTGCTTGGGAACACTGTATTGTAGAGCAGAGATTATTTACGTTTCAGTTTGTATCTGCTTATAAGTACACTGCTACTTGAGCTGCAATTTCTTATGCAATTCAAAGCAGAGGTTCTTTTCGAGTCAAACAGAGGTTCTTTTCGCAATTTAACCGAAATAAAGCTCTGTTCCCAAAGCAAACAATCTACTCCGAAACACAAAACAAGCTCCCGTGAAGAGCAAAACAAACTCTTTTTACAAGCAAAATAACCTCCGTTTCTTCTATATATAATAAAGAATAAGTAATAAAAGAATAAAATATAAATTACATCTAAAAAAGAAATAAGAGAATCGTAATTCTAATCAATAGAACCTTGACATTATGTGACATTTGTTGTAAACTAAATTATAATGTTCTTAGTGTAACCATTTTTAGGAAAAGCTTTCTTTGATGGTTTGCTGCATATTAAAAGAAAGGCTGAGCAGCCATCTGGCTTGTCTCAAATCGACGATGAAAAAGAAAGACAGCAACGCAAAAGCTAATGATAATGTTGAGTCAGTTGTTGGTGAAGTTCTCAGTAATGAGGAAGTTCAAGAACAGATGGCATTGGCTCAACTACCCGAGGTTAAAGCGCTCAATAAGTCTATCATCACGAAAAGCAATGACTTGATTCAAAAGACAAAATATTCATTGCCTCGAAATGAGCAAAAGATTTTGCTGATTATGCTATCCAAAATCGACCAGCGTAATGATAGAGATGCATCGAAATATTACACCATTACATTCCAGGAGTTTTCAAAGCTTACAGGCGTAGACATCATGCGCAGCGGTTATAAACCGCATCTACAGCAGATTGTAGAAAACCTGGAAAACCGTACCTTCTGGGTTCCCGACGGGCCGGACCAGTTAAAAACCATTTCTTGGATTAGCAAGGGCTCTCGCGTTAATTTCAAAGACAAAACCATTCAGATGCGCTTTAACCCAGATATCTGGAAAGACATCGCACAGCTGACAAGCAATTATACTTCTTATAGTATTGAGTATTTGCTCACGATGCAAAGCACCTATTCGATGCGCATTTATGAGATTGTGTTGTCCTATGATAACGGAACCAGAGAATACAACTACACGAACGGCGTGATATTCGAACCAGTCACGGAAGCTGTGCTTCGTAAATTCCCAGACAAGCAAAATGAGCTGAAGGGTTACAAATACAAAGTCTTTGACATGGAAGAATTCAAAGGAATGCTTTCTATGCCGTCCAAAGATGAGATACTTCGCAGCAAAAAGAGCAGAAAGACGGAAAGCAGCTCTGAGCCTAAATTCAGCAGAGAAAAAACTGTTTCCGAAAAATACAAGGTCTTTTCTGATTTTGAAAAGAACATTCTTGCACCTGTCAAAGCCGAAATCAATGAAATGACGGACCTCTGGTTCGACTACGAACCGGTTCGCCGCAAAGGTGTCAGAAAGTACGAGTTCCTTTATATATTCATCAAGTACAAGACCAAGGAAGAGATGAAAAAGGTTCGTGCCTTTCATGAAGAGCGGCAGAACCTTGAAACCGAAGTTGGTCGAAAGCGTAAATCTCGCCGCGTAGTGAGTCTTGAAACTCTTAAGCAATACAACCTGCCGCTTTCCGAAGCTGTAATGAGCATGAGCTATAATATGGCGCGAAACGAAGTGAAAGCCAAAGCTCAATACCAGGACTACGAAGAAAAGCTGACGCCGGAAGAGCGCAACATCTTTACTGATGTGTTTACCATTGTTGGTAAAATCCTTACCAGCACTCGGAATCCTGAGCATAACAAAGAAGCTTTTGACGCTCTGAACCGTATTATCAAGGATAACAACGGGTTGAAGACTTGGACGTTCGGCATTGCCACGAGGTACAAATCCTTGCTGGAAGCAGACGGTGGAACAAAGACCGCCAACTATTACCGCAAAGTCATCTTCAATGATTTGATTGAAAGCTCGGCAACCACAATCGCGTTGGGTGAACGGGCAATCAATGCTCATGAGAATGGCCTGAACAAGCTGATTGATTTTACTACAGTGTTCGATGAGGACACAAACGAATGAAATAGGGCCCACCATTTGGTGGGCTTTTTTTGTTTGCCAAACATCAGAAATGAATTTACACCAACAGGGATTTAAGTTCTGGAGCAGAGAGAAACTTCCATTTGCAATGTTATGAGATGCCAACCCAGGTCGTACACTAACAGGTGCGCGAGGTCTCATATGTATCAGAGGTTCGGTAGTATAGTGAACCTGTAAAAATCGAAATTACACCAACAGGAACGTGCGTTCCAGACAGGGAATGAACAGTACTCTGTCCATTGCCAAAAGCAGCGGCAACAAGGCTCTAACAATTAAGATTGGATTTATACCAACAGGGATGTGAATTCTTGACGGCTTGTATAGAATATCAAAAAGAAGCAGTCTCCAAAGTTCGCGTTGACATTTAGCTAAAGCATGTTATAATTGAGTTATTGAATTTGTGGGTGTTGACATTTTGTGCGATTTGTATATGCAAGCAGAGCTCGTAATTGGGCCTTACAAGGCAAAAATCACGCTGTCAGGTCAAGCACCACGTTAAGACTAAAATTACAATAACAGGTACTCGAGTAACTCAACTCTTGAGTAATGAGGTGCGTAACATGCCAGCGAAAGTCATCACAGTCGCGATTGAAAAGGGCGGAACAGGGAAGACCGTTACCGCTTCAAACCTAGCATATCTGATGGGGGAAGATGGGAAGAAAGTGCTGTGCATTGACACAGACCCACAAGGCAATTTGACCAGTGCCCTCAGTGATGGGAAAGGTGAAATCACAGAGGGTCTGTATGAAGGGCACGCACTCTATGATATGTTCAGCGGCTTCCGGTATACGAAAACCCGCGATTTCATTGTCCCGACCGAGTATGGTGATAATGTGGATATGATTCCCGGAAGTGCTCAAACGCCGAAAATCAATCAGAGATTAGCTGACTTGTTTGATGATGCGAATATCCAGGCCAAAAGTGGAGCCATGAAACGCATTGATAAGATGTCGGACTTCCTGTTTTATTTCTTGGAGCAGGTGTTGGACGATTATGACTACATAATTATCGATACGCAGCCGACGCGTGACTCATTGCTGCTTACCAATGCAATTAGTGCAGCCGATTATATCCTGATTCCCATGATGTGTGATGCAAACTCCCGTGGGTCTGCTTTCAGAACGTTCGCACTGTGCAATGAGCTGTGCAATGCACCGGGGAGCCGAATCAAAGGTGTGGGTGTTCTCTTGACAGCGGTGAATAAAAAGGCGAAAGCTGCAAGGCTGATTCGCACACAGTGTCAGGATGTTTTGGGTCCTGCTCTGTTTGAGCATGAAATCCCGAACAGCATCAGTGTCGGTATGTCTGTTACTAATTATCAGCCAGTGTGTTTCTATGCAGCAAAGCAGCCTGTTTCGATTGCATATCAGCAGGTTTATAAAGAATTGATGAAGCGTTTGGCAAAGCTGGAGGTGAAGTAAAATGGCATTGACAAAGAAGAAGGGGCCTGTAACCACACCCAAGTTGCCTAATATTGAAGCTTTGAAGAAAGTAAACAACAATAACGCCGGTGCATTTTATAACGACTTACTCAATGCAAAGCACAAGATAGAATACGAGAGCCGCGACATATCACTCTTTAATATCCGAACAAACCCTGATAATGAAATATTCCGTGAAATAGATGACGATGAAGATATTCGGATTCTTGCGGATGACATCAAGCGCAACGGCCTGTTGCATAACCTGGTCATGTTCCCATCCACAGAAGAGGGGAGAGAGGTCTATGTTCTTCTTTCCGGTGAAAGAAGATATCGAGCTCTCAAGCTGCTTGTTGAAGAAGGGGATACCTCCTGGCAGATTGTTCGGAACTGCAATGTCATTACGACAGAGCTTTCCGATAACGAAAAGAAGGTATTGCTTTACAGCGCAAACCTGCAGGTGCGTGGTGGCCTAAATGATGAGGCAGTTCGCAGAAAGGCTGTATCAGATTTTATCGAATGTCTCCAGAAAGAGCCCTATAATATGAATAGGGTAGACGCTCTGAAAGCAATCAAGAGCGTGAGTTCTGTAAACCCGAAAACCATCGACAGAGATGCACGGCTCGAAGATAAACTGAAGGGGAGCCTGAAAGAGCTTCTCGACGCAAAATTCCTGAGCAGAAGCGAGTGTGAAAGCTATCTGCGATTCGATGATGAGAAGCTGGATGAGATTGGTCAAAAGTATCAAGAGCTCAATGCAGTGGATTGTCACGGCGATACCGGGGAAGAAGCAGGGAAGAACCACATCGAAGTGATGCGCGATACGCTTCACGATATGTTCCGGGAATACCTGTTAAGTGCCTTGCAGCAGCGCACCAGAGCAGAGCACGAAGAAACCTATAAGAAATCCATCGAGTATTTTGACAGTGAATTACAGGAGCTTAAAAAGAAAGCCGAAGAGTTCGGGATTATCAAAGAGTGCAACACCCCGGAAGAAGTAGCAGATTTTGAGTATGATGCCCAAAAGGATGCTACCAAGGACGTTGCCAATAAGGAGAGGGAAGCGGCAGATATCAGTGTAAGTGCCGTATTAAAAACCACTCCGACAATCATCAAGAAGTTGCAGCGAGTCTATTCAAACAAGAGCTATGAAAAAGCATTGCGCCATGTTTCACAGGAATCGAGAGATTCCGACATTGCAGCGCTCGAAGAAGTGATTGAGATGGCTACAAAGCTGAAAGAAAAAATCAAAGCCGTGGATTGATTAAGGGAAACCTAAATGAATAGTGAAAAAAGCACAATTTCAGTGCGGTTCCGTTCAGAATTTGCGGAAATACTCGAAGTTCGGGCGTGGTACGAAGGAAGTCGCTTGGGAACACTGACAAACCGATTGGTTAGAAGTGAACTTCAAAAGGTCAGCAGAGTAGGGGAGAAGTACATCATCTCTAAAGGTTCTGCTGAATACGACGAGCTTGTAGCTACCGGAGGTCTGGATGAATCGTACTATCTCTTACCAGAGATTGATGAAATCATATCCTTCATGCCGACCAACGAAGGTAGACGAGGAACAAAGCTAACAAAAAACAAACAGGTCTCGTTGTACTTGACCGAGGATGAAGTGAGCCAGCTGAATAGAGTTGTTTATGCACAGGATGTATTCGGAACCTATGACAGCGAAAAGATTCTATCGTATCGTTACGCAATCCATGGGCTGCTCCTAAATACTGAACTTCTGAAAAAGCAGATTCACAAGGAATTCTAAACATGCAGCGGATGCACTACCAAGAAAACGCTTGGAATGAGCATTCGCTGTTTGCTTTTTTTGTAAGAAATGAATTTACACTAACAGGTATGCGAGTTCTGGATGAAATGTATGGCTTGCGGCAAGAAGCTAAAAGTCCTCCCTATATTTCGCTAAACGGAGATTTAGCGAAGTTAAAATCAAACAAAATACAATCCCCTTTTCGTTGATTTTCATAACTAAACCATAAAAGCGCGAAATAAAAAGCCCCAACCAGAAAGGTCGGGGCTTTATTGTTATTTAGGCGAAGCTGTAGTTTGCAACAACTCCCAAGAGCTCTTCACGAGTCTGCGGGTCAGATGTTGCACCGCTCACAACGGTCCATTCGGCAGCTTTAGCATAATCGCCAATCAGCATACCAGCCTGAACCCAGTTCGCGAGAGAGCGCATCGAGTTTACATTGCCATCTGTAGCGCCACAAGTTTGGCACTTCTTGGCAATTTGGTGAACGCAATCTACCATCGTCTGCAGCGGGACATCATTTCCACAGCCGGTCATACCCTTGATACGTTTGATGATAACCGCATCATTCGGGCATTTCATGTCAACGATGAGATGGTGGCGGTCGATGAACGACTGGTTCAGTGGACGGCAGCCTTCCAGGTCAACATTCAACGTGGAGATGATGATGCAGTCAGGATGCCGATGCAGCATCTCACCTGTCGGCAATACGACGCAGCCAGTTTCATCCAGCAGGCCATTCAAGCCGGGCATGACGGACGGACGCGTAATCAGAGAAGGCTCCTGCAGCTCACAGACCCAACCATTGCGGATAGCGCGAACCAGAGGGCTCTCAACATAGCGGAAGCCCTGGCCGCAAGCCTCAGAGCAAAGCTTCATCTGCTTGCGGAACAGCTCGGTCATGCATTCAGTTTCAGTGGCATCAGCCTTAGAAACACCAGTAATAGCTTCATATGCTGTCACAGGGTCCATACTGATATCAGTTGCGGTCGGCAGGTCCTTGAACAGTTCCTCATTGATGCTATCGTCAGAATCAGTAGAATCAATAGGCATCATGTCGCCAATCAGGTTATACATTTCAGTACCAGCATTGCAGGTAATGAACGTATAAGGTAGACCAAGACCGGCAGCAATCGCACGAGCACCAGCAGTCTTACCGACAGACGGGTCACCACGCAGCATGATGTTGGTCATAGGGCGTTTGGTGCCGTGTGTTTTAGAAATGAGATAGCAGGAAGTCACAACTTCTTCGGGAAGGATGTATCCGTCATCAAGCTGTGGGACCAGGCTCTTCTCCTCGTCAGAGAGAATACGATTGTTATCAGCAAAATAGCCAACAAAGTCCTTCACGGACTTAAACTTGAACTTGCTGGCTCCGGAGCCTTTTTGGTCGCTCATAAACTGGAAAGTGCCCCAAACCATGTCTGGAAGGAACTTCTTGCTCTTGGCAAGGGTTTGAGTAACATTTTTCAAGTTGCCGTTGTTGGGATATTTGGCCTTGAGCTCTGTGTTTTGCTCCAGCATAGCGTCCATCGCAGTACCGGCCAAAGCGCAGGCGTATTTGACCTTCTTTGTGGTGTCGGTTTCTGCAACATAAGATTGGAAAATATCTTCAAAACCGTCAACACGATTTCGAAAATCACCCCAGAGAAGCAAAAAGAAAGGCGCAAGTCCAATCTTTGCAACATCCAAAATATTACCATTAAATCCAGTAGATGCGTACATCTGGCCGGTGCTTCTGTCATAAATCAGGCACAGCGTGTTCCCCAAATGGTCAGTTTCACATTCTTTGTAGATATTGTTATCTACCCACTCGGCCATTGTACGACCATCTTTGTTGCAAGAATACGCACCGACTTTTCGTCCATTCTCAATCATTTCAGCGCGGCACAAAGCCTTCGCGAAATCCGCTGTTATTTTGCCCGGTACGCAGTGTCCATTAGTTCGGTATACCCCGGCCTGCTTTACACTGGCAGCGGTGGGGTCATCAATGAACTTTACGCCGATGCCTAGCTGAACATCATGAAAAATGTCAGGCAGCGCAGGGTCAAGCAAGTCATTGGTCTTGCCGGTCCACCACATATTTTGCATATTCATAGTTTTTTACCTCCGATTAAATTAAAATAGTCGAGACCAGCAAGAATGCCAGTCTCGACTTAAATTAGTGTGTAATCGCCCGTATAGCCTGTTAGCACAGCTCACGGGGCTTAGAATAGATTAGAAGGGCAAATCGTCCTCTTCCTCAACGGCATCAAATTCATCAGCCCCATACTCACCGTAAGTCGGTGCAGAAGGAGCAGGAGCCGAAGCAGGAGTTGCTGCAGGAGCAGGAGTGCTGTTCTGAGCAGTGTCTTTGCCACGACTTGCAAAAGCTGCTTTGTCAGCCCATACGGTGTAAGACGTACGATTTTCACCGTCCTTATTCTTGTAAGAATAGCTGGACAAAGTACCAGCAACCATGATGGGGTCGCCCTTATGGAATTTGCTTGCGATAAACTCCGCAAGTTTTCCGGAGGCAGCGACAGCCACAAAGGAAGGAACATCAACCCACTGCCCATCCTTCTGGTAAGAGCGGTTGCTGGCAACCGTAAAGTTTGCAATGTTATTTCCGTTCTGAGTAGAACGGGTCGTAACATCTGCGGTCAGGTTACCCATCAGCATGCCATCGGCAAAGTTGCCATTGACATCATGCTGAATCGTTGCCGCACTCAGATAAGTGTAGTATTTCTTCTGCCCATCCTTGTCATAGGAACCAGATTCGAAGCGGCCAGTGACCAGAACAGGAGCGCCTTTGATAAGTTTAGCGCGCAGATTGTCACTGATAAACTTTTTAGGAGCACGAACAGGTAAAAAAGAGCTTTCCTTATTCTGCCCACGGTCTACTGCGACACGGAATCCAACGTATGTGTTGTTGCCAATAGTGAATTCTTCTGCGTCAGCAGTAAGACGGCCAATGATAGTAAAAACATTAACGTTAGTCATGATAATTGTCTCCTTTCAAAAAGACAGTTAATAAATAAAAAAGGCAGGCTTCCCAAACAAATGAGAAGTCTGCCTTACGACAAGATTGTGAATTGTACGAGCACAAATAGTGCCTAGTAGATGGTATCTATCGTACAATATTCATTGTATTGAGTTCGCATATATCGTCAAGCATTTTTGAAGCAAAATCAAGCAATCGTTGCGTGAGCAGTGAGCCAGTCACCTACTTTGTTGTACAGAACCGTCTGGTTCACATATTCTTCGCCATAGTATTTCTGAGCCTGCTGAACACTCAAGGAATCATCACCGAAATAATCGCTCACGTCGGCATCAGTGACCTTAATTTTCTCTGCTTCTGCCACAGCCTGGAAAACCAGATATGCCTTTACGCTTTCTTCAATGCGGTCATTGTAGCTATCGAGCAAGGCATCCTCAGTATCATAATCGGTGGTTTCCAGGTACTCGTCCATGGTCTTACCCATGTTCTCGGCACTTGCTTCGATTTCCTTGCGGTAAGTATCACGCTGGTCATCAATGAGGTTCTGAGGAATTTCGGAAACAACGGAGTTGTCCATCATATAGTTATAGATAGCAAGACCCAGAGCATCTTTGGTCAAAAGCTCATTGTAATACTGTTTGAAAGTATCCACGGAATTGACCAGAGTGCCATCCTCGGTGTAATACTTGTTATCGCCGAAGCAGTTCACGATAGAGTCATCCGTCAAGGTCAGCTCAGAGACATCCTTGAGTTCGATGCGGAACTGAACATCCTGACCAGCCAGGCTCAGAGTATTGCCCTCGGAATCCGTGGTGTCAGGGTAGCTGTCGGGGAAAGTCACGGTGATGTCAAACTTCTCACCGGCAAAGTGCCCTTCAATCTGGCTCTCAAAGCCATCCACATAATAGCCCTGACCAAGCACGATTTCAGCGTCCTTTGCAGAACCGTTCGGGAATTCATCGCCGTTGTAGGAGCCGGTATAATCCACCGTCACGCAATCGCCTTCCTGCGCCGCGCGGTCCACAGTGGTGTGTTCACCGTAAGTCTGCTTAATCTGCAAAAGCGCAGAATCCAGAGCGCCGTCTTCCATGTGCAGGTCTTCAGTCTTAAAGGTCATATGGTCATAGTCATCCGGAAGAGTAACAATATCCTTGGCCTTGACACCAGCATAGTGACCGTCCTTTTTTAGACCCGCACTGTAATCAATGTCCAGTGCAGTCTCGACGGTTGCAGATTCTTCAGTGGCAGTAGAAGAACTGTCACTGCCGGACACAGCAGTCGATGCACAGCCAGACATGATGATGGATGCGGCCAGAGCAGTTGCAAGGATAAAGGAAGTTTTACGTTTTTTCATGTGTTATCTCCTATTGTTTAGAATGTTATTATTTATTGAATTTGCAGGATACTATTCAGCAAATCTTCATTGTTCGTGACGGCCAAGAAATTGCGGTCAGCGCCTTCAACAAGGTAAGTCTTGCTGCTGTCAGAGTCAGCATAATCAGAGCGGGCGACAGTAAAACCTGAAAGCGTCTGCTTAGTATCCGTAAACTGAATATCATCAGCGTTGTAGGATGCAGGCGTAAGTACAACCTCAGAATCACCGTCTTTTACCAGAACGCGCTCATTCGTCAGACTCAAAGTGTGTCCGTCAAATTCGACAGGCACATTATCAAGCAGCAAGGAAGCACCATCATTGGCAGGTGCGGCACTGCTCAGCAAAGCGGTTACTTCTTCATTTGCTGCATCGTTGATGCTCTCATCGCCGGTAGCACCGTATGTAGCAATCACAACAAGTACTTTACCGTTCCCGCTTCCTTCAATGCCGGTAATCATATGAGTGGCACCGTCTTCGTGTTCGGTCATTGTACTATTGCCCAGATAAGAGCTGTCGCTCACCATACGGACAAGATAGGTTACTCCATTGCGCTCATACTGCAAGGCCGCGCCATCGTACTTGATGCTGTCTGCACTGTCTACAGCGACCGCTACCTTGGATTCGCCATCAGTAATCAGGAAAGTCGAGGAATTCAGCGTCCAGGTGTTTCCATCCGAAGTCATAGATACTACAGGAGTCAAGGCTTCCTGTTTTTCAAAATTAGTGTCGGTCGTCGCAACATCAGCCGAGATGTTCAGAGTACTTCCAGTAGACGGATAAACGATAGAATCACTCTTACGGCTTTCAGCAATCGTCATGCCCATAATGACCACGGAAGCGGCAAGGACTACACAGCTGACGCCCAGAATGACATTGCCGCTTTTGTGGGACTTAGCAGTCGCTTTAGGCTTATCTACTTTATCTTCGGTTTCTTTCGGCGCAGGTTTCTTATCTTCCGGTTTCTCTTCCGGCTCTTCATCGGCATACGGATTTTTGAATCCACCAAACGAAGGAGAGACAAAAGAGTCACCGTCGTCATCCTGCTTGTTGCTTTCGGTTTTAGCGGCAGGCTTTTCCTCACTGATGGTGGGAATTTCTTCCATAACAGGTTTCGTTTCAAACTCATCGGAAGGCTTGCTCTGCTGAGAAGAGTCCTTCGGACGGAATTTATGTTCAGGTGCCGGGATAGGCGTTACGTTCTGAACGTTCCCTTTATTCACGGTGTCTGCCTTGTTCTTCTTGGCTTCCTGCGTGGGAACGGGCTCATCGTCCTGAACCTTTTCAACTTTCACGAACTGAGAAAGGTCGAGTTTGGTTTCAGTGGTGTTCAAGTCCTCCGCAAAAACCGTGGTCCAGGGCTGATTCGTCCGAGTCACATAGGGCGGTTTCTTCAATTCGCCAGACTTGTTCTGGCTGTTCTTTTCGTTGCTCATAAATTAGGGCAAGGAGACCCGCGACTTTAGTCGTGGGAGGAATTGCCCGTTCACATCCTT
>OGWX01002089.1_pt1 | contig 12511 bp, 8 predicted proteins | sample 1576151 | NCBI WGS metagenome assembly OGWX01 (sample SAMEA3541591, study PRJEB24748) | human gut metagenome | biome: human gut; feature: human-associated habitat; material: faeces | place: China | collected 2012
ATCTATGCATCTTAATTTTCAAAAAGTGTGCAACTTCTTATTGCAATTTAGAAATAAAAAATCTTGCTGATATAATAGTTAGTATAGATAGCACAGAGAATTATAAAGAACCTGAAATTCCGTTTTATTATTCATTGGTGTGTCGTTTACTGACATCGGCAGTTATAGATGCTGATAGAAAAGATACTATGGAATTTGAAAAAAATGAGGTAACTAAGCAGTTAGACTTAGATTGGAGTAGGATTTTAGCGAATTTTAATTCTTATATTGAAAATTTTAAGACAGAACGGGATATAGATTTAGCACGTAAGGCGATTTCTGCTGCATGTGCTGTTGCCGCGCAAAAACCTGAAGGAGTATACAGGTTAAATGTTCCGACTGGTGGTGGCAAAACTTTAAGTTCATTGCGTTATTCCTTGGAACACGCAAAAAAATATCATAAAAAAAGAATGTTTTTTGTCATGCCTTTACTGTCCATCATTGAACAAAATGCACAGGAAATAAGAAAAGCAGTACAGGATGATAGTATTCTTTTAGAGCATCATTCTAATGTCATTGATGATGAAAACAGTGATGTCGAGGAATTAAATAAGAGAGAGCTGCTTATACAGTCCTGGGATAATCCTATTGTGATAACAACATTAGTGCAACTTCTAAATACTATGTTTTTAGGAAAAACCAGTTCAGTCAGACGTTTTGCATCTCTGTGTAATAGTGTAATTGTTTTTGATGAGGTGCAGTCTTTGCCAAATACAATGCTCACGCTGTTTAATTTAACGATAAATTTCCTTGTGAAAAAATGTCATGCAACTGTTATTTTGTGTTCTGCTACACAGCCTTCCTTTGAAAATGCTGAGCACAAATTATTAAGCGAGGTTAGTGACTTGATTACGTTGCCCTCTGAAACTTTAAAGGTTTTTGAACGTGTGGAATTAGTTGACAAGGGTTCTATGAGCATGGAAGAGTTATCTGATTTTGCTTTAGAAATAATAAGGAGCAAAAAAAGCCTTCTAGTTGTATGCAATACAAAACGAGAGGCTAAAGAGTTATTTGAGAGTTTACAGGCTGAAGTAAACGGCGTGATTCCAATGTATCATCTATCTGCTTCGATGTGTACAAAGCATAGAAAAATGATAGTAGAGTCAATGAAAATTGATTTGAGTTTACCAGATCCTAAACAAATAGTTTGCGTTGCAACTCAAGTAATTGAGGCTGGTGTGGATATTTCTTTTAACTGTGTTATTAGATTACAGGCTGGAATGGATAGTATTGTTCAGGCAGCAGGAAGATGCAATAGAAATGGCGAAAATAAATTAGAGTCGGTTTACATTGTAAATTTATTGGGAGAGAAACTTCATCGGCTTAAAGAGATTGAAACTGCTAAAAGAGCTACTGAAAGTTTATTACAGGAAGTTAAAATAAAAAAACATTATACTAGCTTGAACTCCGATGTAGCTATTTCCTTTTATTATAAAAAGCTATACTCTATGATGAACAAGGGTGAGCAAGATTTTTTTGTACCTAATTTACATAAGTCTTTATACGGATTGTTAAATCAACATGATGTTGCAGATGGTTACTTTTTGGCGCAACAGTTAAAGACAGCAGGAAAGTATTTTAATGTTTTTGATAATAATACCGTTGAAATGATAGTGCCTTATGGGAAGGGGCAAGATGTTATTAGCGAGTTGAATTCTGAGAAAGCTATGTATAATCTGGCGTATGCGGAAGAAGCTATAAAGCAAGCAACCGGATATACTGTTACATGTTATCAATATCAGATAGATATTTTAAAGAAAGATGCAGCAGTAATATATAATGATTGCTTTGGCATCTATATCTTGAATGATTCTGCTTACTATGATGATAAGCTTGGTTTAAATTTAGATGCTATAGGTGGCGAAGGAGTTTTTTATTAAGCAATGGAGGTGTCATATGCATTCTAATAATGTCGAATTTGAGGTTTATGGTAATTATGCACTTTTTAGTGATCCAATCATGCGTGTAGGTGGTGAGAAGTGTTCTTATCAGGTGCCTACATATGAAGCATTAAAAGGTATTTTAATGTCGGTGTATTGGAAGCCGACCATCATTTGGTACATTGACAAGGTGCGTGTAATGAATCAGATTCAAACAGAGGTTAAAGGCGTCCGTCCAATTAAATACACTGGTAATGGAAATGATTTGGCATATTATACATACCTGAAAAATTGCCGGTATCAAGTCCAGGCGCATTTTGAATGGAATAAGAACCGACCTGAGTTGGAAGGTGACCGAAATGAGAATAAACACCATAATATTGCAAAACGGATGATATTGAAAGGCGGCCGCCGAGATGTTTTTTTGGGAACACGCGAATGTCAGGCTTATGTAGAGCCTTGTAAATTTGGTGAAGGTTCTGGGGCCTATGATGATGTTAATGAATTGGCTTTTGGTGTTATGTATCATGGTATTACTTATCCGGATGAATTTTATTCTCCCGAAACTAAGGATTGCATGACTGTACGTTTTTGGCGACCAGTTATGAAAAAGGGTGTTATTGATTTCATACGTCCCCAAGAGTGTACTGCTACTAAGAAAATTCATCCGATGAAAATGAAAATTTTTGAAGATAAGAAGAATTTTAGTGGTTTAGATGAGTTCGAACATGAGGAAGGAGGAACAATAGATGAGTTTGTTTAATAAAGCCTATGAGACATATGAATACCATAAGTCATTAGTAGGAATGATTGAAGCCGGCAAATCGCCTTTGTTACCAATCTCTCATATTTTGAAAAATGTACAAATTGAAGCAAGCATTAATTTAAATGGCGAATTTGTAAGTGCAAGAGCATTGGATAAAAAAAGTAAAGATCCTAATGTGCCTTTTGAGCAGCCAACTATTATTCCTGTAACAATAGAATCCGGTAGTCGTTCCGGCAAGAATCCGGCAGCGCATCCATTAAGCGATAAATTAGATTATCTGATTCCTACAGAAAACAACAAGCATCAGGAATATATGAATTTGTTAGCAAATTGGGAAGCATCATCAGAATATGGCGATATAAAACTAAGTGCTATAAAAAAGTATCTTGATGGTGAAACGATTGTCAAGGATTTAGTAAGAGAACAACTTTTGGAATTGGATAAAAATAACAAAATAGCTGACAAAAAAATTAATGGTGTAGAACCATTGCAATGCATGGTGCGTTGGCGTGTTTTGGGAACAGACGTAGAAGAATGTTGGCGTGATAAACAGCTATTCCAAAAATGGGCTTCTTATTATGACACTCAGATGCAAAATAATGAGAAATTCATTATGGATCTTTGTATGATTTCTGGAGAACAAGAAATTCTTGCACCTATGGTTCCTAAAGGAATTGTAAATATGCAGGCAAATGCTAAATTGATTTCTTCTAATGATACTGCAAATTTTGTTTTTCGTGGACGCTTTACTGATGCCGAACAAGCAAGCAGTGTAGGATATTCAACCTTTCAGAAAGTGTTTGTAATTTTGCAGTGGTTGGCCAATAATTCCGAAACTAGCTTTTGCGTATCTGATAGAACTTTTTTGTGTTGGAATCCTAAAGGAAAACCTGTACCAAAGTTTAATAAGAGTATATTTGGCGATAAAAAGAAAACAATTTTTGTTCCTTCGGATTATCGCAAGGAATTAAATAATACCTTGGCAGGATTTAAAAATGATTTACCTAATGAAGAGGATGTAATTATTGCAGCTTTTGATGCAGCAACAACCGGACGATTATCATTGGTATATTATAATGAATTAAAGGCATCTGATTTTTTTGAAAGAATTAATAGCTGGTATAATAGCTGTTATTGGTATTTTTATCAAAATATCCAATCACCGTTGTTGTATGATATAGTGCGTTTTGCTTTCGGTGTTCAGAGGGGCAATGATGATAACAGCAAAGTTGAAGTTGATGATAAGCTTTTAAAACAACATATGCAGAGGCTGTTTAAGTGTCTTATTGAGAAACTACCTATACCTTATGATATAGTAATGGCATTAACTGCCAAGGCTTCAATGCCCAAAAGCTATAATAAGAAAAATCGTGAAAAGATACTTTCTGTAGCTTGTGCGGTCATAAGAAAGTATTATAATGATAAGGCCCAAAAGGAGGAATGGAATATGAGCCTTGATAAAAATAAGTTGAATCGTGATTATTTATATGGCAGATTATTAGCTGTATTTGAAAAGCTAGAGATTGATGCAATGAAGAGCCGGTACGGCTATACTGATAATGATATCAGGGAAACTCATGCTGATAAATTGTGGAATTTTTATTGTGCTAAGCCGGAAAGTGGTGCAGCGAATATTAATGGTGCTTTAAGACCTTATTTGAAATATTTGCCGGACACAAGAAAAAACTTCTATTTGGGCCTTATTGGCGAAATTATGGGAAAAATAGGTGAAACAGCTGATAAAATCCGCAATAAAAGTCTGGAACCCTGTTATTTGATGGGTTATTATGATCAGCGCAATGATTTATATATATCTAAAAAAGACAAATAAGAGGAGGATAAGTAAAATGGCAGAATTAAGCAACAAAATTGACTTTGTATTATTGGTAAGTGTAAAAATGGCAAATCCCAATGGTGATCCGCTGAATGGTAATCGCCCGCGTATTGATTATGGCAGCTATGGTGAAATTACAGCTGAATGTATTAAACGTAAAATTCGTAACCGTATGCAGGATTTGGGATATCCTATTTTTGTCCAGTCTAATGATCGCAGCGATGATGGCTTTACTTCTTTAAGTGATCGTGCATCGGCACTTATTGCTAAAAAGCTTGAAGAAAAACATTTAGCAGAAGATAAGAGCGATAAGAAAGTAAAGAAAGGTGACAAAGTTAGTCCGGAGCAGTATGCTGCCTGGACATGTGAAACTTGGCTTGATGTGCGTAGTTTTGGACAGGTATTCGCATTTAATAATAAAAAAGATAAAGAAGCAGCAGGTGTTTCAGTAGGTGTAAGAGGACCTATCTCGATTCATCAGGCAGTAAGCATTGATCCCGTTGAAGTATGCTCTTATCAAATTACCAAAAGTGTCAATGGCGAAAATAAAGATGGCAAAGAAGGAAAATCTTCTGATACAATGGGCATGAAGCACATGATAAAGTTTGGTATGTATGAAATTAAGGGTGCCATTAATGTTCAGCTTGCAACGAAAACTGGTTTTACAGATGAAGATGCTGAAGTTGTCAAAAAATGTTTATTAACTCTGTTTGAAAATGATGCTTCTTCGGCTCGTCCGGATGGCTCTATGGAAGTTGTTAAGTTGTATTGGTGGAAGCATAATTGCAAGGAAGGGCAGTACTCTTCTGCTAAGGTTCATCGTTCTGTTAAAGTAAAGCTTAAGGAAGGTATTGCAGAGGCACTGTCTGCAGATGATTATGATATTGTTGTCGATGAATTGAATGGTCTTGTTCCCGAAGTTAAAGAAGGAATGTAATATGCAGAAAGATTGGTATCAAGACTTAAATGAATATATTCGTTTGGGTGAACCCAAGCTGGAAGAAAAAACAGTTGCCTGGCAGACCGCAATTGGCTTACAGGCAGTAGATGGCCTTTCTACTTCTGATTACTTACTGGAAACGGCTAAAGAGAATATTGAAGGCAAAATCACTATTAGTGAAGCTAATGATAAAATCAGTAGTTATTATGAGGAATGCAACGATAGGAAAGCTATTGAAGCTGGAACGAAAGAAGCGGATGTTGTAGCAGGTAGGATTACTGCAATATTGGGAGAAAAAACATTTAGCTTTTCTCCTGCTTATTGGATTTCCATACATAAAAACCTTTTTGCGAATGTATTTGCTCATGCCGGAGAGGTCAGAACCTATAATATTAGTAAAAATGAATGGGGTTTGAATGGAAAAAGTGTTTTTTACGCATCCTATGATAGCATTTCTATGACACTCGACTATGATTTTAATACTGAAAAGAGATTTTCTTATAGAAATCTTAGCGAGAGTGAAATCGTTAAGCATATAGCAAAATTTACTTGTGATATATGGCAGATACATCCTTTTTGCGAAGGAAACACTCGCTCAACTGCTGTTTTTATCATAAAGTATTTGAATTCTTTAGGATATTCCATAGGTAATGAAGCTTTTGCTAAGGATTCCTGGTATTTCCGTAATGCTTTGGTTAGAGCAAACTATAATGATTTACAAAATGGAGTTCACGCTACTACGGTGTATTTAGAGAAATTCTTTGAGAATTTACTATATAACGGAAATAACGAATTAAAGAACCGCTATTTGCATATTGATTGGCATGAGTAAAAATAGTGCAGAATTATCCTGTGCGAAGTTATATGGAACATAAAATTTAACTTAGGTTCGCAACTTAAGCTAGAATGGGAAACTATAAGTTTTCTCACATCAAAATAAATTTTTGAGTATTTGAGTTGAGCTAGTTCGCAAAAAATGCTTGATTTAAATGAATAGAGAAGTAATTTGTTTTGATGCTGTCGCTCCCGCGAGGGAGCGTGGATTGAAATTGTTGCTGATATGCCCAATTTTGACGCTGAAGAGGTCGCTCCCGCGAGGGAGCGTGGATTGAAATTAACTGATGTGCATTACTTTGCATATACGTCCAAGTCGCTCCCGCGAGGGAGCGTGGATTGAAATACGCAAACGCTTAAAAAATAACTGCAAATCACGGTCGCTCCCGCGAGGGAGCGTGGATTGAAATTACTAAGGCTGATAATGATGTTGAAACAAATTATAGTCGCTCCCGCGAGGGAGCGTGGATTGAAATGATTTAAACCCTGCTGATAGGTTAAATCAGCACGGTCGCTCCCGCGAGGGAGCGTGGATTGAAATGGAGGCTGTGTTATTATATGTACAACAAAAACAACGTCGCTCCCGCGAGGGAGCGTGGATTGAAATATTACTGCCCAGTGGAAACCTGTTCGTGCCGCTAGTCGCTCCCGCGAGGGAGCGTGGATTGAAATATATAATCCTTGTGTAAACTTGCAGGACACTAGCTGGTCGCTCCCGCGAGGGAGCGTGGATTGAAATTGATATTAATGGGCATGTGTGTGGCGGTTTGGCGTCGCTCCCGCGAGGGAGCGTGGATTGAAATATTCTCCCGTAGTAGCTTTGCAAAGGCTATTGGGTCGCTCCCGCGAGGGAGCGTGGATTGAAATCGATTGACAAACCACAAGGGATGTATAAAGAAGAAGGTCGCTCCCGCGAGGGAGCGTGGATTGAAATGTTGACAATACCATGCGTGGTTACAAACACAGTAGCGTCGCTCCCGCGAGGGAGCGTGGATTGAAATTATATTTTATCTGTATTTTTATCTGTTTGTTACTTTGTCGCTCCCGCGAGGGAGCGTGGATTGAAATTGTATTGGTGTCGATTTTAATTCTGATATTAATGGGTCGCTCCCGCGAGGGAGCGTGGATTGAAATCGTGATGAGAACTTGCAGGAGTCTTTGCCTTTTACTAGTCGCTCCCGCGAGGGAGCGTGGATTGAAATTGAAAAAAGATTATCTGACCGCGGTAGAGTTAGGTCGCTCCCGCGAGGGAGCGTGGATTGAAATTTTTGCTTTATAATGAAGAAAATAGTTTGTATACGTCGCTCCCGCGAGGGAGCGTGGATTGAAATCCAGGCAAGAGCGCTTGTAAAGTACGGCACAGAGTAGTCGCTCCCGCGAGGGAGCGTGGATTGAAATAAGGGTGCAGACGCAAGCACGGCTATCCATGAAACAGGTCGCTCCCGCGAGGGAGCGTGGATTGAAATGCGTTGAGGATGCTATAAAGAGAGCATACAGTGCGTCGCTCCCGCGAGGGAGCGTGGATTGAAATCAAATACCTGCTATAATCATTAATGGTAATACAAGTCGCTCCCGCGAGGGAGCGTGGATTGAAATATAGTCATAAAGAAAACGAAAATCTAACTGAGTCACAGTCGCTCCCGCGAGGGAGCGTGGATTGAAATTGAAGCTATGCTATTCTATATACAACAAAACAACAAGTCGCTCCCGCGAGGGAGCGTGGATTGAAATCATCAGGAGTATCTATAATGGCACTAGAAGAACCGTCGCTCCCGCGAGGGAGCGTGGATTGAAATGTGTACTATGGTGTTGAAAATGTCAGCGGTAGGACGGTCGCTCCCGCGAGGGAGCGTGGATTGAAATAAGATAGCGTGCTAAATCTGCAAGGAAAATAAACTGTCGCTCCCGCGAGGGAGCGTGGATTGAAATATTTGGTTACTTATTGCTTACTTATTGTATCAGTGTCGCTCCCGCGAGGGAGCGTGGATTGAAATATTACTTATCACTGTTGTACTAATCATAGCATAAGTCGCTCCCGCGAGGGAGCGTGGATTGAAATGCTACGATAAAGAAGGTGACGCATATATCTTCACTGTCGCTCCCGCGAGGGAGCGTGGATTGAAATTCTTTGCATCCATACACCACATTGCTTTTTTAAGTCGCTCCCGCGAGGGAGCGTGGATTGAAATTTTGGATGGCTATGGACGCCCGGTGTCCTGTGGTAGTCGCTCCCGCGAGGGAGCGTGGATTGAAATAAAAGGGTTTGTACTACGAGGTCTGGTAGTAGATGTCGCTCCCGCGAGGGAGCGTGGATTGAAATAGTTTCTTACCAGCAAACTCCGGCAAAGAAGCTGGTCGCTCCCGCGAGGGAGCGTGGATTGAAATTAAAATTTTTCCTAAAAATCTCAAAAAAAGTGTTGGTCGCTCCCGCGAGGGAGCGTGGATTGAAATTGACAATACTGGTTTTGGTGGAGCATCTACGTAAGGTCGCTCCCGCGAGGGAGCGTGGATTGAAATGTGGCAATCGGTATCTTTGAAATCAAATATGATGTCGCTCCCGCGAGGGAGCGTGGATTGAAATATTTGCGTAGACATCCCAATCCCAATAGTGCTTATGTCGCTCCCGCGAGGGAGCGTGGATTGAAATTGACGTCCGGAAAATATCGGCGTTGACAGCTGGCTGTCGCTCCCGCGAGGGAGCGTGGATTGAAATATTATATAGCAAAACATCCCTCAAAAAATTTTCTGTCGCTCCCGCGAGGGAGCGTGGATTGAAATATATTCAGCAAACTTCTCTGCTGTTTTGATATGGGAGTCGCTCCCGCGAGGGAGCGTGGATTGAAATAACAGGATAGAAGTAGCTGTTGTAACAATCACGAGGTCGCTCCCGCGAGGGAGCGTGGATTGAAATTCTTGAATCAGACAACCTTATAAGTAAGATACGTTGTCGCTCCCGCGAGGGAGCGTGGATTGAAATATGTAACTTGTGTAAACTTGCAGGTTATCAGCGGTTGTCGCTCCCGCGAGGGAGCGTGGATTGAAATATTATATAGCAAATCACTCAAAAAATTTTCTCAAAGTCGCTCCCGCGAGGGAGCGTGGATTGAAATTTTGCTGAAGATATCTACGAAGGCTTCCTACGGTGTCGCTCCCGCGAGGGAGCGTGGATTGAAATCTGCAGGGCAACATTAAGATTTTGGATGCCATCGGTCGCTCCCGCGAGGGAGCGTGGATTGAAATTCGTATTCAATCAGCCGGATATCAATCTTGTAGGCGGTCGCTCCCGCGAGGGAGCGTGGATTGAAATTTATCGCATCTAGCTGTGAAAAAAACGCTACCAGTCGCTCCCGCGAGGGAGCGTGGATTGAAATGTGACAATGAGGAAGTTAAGCCTATTGCTTATAAGTCGCTCCCGCGAGGGAGCGTGGATTGAAATATATGGTTACTATATGTAAACTGATGGTGACTGTATGTCGCTCCCGCGAGGGAGCGTGGATTGAAATAAAAAATGCGTTGGTTTTGTTATACATAAATTCCAACGTCGCTCCCGCGAGGGAGCGTGGATTGAAATGTGATTAAAAGCACCCTCAAGCATATACATGAAGGATGTCGCTCCCGCGAGGGAGCGTGGATTGAAATTCCTAATCTGTTAATATAGGCATCGCCATCGCTAGTCGCTCCCGCGAGGGAGCGTGGATTGAAATATTATATAGCAAAAGAACCGAAAAACTTCTAAAAGTCGCTCCCGCGAGGGAGCGTGGATTGAAATAACTTTGATACCCTTGCTTTCAAAAAATGCGTTTGGTCGCTCCCGCGAGGGAGCGTGGATTGAAATATTTTTTTTATGACCTGCTTTTAGTACCTACTAGTCGCTCCCGCGAGGGAGCGTGGATTGAAATACCAAAACTGTTTACCAAATCCAACTGACCTACGTCGCTCCCGCGAGGGAGCGTGGATTGAAATAGCAACATACCGGGCCGACTCAAATGTAACAGCTCGTCGCTCCCGCGAGGGAGCGTGGATTGAAATTCGGATCTGCTGCTGGAGCTGTTGCTGGTGGTATGTCGCTCCCGCGAGGGAGCGTGGATTGAAATTTTTACTTTTTACCTGATAAAAGGCAAGAAATTCCTGGTCGCTCCCGCGAGGGAGCGTGGATTGAAATAAGTCTTTTGGTATCAATGATAGCAGCCTTAGCGTCGCTCCCGCGAGGGAGCGTGGATTGAAATTATGTTGCGGTGAGTATGGCGATCTCAATAGCCGTCGTCGCTCCCGCGAGGGAGCGTGGATTGAAATGCTTGTATATAACTACTACGCCATAGCAAGGCAGTCGCTCCCGCGAGGGAGCGTGGATTGAAATAGCTTGCTTACAACGCTGAAAATTCTCCATATAATGTCGCTCCCGCGAGGGAGCGTGGATTGAAATCGATGATACTAAGCATATGTCGCTAACAGAATTGGTCGCTCCCGCGAGGGAGCGTGGATTGAAATTTAAATGGTATATCCCATAGCGGCGCGCAACGTTGTCGCTCCCGCGAGGGAGCGTGGATTGAAATAACGGCTTGATGGTTATGAGTAAAACAGCGTTTGGGTCGCTCCCGCGAGGGAGCGTGGATTGAAATATTCGCTAAACGCTCTGCTTTGCCTAACGCTAACGGTCGCTCCCGCGAGGGAGCGTGGATTGAAATGGTGATGTTTGATGAGTATATGCAGGCGACTTATTGTCGCTCCCGCGAGGGAGCGTGGATTGAAATGTCCGCTTTTGGATTGGAGCCGATGCCGTTGACGTCGCTCCCGCGAGGGAGCGTGGATTGAAATTGTATATCTATCTGTATTTATGCACTTTTTGACTACGTCGCTCCCGCGAGGGAGCGTGGATTGAAATAGACTTATTTTGCTTGTATATACTATACCAAACGGGTCGCTCCCGCGAGGGAGCGTGGATTGAAATTCCCACGCTGGAGCGTCTTTGGCCTTACGGTTATGTCGCTCCCGCGAGGGAGCGTGGATTGAAATTCTTTGGCTTCCAACCTTTTAGTATCGATAATAGCAGGTCGCTCCCGCGAGGGAGCGTGGATTGAAATAAGAACTCTTTGAAGAACTTAATGTAGCCGATGAGTCGCTCCCGCGAGGGAGCGTGGATTGAAATTGGCTGGCGTATCCGATGCCGGCAACACTCATATCAGTCGCTCCCGCGAGGGAGCGTGGATTGAAATACCGTGGTTGATTTACTGTGCAGGAAGAATAGGGTGTCGCTCCCGCGAGGGAGCGTGGATTGAAATAGATTTGCATACAGACGGCCGGAGCTGAATACGGTCGCTCCCGCGAGGGAGCGTGGATTGAAATCATTACTATCAATCAGTTTAGAGAAGCATTTCGTCGCTCCCGCGAGGGAGCGTGGATTGAAATACAAAGCACGGAACTAAGAGTTTGTCAAGTATCTGGGTCGCTCCCGCGAGGGAGCGTGGATTGAAATCTTGCATGGTGCTTTGAATACAAGAGAGCTAAAGACGTCGCTCCCGCGAGGGAGCGTGGATTGAAATAACACGATTGTACATGAAATGTGTCACCTTGTAAAGTCGCTCCCGCGAGGGAGCGTGGATTGAAATGGCGATGGGGTACCGGTCAGCCCGACTATCCGGCGGGTCGCTCCCGCGAGGGAGCGTGGATTGAAATCCTGCCACTGCGGGGCAGGCTGCATTTCCGGAACGTCGCTCCCGCGAGGGAGCGTGGATTGAAATGCCGGCATCCAGCAGATACACCTGCGCCCACAGTCGCTCCCGCGAGGGAGCGTGGATTGAAATTTTCGTGCCTCCAACCTTACGCGCTCTATCCTTGCGTCGCTCCCGCGAGGGAGCGTGGATTGAAATTGGGTAAAACCAAAAGTCAGGGTATCGACAACCTGTCGCTCCCGCGAGGGAGCGTGGATTGAAATTCGTAGCTCTTTCGCAAAGGCTATTGGCGAGGAGTCGCTCCCGCGAGGGAGCGTGGATTGAAATAACAATCGACCAAAAATGGAAATTATTTAGCCTAGAGGTCGCTCCCGCGAGGGAGCGTGGATTGAAATTCCGGGTGTGATTTCCAAGCCGCTGGTTATCTTGCTGTCGCTCCCGCGAGGGAGCGTGGATTGAAATATTTTGGAATTACAAATTGGCAAAACTTACATTTGTCGCTCCCGCGAGGGAGCGTGGATTGAAATGTCCGCTTTTGGATTGGAGCCG
>OGWX01002112.1_pt1 | contig 12394 bp, 6 predicted proteins | sample 1576151 | NCBI WGS metagenome assembly OGWX01 (sample SAMEA3541591, study PRJEB24748) | human gut metagenome | biome: human gut; feature: human-associated habitat; material: faeces | place: China | collected 2012
TGAAAATCCCCTTGATTCTGCACCCTTTACCATGTACAATAAAGGTATAAATAAAAACAGCAAACGCTTATATATGTCCATAATCTGGTTGGACGTTTCTACCAACTACCCTAATAGTTGTCTATAAGCTGCATGCGAAGAGGTATGTAGGTATGGCATTTTCCGGGTGGTTTTTTTATTGCTGAATCAGCCCGAAATCACATTTTGCATGTTTCCGGCAGTACGTTCTCAGCCGCAAACTATCCCGGAGTTTTACTTTGCCTCGCCTCTGGCAGAAAGGATGGTCTGATATGAAAAAAGATTTGTTTGCTTTGAAAGGTACAATTTGTTACAGCAAGAATCAGAAAGAACTTGTTTTTCATGAAAACTCTTATGTAGTCTGTGAAAACAGTCTCTGTGCTGGTATTTTTTCCCAGCTTCCGGCAGAATATAAGGACATTCCGGTAGAAGACATGGGTGATCGACTGATCATCCCAGGATTCACTGACCTTCATCTGCACGCTCCCCAGTACGCTTACCGCGGAACCGGCATGGATCTGGAGCTGCTGGACTGGCTGAACACCATCACTTTCCCACAGGAAGCCAAGTACGCTGACCTGTCCTATGCGAAAAAGGCTTACTCCATTTTCGTGGATGACTTAAAGCACAGCTTCACCACCAGAGCCTGCATTTTCGCCACCTTGCACCGTCCGGCAACGGAGCTTCTCATGGACATGCTGGAGGAAAGCGGCCTGACAACTATGGTTGGAAAAGTAAATATGGATCGCAATGGAGCACCGGAACTTCAGGAGAAAAGTGCACAGGCTTCTGCACAGGATACACGCCAGTGGCTGGAAGAAATCAAGGGACGTTACGACCACACCTACCCGATCCTTACCCCACGTTTTACCCCATCCTGTACGGATGAGCTGATGACCGAGCTGGGAAAAATCCAGCGGGAATACCACATTCCAATTCAGTCTCATCTGTCTGAAAATTTCGGGGAAATTGCATGGGTAAAGGAGCTTTGTCCCACAAGCAGATTTTATGGGGATGCGTATGATATGTTTGGATTGTTTGGAACGAAACCTGCAGCAAATGAAGAAGTCTCCAATCCTGCTTCTGCAAGCAGCAATACATGCCCTACTATCATGGCCCACTGTGTTCATTCCACAGATGAGGAAATCCAGATGATCAAAGACCAGGGTGTTTACATCGCCCATTGCCCGGAATCCAACACCGACATTGCTTCCGGAATCGCTCCCATCCGCCGTTATCTTGACATGGGACTTCACGTAGGTCTTGGAACTGATGTTGCCGGTGGATTTTCCCTTTCCATGTTCCGCGCAATTGCCGATGCCATCCAGGTTTCCAAGCTCCGCTGGCGCCTGATGGACCAGACCCAGGCCCCGGTTACTCTGGAAGAAGCTTTTTACATGGCCACGATCGGTGGTGGCTCCTTCTTCGGAAAAGTCGGCAGCTTCGAAAAAGGCTATGAATTCGACGCCATGATCCTGGACGACAGCAATATCCGTCATCCTCAGGAAATCTCCACCCGTGACAGACTGGAAAGGCTTGTTTATCTGTCCGACGACCGCAATTTGGTTGGGAAATATGTACAGGGACGGAAAGTAATTTAAATTTCAGATTTTCAAAATTACGCTTTGATATTTTCTTAAATAATGGTAATCTAGAGCGTATTTGAAAAAGGCTTTCTGCAAGATGTGCGTCACAATTTGTGGGAAATTTCGCTCGGATGAGGGCGCCGTAGCGGGCTACGGCAACCGAATTCGGGTGAAATCTCCCGCAAAGTGGGGCGTACAGATTGCGGGAATAATTTTTCAAACACGCTCTAGTCAATATGGCGGTTACTTAATATTCGCTGTCCCCAGATACTCCCGTATCCGCGCCTCATTCATATTCTCCCCGATCACGATCACGACTTCCTGGCCTGCGGAAATGGGCCTTAGGGAAAATTCTTTACGGGTGGCGTTTAATTCCAGCCAGTTATTGTCGGCGGACACTTTCTGAGCGGAGCCCGAATTCATTTTTTCGTTTTCGGTTACCGCGGCAGCATTTTCTTCTAATTTCACAAAGCCCTTAATTCGGAAAACATCCCCACATTCCGGATCATCCAGAATCTGATGCGCTGCTTTCTCCAACTGTGTCTCGGAAATCTTCAGCTCCATAAAATACAATGACTGGAACCCTTCTTTCTCATCAAAACACTGTTTCTCGAAATCTTCCATCACATACCCGCTGTTGAAAATCCTCTGAAAATCCTCATCTGTAAACTTTTCCCAATTCTTATTCAGTATCTCATTTTCCGTAAAACGTCGTTTGCATTTCACGCTTTCCAGTGCGCGATTCAGATGTTTCACAGTTCCACTAATCTCTTCCTCAGATGCCTCCTGGCTCTTGCTCAGAACAATACAACCTGCATCAGCCGCCTCTGAAGCCAGAATATACTCTGCCTGTGGCTGCAGCTTCTCCTCCAGTCTGGCATCCAGAATGGTAATCACATTTCCAATCTGATACCACTTATCCAACGGCTCTTCATAAAGGGCATCGAAAAACTCATCCACATCAAAAATCCCGGAAGGCTCAATGAGAACTCTGTCATATCCGCACATTCCCATTGCGATCAGCTTGGTCTTGAAACGTCTTCTGTGGCAGTCCGCATCACATCCACCTGAAACCATTTCCAGCTCGCAGTTCTCACCTTCCAGATCATGAAGCAGCATCATGTCCACATTCACTGCACCAAAATCATTCTCCAGAATTCCAATATTCTGCCCCTGACTCATCAGCCATGCAGCATATTTCTTTATGAAAGTCGTTTTTCCTGAGCCAAGAAAGCCTGTAATTAAATCAACTTTAACCATTTTTTAATCTTCAACCTCACTTTTCAATATAAAGCTGGCCTGGAACCTGTTGCCGACCGCTTCGAAGTGACTGGCTCCGCCATGTTTTTCGCAAAGTTTTTTCATGGAAAGAATGCCGATTCCTTCCTGTTTGTTTTGCCGTTTTTTTGAGTAAATTTTCCCATTTTCCTGGAATAATATTCCATCAAAAGAATTGTCTACCGTAATCAGAAGCATGTCGTGTTTCTTCTCCGTAGCAACTTCAATAAAGCGTTTTCCCTCATACTGACCGGCGGCAGTCACCGCATTATCCAGGGCATTGCCCAGAATTGTACAAAAATCAGTATCCGGAATAGCAATATCTTTCAGATAGCAGCATACGGAAAACTCGATATTTTTCGCCCTGGCAATACAGCCGTAATGATAAAGGACGCCGTCTGCCGCGGCGTTTCCTGTATATGGAATTGTTACTTTTCCCATCTCTTCCAGTTCCAGATCATCACAATATCCCCGCAAGCCCTCCATATCATTTTTATCAAGAAAACCTTTAATAGCTGCTACCTGATGACGAAAATTATGGCGTGCTTCACGTTCTGCCAGAACCTGCTCCGTGAGCGCATGATAGTAGCCTTTCTGCTGATCGATCTGCCGGTTCAGTTCTTTTTCATTCAGAAAATGCTGCTGATCATAAGACACCGCAAAGCAAATCAGCAATGTGGCGACGCCGATCAGACATTTACTCAACATTTGGGGAAAAGTGGTAGTGTAGACATCCACTCCTTCTGAAAAAATACTGGAAAAAAACATGGCAATAGGAATGAACCATAAGGTCTCCCAATAATTTTGGCATTCAATTTCAAGGAATGGTGTTACTGTATAACGGAGCAGGCTGCTAAGCAGCGGATATAGAAGCGCATACACTACAATTGCAATTGCGCTGGTTTCTGCAATTCCAATCGCATTTCCCTGCATTCCCAAAAGTGAACTGACATAAGCTCCGATTGACAGTGCAATCATGACAATATCTGCCACAATTCCAAATACAAACAAATGCACCTTGGTGTATCCAGGGACAAGCCAGATATTTACAGCAGCCATTACAATACAGAAAGCAATCAGATTTATCTTATAAAACGGCACGTCAATTTCCCGGTAATTTCCCACCCACATGCAGATTCCGAAGTCCACAGCCAGACCAATTGCATAGATTACAGTCAGTCTGATCCTGTCTTTATCTGAGATTTTTTCGTGAAACGGAACAATTCGCAGGATCAGAGTGGGGACATGAGCCAGGATACAGAGAAAACTTACAATTGCGATTATAATTGTATTTTCCATATATTTTTACCTCGTTTTAAAGTCCCCCGAGAGGCGGTCTGCCTCTCCGTTTTTCTTTTCCAGCCTCTTTAATTCCGGCAATATAGTCAGCAGCATTGTAACGAAACAAAGGCTTCCGCCAATTACATTAGATACCGGCTCTGCCAGGAATACTCCGTGAGTTCCCATTTTAAACACGTAGGGAAGCAGGTATGTCAACGGAACTACAATAAAAACTTTTCTCAAAAGCGAGAAGAAAATGGCCTGTTTTTTCTTATTTAAAGACTTGAAAACAGTCTGTCCAATGTACTGCAGATCCATAAAAATAAAGGCTGCAAAGTAGGTTTTCAGTGCCGGAACTGCATCCTTTATCAAGAGCTTATCGGAGCTGAAAATGGCAATCAGATAATCCGGAACAAAGATAATCACGTTCCACATTACTGCTGTATAAACCAGAACCATTACTGCCAGAGTGACCATTGCCTTGCGGACAAGCTTCGGTCTTTTTGCCCCATAATTATAGCTCAGAATAGGTGATGTTCCTTCATTTATAGCATAAATCGGCGTCTCTACCATCTGACGGACACTGGATACGATAGTCATAACGGATATGTAAACATCCCCTCCGGTGACCCCCAGAACATTGTTGCAGCAGATGGTTACCAGGCTGTTTGTCAGCTGCATAATGAAGCCTGCAGTACCAAGACTGACAATGTTTTTTGCATTCTCTTTGCAGCTTTTCAGCTCTGTTTTTTTCAAAAGCCGAGCTTTCATTTCCGCTCTTTTTTCAAGAAAAAGTAGTACATAAGCAGCTGATAGGAACTGGGAAAGAACAGTCGCAATGGCAGCTCCTTTGATTCCGAAACCAAGCACAAAAATGAATAATGGATCCAGGATCAGATTGGCGACTGCACCAATTGCTACAGAAAGCATGCCAGTTGTCGCGTATCCCTGTGCATTGATAAATGGGTTCATTCCTGTGGCGATCATGGATGGAACCGTTCCGATCAGGTAGATCATCATGTAGGGATATGCATAAACCAAAGCATCCTCAGATGCTCCAAAAAGTACCAGCAGAGGTCTTGCAAAAAGCATACCTGTTATCATCAGAATGATCCCGCTTCCGCACACCATAGTAAAGGAAGTATTCATCACCTCCTGCGCTTTCTGGTTGTCTTTCTTGCCCCTGTTTATGGAAAAAACAGGCGCGCCACCACTGCCGAACAGATTGGCGAAGGCAGTGATAATCACGATTAGCGGGAAACATAAGCCGACTGCGCCAAGCGCCGTAGTTCCCACTTCAGGGATTCTGGCGATATAGATTCTGTCTACAATATTATATAAAAGACTGAGTATCTGCGCCACCAGCATGGGGATTGCAGCGCTGAAAATGTTTCTGGTTACCGTGCCATTTTCAAAATCAATTCGTTTCATTTTGTTTCACAACTTTCTTTTTAATTCATATTTTTATAATACTCTTGTTCTGTCAGTACAAATTGTTCCATTTCTTATGGAAATCTGGTAATCTTCGACATTCAGACAGTCCCCATTTTAGAAGGTTGTTTTTATGCAGAATGGGTTACTGCTGCGTAGGGCATCCTGGCCGGAAAGTGTCTTCTAACTCCAGTTTTCCGGTGCCTTTAAGTGTAAAAACTCCTGTCTCATGATATAATTTCTCCTGAAATTGTTTGAACTTTATAGGTTTATTTTGCACATTACGTGGAAAAATGTCAAGAGAAAAGGGACTATAACAGATGAATGTCACTTCATACGCAGCACGCATCTATTACAGTCCCTTATATATTCTCTTGTTACATTAATTTGATCCGCCTATTGCTTTTTCGATGTTTGAAGATCCAGCTTCTACAACTTCCATACCCGATTTATCCCCTTTAAAGCCACTATAAATACGTGAGTAAAACTGCTCCTTTGCAAACCCGACTTCTATAACAATCCAATCCCAGCCTTTCTCCTTATCGTTTCTGCTTTTAATTTTCAGAGTATCACAATTTAAACCGGCCTCCTTTAATACGGCTTCAACACCAGTATTATACGACTTCCAATTATTGCTTTTTACACCGTTTACTGTAACTCCGGAATTTGCTCCACAATAGATACTTTTTTCATTTAACATATCTGAAGTATATGCGTCTGGCAGTTCACTTGTGCTACGACATATCACAACCCAGACACCACAGCCTGAATTTTCTTGTCCTACAGCTTTCTTTGGAATATCCATTCGTCCTTCATTATATGCATTCGTCAATGCCGACTTAATAATTCGCGCATTTTGCATATCCACTGCCCTGCGTGCTTTTTCCAGCTGTCCATTAAAAATCGGGATTGAAACAGCAACCAATACCGCAATAATTGCAACTACAATCAATAGTTCCGCTAGTGTAAAACCTTTTTTATTTCGGTATTTCATACAAAATTCCTCCCATAACACAAACAAATATTACATCTTCTTTATTACAATCTTTTTGCTTATGCCTCGTTTTACAAAAACCGTTTTGTAGCTCTTTGCCTTTTTCCTGGGGACGTAGATTTTCATCCTGGATGGAGTGCCTTTGAAGGCATTGGAGCCTACGTATTTGGCTTTCAGGCGGGAGGTGTAGATTCTCATTTCGTTTAACTTCTTGCAGCCATAAAAGCTTTGTTTTCCGATAGCTTTTACTGAGCCGCCAATTTGTACGTAAGAGAGTTTCGTGCACTTATAAAAGGCATAGCTCTTAATCTGGATTACATTGTTTCCTATAATAGCCTTTTTCAGGTATTTATTGCTCTTGAATGCTTTGGAGGCTATTGAGGTTACTTTGTAATTCGCGCCCTTTAGATTTACGCTGTCTGGAATTGTGACAGTGCTTACTTTTTTCTTTATTGGTTTTATGTACTCTACCGTGTCGGTGGCGGTAACTTTATAATATCCGTTTGTCGCTGGATGTTTCACTGTTGTGCCCACTTTATATCCAGTCGGCGCAGGTGTGTTTGTCGGCGTTGCTGTTGGCACCGGCGTGTTCGTCGGCACTGGCGTTGCCGTTGGTACCGGCGTGTTTGTCGGCACTGGCGTATTCGTCGGCACCGGCGTGTTCGTCGGCGTTGGCGTATTCGTCGGCACCGGCGTGTTCGTCGGCGTTGCCGTTGGTATTGGTGTGTTTGTCGGTACTGGCGTATTCGTCGGCACTGGCGTGTTCGTCGGCGTTGCCGTTGGTACCGGCGTGTTTGTCGGCACTGGCGTGTTTGTCGGCACCGGCGTGTTCGTCGGCGTTGCCGTTGGTACTGGCGTGTTCGTCGGTACTGGCGTATTCGTCGGCGTTGCCGTTGGCACCGGCGTGTTTGTCGGTACTGGCGTATTCGTCGGCGTTGCCGTTGGTACTGGCGTGCTTGTCGGTACTGGCGTATTTGTCGGTACTGGCGTATTCGTCGGTAAAACAACCAACTTCGGAATTTCCTCTTCGCGTTTGCTCTGGCACACAGTACAAGTATATGTCTTAATTCCTGTACTTGAAGTGGTAGCCTCTTTCGTTATAACTCCGGCATCCCAGGTATGCGTATGCTCAGTTTCCCCGGAACCACCCTGCGTTTCATCGTAAAAAACAACTATAACCGTATATGTTATCTTCGTTACGCCATCTGGTGCTGTCAGAACATACTGTACCGGATTTGTAAAATCATGAGATCTGCCACTGGTAAACTCATCTGCCACCGCTGTTCCTGTACCAGAACCATAATCAATATTCGGTGCCAGCCTGGTAACATTAGTTCCTTTTGGCAACCGCAGCGTAATCTTACGGTTCTCATTATCAATTTCCCCAACAACATCCTCTTTTAACTGGGAATTAAACGCCTTGTTAAGTACAAAACTATAAAATCTTGCCTCATTAGAAGCCGTAACTATAATTTTTATTGTAACTGGCAAAACTGCCTTTGTTCCTGTATCCACAATTTTATACTGTGACTCATAAATTCCCACTGGTGCAGTGACAGTCCCGGAAAAAGTAAAATATTTACTTCCATAAGAGCCTCCGCCAGGAACCGCAAAAACAGTTAAACCAGCCGGTAAATTCTCAGAAACAACCTGAGTTTCATACTTACCACTTCCACCTGTAACAAAGCCTGAATATATCCACTGCTCTTTTCCAGTTCCTGTAACTGCGTACAGCTCAGTATCTGTAATCGCCAATGGTTCTGTTACGCTCATTATTCCAAGCACAGCGATCACGGCACCATATTCTCCCGGCAGCTTATCAGACACATAAGCAATAAGATCTTTTCCATTATCTGATGACTCTGTTATTCTGCCATTATCAATCACAGCCGATGAACCGCTTCCACTTCCAAGCGCCAAATGTATTCCATAAGTATTCAGATCAGCCCCTGTAATAACCGGCGATACTTTTCCATTGCTATATGTAATCTGAAGCTTCACTCCGGTCAGATTGAGTTTATCTCCAGCTACATAATTCAGTTTCTCAGGAGCTGCAAGCATAGTCAAAGCTGCTGGTGCATTCGCTGCAACCGTAATCGCCCACGGTATTTTTGCTCCAAAGTAATCAAAAGTAACCTGAGTATCCGAGGTTTTCAGTGGGCCTGTTTTGTCATAGGTAAATCCACTGTAAATATAAGCTGCACGACCACCAATCGTTGCATACATACTGGCTCTGGATGGATTGAATACATCTCCTTCCACATAAGATTTCTTCGGCTGTCCTGATATTACAATGCTGCTGATATCACTAGTTTTCGGCGCAACAACTTCCATTGAATAGGCAACCTGTTTTCCCTTATATTCTACATAAACATGAGTAGTTCCTTCAGCAGAACTGTCAAATCCGCTTATCATATCGGCTGTAATTTCAGAATAAGTTGTACCATTTATCAAAAGCCTGCCCCAATACCACGGTTTTTCTCCCACGTAGCAGGAAGTCCAGTTGTTTTTTACCTCCAATGAAGTAATCTCCGGATTCTCCACCCGCTCTGGCAAACCATCCTCTGAAATCTTCCAGTCAGTTCCAAACTCCCAACCCACGTAAGATTTGGGATCTTTCATCTGTGCCTCTGTGAGAAGTCCACCTGTTCTAATGGAAGCAGCAGTTCCGCCCACAAGATTCCCCTCTCCACTCTTTCCATAACAGTTCAGCACATGTCCGCTTAAACCGTAAGAAGAGCTGAGTACATTATCAGCAGCAGTTCCACACATCTGTCCTACACGGTTGTTTGCTGCAGTTACTGTGATTTTTCCTGCATGGAGGCATTCTTTGAGCACACCGCCCATGCCCCCAAACTTCTGGATTTCTCCCGCAATTCCGCCCACATAGACCGGATATTCGTTTCCGTTTGTCTGGGTAACACGAATCGTACCGGTGCTGACACACTTGCTTATAGTACCAATGTTCAGACCTGCAATTCCACCTACCCAGCTTTTCATAGGAGCCATTGTCAAATTAACATTCAGCTTTGATGTACAGCCAAAAATAATTCCGGCAAGTGCATTTTCACCTGCAATTCCGCCAAATTCCGGATATACAACAGCTCCGTTTCCGCCCATATATCCGCTGATTGTTCCTGTCACCATACAGTCTTCAATATTTCCTTCATTGTACTGTGTGATGACGCCCTGCACGTTCTGCATATCATCATCAAAATCTGCAACTACGCGCAAATTCCTGATTTTTCCCTGATTCATGGCTATCAGAGGCTTCTTCAATCCATAGATCGTATGTCCGTTTCCGTCCAGCGTTCCACCAAAATAAGAGATGGTAAAATTAATTCTTCCCTGTGTCTGAATATCTGAGGTCAGCTGATAATATGCGCCCTGATTTTCCTCGATCAAATTCAGATCATCCAGAGAATCAATCTGATAAGGACTGCTGCTTGTACCATTTCCGCCAGCCGGTTTCACAGATGAAGTCCGGCTTCCTATTACACGATAAACAATTCCGCTTTCCCCATCAGATGGGACGGTAAATTTTCCATTCTTCAATTTCACAAGGATCGCGGACGCTGCCGGAATGGAATATTTGGAGCCACTGTCTCCGGAAAATACTGGAAATGCAGATGCCTTTTTTGCAGCTATCCGATCGCCTGGAAAACTGTATACACCAGAAGCTTCTCCTGCTGCCACAGCTGTATAAAAATCTGAAAGAAGTGTTTTAAACGGAATTCCTGTTACCTTCTCCAGATAAGCTTCACAGGTAAGGGAGGAAGCATCTACTGTATAAAATCTCGGCAACACAGCCATAGGCTCATAGCTTCCTGCCATACGGTCAATTACGTATCTGACAAACAGGTATGGCATTCCATAGTCCTGGGCAATATCATCGCGATAACTCTTATACATCAAGGAAGAGCCGTTACGAATAGCGGTACTTCCTGCAATTCCGTTCATCCAGCCATTTGTGTCCGTACCGCCCCACAGATAATCCATGACCGTTACTGCAAGACCTTCGTTTATCCACATATATTTCTCGGAGGCATTGAATTTTGTTTTCAGCCAGAATACTGCGTGCTGTCCCTCGTGAACCAGCAGACCGTTTCTTCTGGTCATTTCACCGGAGACATAGGATGCTGCCGCCGGAGTGTTGATATGGATTGCTGTAATTCCCTCATCATACTGAAACTGACCACTTGCGCCGCTTAAGGTTTCCAGCACAATAGAGAGCTTGCCGGATCCATCTTCCCAGGGAAGATCGCCTCCTGCCAGTGTTTTCAGGATTTGATAGGGCTGTCTGTCATAAATACTCGCCATGTCTGATGCTATGAGAGATGTTTTTCCAGCGGCATCATAATCCGCTTTCATATTTTTGTCCATCCAGATATAGCAATGTTCGCCAATCCCAATGCATATATAGGTCTTGCCGCTGCCATTGCTTCTGTAAATATATTTCTCTTCTCCTATTGCATAAGTGGTAACCGCTGCCTGAACGGATATACCATCGTCAGTCTCATCTGCCGACGCAGTGGACGAAATGGCGCTTTTTTCATTCAGCGCAGTGACTGAGCCGGTGCTCCCTGCATTCAGCCCGGCCAGGCTTTGAGCTGCGGGAAGCTCACTTCCACTTGAAGCGGATGCAGTACTTCCACTGTCATCAAAGATCAGTGTGCCTGCACTCCTCGAATCAGATGTATCCGTATTAATAATCACTGCATACTCCCCAGTAAGTGTTTCCCCAGCTTCTCCCTCTGTCACTGCGGCAAAAACATTTACACTGCCAAATATTCCCAGAAACAGAAGACAGATTCCCACCCACAGACCAATGGATTTTCTTTTTTTCATACCCTCCTCCTGTAAAAAATTTCCTTTCCTACAGTTTACCATTTTTACATTCTGTACACTATGTTTTTTTCTGCACTTTTCTGATTAATTTCAACAAAAATGGGGCGAATGTATCGTTTCCGCTGATACATCGCCCCATTTATTTTCTTATTAAATTACTCTTCCTCAAACTCCAGATCCTTACGGCTCATCTCCTCAATCAGCTCTCTCTTCACCTCAAAAAGCTTCGGAGAAAGATCCACATAAACCTTCTGTGGGTTGGAGAATCGTCTGGACTCGTCCCAGAGAGTGCTCTGTTCTTTCTGGCAGATTGCGCGAAGTTCCATTACTGAAGGAGACGTATAAACGCGTTTTCCCTCCTTAATAACCGGAACCAGAAGCTCACGAACCTCGTAAGTACCACCCAGAATCTTAGTTTTTTTCCAGGTGTCAACCGGGTCAAATACTACCATAGTTTCATCTGGGTTCAGCTTCTCGTCAGCAAGACAGATCAAATCAGCTTTAATCTTTCCTGTGGACTTGCTGTAAATACGATATACTGTCTTGTTTCCAGGGTTTGTTACCTTAGCTGTGTTCTCAGAAAGCTTGATCTTCGGAACAAATTCACCTGTCTCAGGATTTTTCACTGCTGCCAGCTTGTATACACCACCAAATGCCGGATTATCATTGGAAGTAATCAGACGTGTTCCAACGCCCCAGGAATTGATCTTGGCATCCTGGGCTTTCAGGCTCTCAATCAGATATTCGTCAAGGTCACTGGATGCAGAAATGGTCGCATCATCAAAACCAGCTGCCGATAACATTTTATATGCCTCTTTGGAAAGGTAAGCAAGGTCACCGCTGTCGATACGGATACCATATTTTTTCAGCTGGATTCCCTCCTCCCGCATTTCCTCAAATACACGAATTGCATTTGGAACACCGGATTTCAGCACGTCGTAAGTGTCTACCAGAAGGA
>OGWX01002140.1_pt1 | contig 12311 bp, 9 predicted proteins | sample 1576151 | NCBI WGS metagenome assembly OGWX01 (sample SAMEA3541591, study PRJEB24748) | human gut metagenome | biome: human gut; feature: human-associated habitat; material: faeces | place: China | collected 2012
TGTAAAAGTAGCATTCGAAGGTTTGAAAGGAGAAAAAACCAAAGGGTTAAAGGCAGCTCTTAAATTTGCGAAAGAACATGATATGTGTATGACGGAAGCACAGATTCAAGGTGCCAATAATATGTAAATTTCCAGCCTAAGATGCTTTTAGGGCTATTCCAGGCTGGAAATTAAGGTAATAGTTAAGTTATTAAGTATCTTTACGAAGTATGTCGAGATATTCAGTATAAGAATATATTTTTGCTTTTCCGGATTTGTCTGTTTGCTTCAGGATTCCATCTTCAATCAGGATAGAGACTACCTTTGACACAGTGTTATATGACATTTCAAGAGTTGTAGCGGTCTTCTGTATATCTATAATCGGATTGGATTCCAAATAGGAAAACACTTTAAGAACGCTGGTTCGCTGCCTTTTTGTAAGAGAGTCAAATAATTTTGTGCTTTTATCGTGTAACGCAGTAAGACGGTCGATTGTATGGATTGCATCCTCCGCAGAATCAGCAAATGCCTGAAGGAAAAATGAAATCCACTGTTCATAATCACCAGTACGTCGTACCTGTGTCATGCGGTCATAGTATTCGATGCGGTTCATCTTGAGGTAATAAGAAATATAAAGTGCCGGAGTAGACAGAATATCTTTTTCCATTAGGAAGAGTGTAATAAGAAGTCGTCCAACACGTCCATTACCGTCAAGGAAGGGGTGCGTGGTTTCAAATTGATAGTGGATTAAAGCGGCTTGAATCAAAGGGTCAAGAGTATCATCACTATTGATGTATTTTTCAAGGTCAGACATGGCCGTTAGCATGTCTTCCGGATTTGGTGGAATATAACGAGCGTTTTTGAGAGTACTTCCCTGACCGCCGATCCAGTTTTGTGAATAGCGGAATTCGCCAGGATTCTTTTCCTGTCCTCGCACGCTTTCCAAAAGAACTGCATGAGTTTCTTTGATCAGACGATTGCACAAAGGTAATGTTTTCAGCCGTTCAAGAGCAAATTCAGTGGCGCGGATATAGTTAACAACATCGGAAACATCTCGATTGGTGTTTTCTTCAATCAGAGGATTCAAGATATCCTCAAGGGTGCACTGTGTTCCTTCAATCTGTGAGGAAAGAAGGGCTTCTTTACGGACATACATGGAAACAAAAAGTCCCATGTTTGGTATACGGGAGGAAAGCCCTTCAAGTGTTGCTATTTTTTTGTTTGCATCAATAAGTTTCGTGAGAAGCTCACCAGATACCTCGATAGGAGGATTCGGTGGAAGCGGAGCTGGCCGAAAGGATTCATACGCCATTTCGCCTGACAGATTACCCACGAGTGTTCCTGCTCGGTTTGTCATAATTGTTTCCTTTCCTCCGAAAAACGGAAATTGAAATTTCTAGGCCTATTTTAGCATAGAAATTTCAAGAAATCAATGTATCGTGAAAATACAGTACAAAAGAAAATTCAAGAAAACGGCTTTTTGCGAAATTTCTTGCCGAAAATTATCGTAGAAATTTCAAGTTAAGCGTCCCTTATTTGTAGCACATTGAGGTCAGAGCCTATGAAGTTAGTAAATATCCACTTGACAGAGATATCGGTTTTGTTATACTATTGGATTTAATAAAGGGGAGTAACCTACGTTTAGAGATAGGCGTTTGTAGTGTCGTCAGTACGATGGAAACATCCGGTGCTGCAGGGAAATGGTGAGACTTTTATTGCATTTTTGTTATGCAATAAAGGTTTCTTTTTTTATACATTTTTATCGAAAAGATCTTTCATTGCATAAAAATCCAATAGACATTTATGAAAAGAGGAGGCATAAGTGATGAAAGAAATTTATCAACAGACAGTAAAAGATAAAATCCAACGTCAAAACCAGGAGTTTTCGATGGAAGGTCTGCGAGTATTGGATTTTACTTATCGTGAAATTCCAGAGAATCACACATTAACTATAGAAGATGAGAATCACCTGGTATTTCTTGGTTTGGTCGCGATGATGGATCCGCCGAGAGAAGAATCATCTGGAAATTTTGGCGCAATCTTAGCAGTTCTTTGTGCATCAATTGCAGGGCTGCCGGTTCCATTTGCCCCGGTACATCTGTTGTTTATTAATCTTTTGACAGACAGCCTTCCGGCAATTGCATTAGGAATGGAACCACATAGAAGTGAAGTGATGAATGAGAAGCCAAGATCAGCAGATGAATCGATACTGACAAAAGATTTTCTTAGTAAGATCGGTCTGGAAGGTTTTGTGATTGGAGCTATGACAATGATTGGATTCTTAACAGGATATCATCAGAACGGAGCATTGCTCGGAAGTACATATGCGTTTGGAACTCTTTGCCTTGCTCGACTGTTTCATGGATTCAACTGCAAATCAGATCATCCGGTCATTTTCACAAAAGTATTCTTCAACAATAAATGGTTGCAGGGAGCATTTGTACTTGGTGGCGCAATTGCATTTGTGATCAATGTGCCAATGAGCTTTTTGGAAAAGATAATTCTTGGAAAGACAAAAGAAAACAATCAATGGGCTAAAAAATTAGCAAGACCGGTAAGTTTGTTTCTTACAATTATATTACTGGTCAGTGTGATTGGTTTGGTTATATTTGGAGTAATTCCACAACTTACACAGACAACGAGAAATCTGATGACAAGTATTGCTGACTTTATCCCACAGATGAAAAACTGGATCCGTGAGTTTTCACATGATAACCAGGAGATCATGAAACTGGTAAATCAACTTCAGTTCAATCCTGACCAGGCAATCAAATGGGGGATAAGTATTCTTGGGAGTGGAGCCGGAAATATGATGAACACAACAATGTCAGCATTAGGTTACATTGCAAGTGGATTAGCGACCTTTTTTATTGCATTTACGGCATTGATTCCTATCTTTGGAGCTTTTATTGGATGTGCAGTGGGTGTTTTTTTGATCTTCATGGTAAGTCCAAAACAAGCAGTTTTATTTATTATTATATTTTTACTCTTACAGCAGATTGAAGGTAATCTGATTTACCCGCATGTTGTTGGCGGATCTGTTGGCCTTCCGTCGATTTGGGTGCTGGCGGCAGTGACAATCGGTGGAAATCTTATGGGAATAGTAGGTATGCTCATTTTTATTCCGACTGTATCGGTGTTTTATACTATTTTTCGCGAATATGTTTATTTGCGTCTGAAAAAACAGAATATAAAACGAGTAACGCGGACAGAAGTGGAAGAATATGATAAGAGGGTATAATTGAGTGATGAAACTGGCAGAATTAAGACGTAGGGAAACTTACGTCTTTTTTTAATGTGACATACATCACGGAAAATGATAAACTTTTTAATTATAATACAAAAGGAAAGCAAGACAGAAGCAGTTTATTATCAATGACTGTAAAAGTTATGCCAGCGAGGTTGATAAAATGGGACAGATAACGATCAGAGAACTGGAGAATATGGATTTTTTTAAAGAAATACCAAAGGATATTCTGCAGAATCTGCTTAATGAAAGTAAGATTGTTTCTTATAAGAAAAAGGAAGTGATTTTTCATTCACGCAGCAGAACCAAAACAGTATATTTTGTGTATTCCGGCGAAGTGATGCTTTATAATCTGACCAAGCATGGAAATCGAAAGGTGATTTTTATCCTGGGAAAAGGACGGCTTTTAAATCAGAGTATTGTAAGTAAAAAGCCCAATGCACTTTTTTGTGAGGCTGCCTGTCCGGTGCAGATACTGGAAATTGCAGAAGAACCATTCCTTCATCTTATGGAGCAGAGTCATGATCTGACAAGAGCTGTTCTGAGAGAATATGAAAGAAATCTCTGGCGAATGGGCCATCAGTTAAAAAATACGACCGGAAACATGCAGATGGAGCGAAAAATAGCTGCAAAATTATGGAAGCTCGGTCGTGATTTTGGCGTAGATACGGAAGACGGGGTGATGATAGATATTGATCTTACCATTACCCTGATGGCTGATCTGGTTGGTGCACCAAGGGAAAATGTATCTCGTGCCTGTAAGGTTCTTACGGACAGAGGTCTGATCTGTTATGGCAATAAGCGATTTATTCTGATAGATTTTGATGGTCTTGCAAAATTTTATAAAATGTGATTATGAGAAAGGGGTATCTGATGGGAAAACGACTCAACAGTGATGAGATGCAGACGATTTTTGAGATTTTGCAGAAATCCTATGATGTGTATGGACCGAAAATTTATCAGGGAACAGGATGCTTTTCAGATACAGATATAGTTCGTTATGGTCTGCTGAACAGCTGGGAAGAACTTGTCTGGGATCAGAAGTCGGATTACAGTTTTAAAGAAGCATTGTTTCCAATCTCAGAGACGATTCTTTATTTTACAGAGAATGAGATGAAAACAGCAGACGGAGCACCGAGACAGAGATTGATTTTTTTGAAAAGCTGTGATTTTCATGCTTTGAAACGTCTGGATGAGATGTATCTGAAAAACGGTGCAGAGGATTATTATTACAGAAGAATGCGGGAAAATACAGTTTTTGCTGTGATGGGTTGTAAGGAATCCGGCAAAAACTGTTTTTGTGTAAGTATGGGCACAAATCGTTGTGAAGAATATGATATGTATATTTTTCAGGATGAAAAGGGCTGTTACGTGGAACTGAGATGCAGAGAACTGGAAGAATTATTATGGGATTATGGACAGAATGTTCAGGAGAAACCGACTTTTGTGGAAAAGAATGAGGTTTATGTAGAGATTCCGGAGGAACTTCCGGATACGATTCACCGGGATTCCATGTGGCAGGAATATGGAAGCCGCTGTATTGGCTGTGGACGCTGCAATTTTGTCTGTCCGACATGTACCTGTTTTACTATGCAGGATATTTTTTATAAAGACAATCCAAAGGCTGGAGAGCGCCGCCGTGTATGGGCTTCCTGCCAGGTGGATGGATATTCTGATATTGCCGGCGGGCACAGCTTCCGCCAGAGTCAGGGTGAAAGAATGCGTTTTAAGGTATTACATAAAATTTCAGATCATAAGAAAAGATTCGGATATCATATGTGCGTCGGCTGCGGACGTTGTGAAAATGTCTGTCCGGAGTATATTTCCTATATTGCATGTCTTCAGAAACTGAAAGAAAAGGAGGGAAAATAAGATGACAAATGAATATATTCCTTTCTTATCTAAGATAAAAGAAATCGTGAAGCATACAGAGACAGAATATACATTTCGTATGACATATGTGGGTGAAGTAAGACCAGGACAGTTTTTTGAAGTTTCTATTCCTAAATATGGTGAGGCACCGATTTCTGTCAGTGGCATAGGAGAAGATTATGTCGACCTGACCATACGTAAGGTTGGTAAGGTGACCGGAGAGATTTTTGAATTGAATGAGGGAAGCAGCTTTTTTATGCGTGGTCCTTATGGAAATGGTTTCGAGAAAGAGAATTATCAGGGGAAAGAACTGATCGTGGTAGCCGGTGGAACAGGAGTATCTCCTGTGCGAGGCGTGATCAGTTACTTCGGTGAGCATCAGAATGAAGTAAAAAAATTACATACGATCCTTGGTTTTAAATCTCCGTCAGATATTCTGTTCCGTGAAGATCTGAAGAAATGGGAACAGCAGATGGATCTGATTCTGACGGTGGACTCATCCGATGACGATGCTTATAGGACAGGACTTGTTACAAAGTATATTCCGGAGCTTGAACCTGATAATATCCATGAGACTGCAGCTATTGTTGTCGGACCTCCGATCATGATGAAATTTGCAGTAGCAGAGCTTTTAAAGCTGGGAATGAAGGAAGAACAGATATGGATCTCTCAGGAAAGAAAAATGTGCTGCGGGCTTGGTAAATGCGGGCATTGCCGAATGAATGACACCTATATTTGTCTGGATGGTCCGGTATTCTGCTATTCAGAAGGCAAAAAACTGTTTGATTAGGGAGGAAATCATAATGGATATTAATACAAAGAAACTGAAGAAAAATGCCTTCCGTGTATCAAAGGTCCGTGGGCTTACGGCTTCCAGAGTGCGTGTTCCGGGAGGCTGCTGTAATGCGGATGTCATGCAGCAGGTAGTAGATATTGCCAGAAAATATGGAAATGGCCAGATTCATGTTACCACCCGTCAGGGATTTGAAATTGAAGGAATCCATATGGAAGATATGGATGAAGTTAATGAGATGCTTCAACCGATCATTGATAATCTTCAGATCAATCAAAATGAAGCAGGTACCGGGTATCCGGCATCAGGAACCAGAAATGTCTGTGCATGTATCGGAAACAGAGTCTGTCCTTTTGGAAATTATAATACAGCAGCCTTTGCAAAGAGAATTGAAAAGGCTATATTTCCTAATGATCTTCATTTTAAAATTGCACTTACAGGTTGTGCCAATGATTGTATCAAAGCAAGGATGCATGATTTTGGAATTATTGGTATGACAGAGCCACAATATGACCCTAACCGCTGCGTTTCCTGTGGTGCATGTGTAAAAGGCTGTGATAAGCTTTCGGTGGATGCATTAAAGATGGAAAACTATCGAATCGTGCGCAATGAGGAAAAATGTGTGGGATGTGGAGTTTGTGTAACAAAATGTCCGACCAGAGCATGGACCAGAAGTGAAAAGAAATACTATCGTCTGACACTTATGGGACGAACAGGAAAGAAAAATCCACGTCTGGGAGAAGATTTTCTGATCTGGGCAGACGAAGACACCATTATCAAAGTTATCCTGAATACCTATAAATTTGTGAAGGAATATATTGATCCCAATGCACCTGGCGGTAAGGAACATGTGGGATACATTATTGACCGTGTGGGTTTTGCAGAATATAAAAAATGGGCATTGGATGGTGTAGAGCTTCCACCTGAAACAATCGTGAAAGACAATATTTACTGGAGCGGTATATATTACAGATAATAAAAAAGACAATTATAATCATAAAGCCGATGCAGGATTTTGGAATCCGGTATCGGCTTTGTTGATTCTATATAAAGATCTTGAAAAATTTATTTGCTATGATTCATCAGTGTTTTGATGTCTTCTTCTGGTGTGGTAATAGGTGCAATACCATAATTTTCCACCAGATAGTTCAGAATATTAGGAGACAGGAACGCCGGAAGAGAAGGACCAAGACGGATGTTTTTGATACCTAAGTGTAAAAGTGTCAGCAGGATACAGACTGCTTTCTGTTCATACCAGGAGAGAACGAAGGAAAGCGGAAGCTCATTTACAGAACATCCAAATGCATCCGCAAGTGCCACAGCAACTTGGATTGCACCATAAGCATCATTACACTGGCCCATATCCATCAGTCTTGGCAGACCACCGATTTCTCCCAGATCCAGATCGTTGAAACGGAATTTTCCACATGCCAGGGTGAGAACAATACTGTCAGAAGGTGTCTGCTTCACGAATTCCGTATAATAGTTTCGACCTGGTTTGGCACCATCACAGCCGGCAACCAGGAAGAAATGGCGGATAGCGCCTGATTTTACTGCTTCTACTACAGTATTCGCATGGGAAAGAATAGCTGCATGCCCGAAACCGGTTGTTACTTTCGTACCGCCGTTGATGCCTGTGCGTGTCTGATCTTCTTTGTAACCACCCAGTTCCAGTGCTTTTTCAATAACCGGTGTGAAATCTTTCTTCTCGTCGATATGAACAGCGCCTGGGAAAGCAACCACTTCTGTTGTAAATACTCTGTCAGCATAACTGCTTTTTGGCGGCATCAGACAGTTGGTGGTGTAAAGGATCGGAGCCGGAAGATGATCAAACTCTTTCTGCTGATTCTGCCATGCAGTTCCGAAATTTCCTTTTAAGTGAGAGAATTTCTTTAAGAGTGGATAGGCATGGGCAGGGAGCATTTCACCGTGGGTATAGATGTTGATTCCTTTTCCTTCTGTCTGTTCAAGTAAAAGCTGCAGATCCTTCAGATCATGACCGGTTACTACAATAAATGGTCCTTTTTCTACGGTAAGTGTAACTGCAGTCGGTTCCGGTGTTCCATAGGTTTTGGTATTTGCCTTGTCAAGAAGTGCCATACATTTCAGATTGATTTCCCCTACTTTCAGTACAGTAGGAAGCAGTGTATCCATACTTTCTTCATAACCAATCTTAAATAATGCTTCGCAGAAGAAACGGTTTACTTCGGCATCTTCATAATTCAGAACATTTGCATGATAAGCATAGGCTGCCATTCCGCGAATCCCGAAAAGAATAAGGGACTTCAGGGAGCGGATATCTTCATCTGCATTCCACAGCTGCTGCATGTCATATTCGTCTGATTTACCGCAAGGTGACTGACATTTACTGCAACCAGGAACCAGTCTTTCTTTTTCTGCTCTGACTTTTTGTATCATATTTTCGATTGCTGCATCGTCAAAACTCACATTTGTAACGGTAGTAAACAGTCCTTCAATTATGACCTGACTGGTACTTTTGGAAATAGCTGCTGCGCTATCGACAGCCCTTGCCAGACCGATCAACGCACCTGTCAGCTCATCCTGTAATTTGGCAGTGCCTGCCTTTTTTCCGCAGACACCTGCATTTCCTGTGCAGCCGGTGCATCCCACTGTCTGTTCACACTGATAACAAAACATTTTTTTATCCATTGTCGTATCCTCCTTTATTCTATAATATTTCCATCAATACCTATGGTTATAACCTGCCAGGGAATGAATTTTCCACTATTCTGAAGTGCTTTTCTGGTTGCCATCTCAAGTCCGCCACAGCATGGAACTTCCATTCTTACAATCGTCACACTTTGAATATCGTTATTTTGGATTATTGCAGTCAGTTTCTCGCTATAATCCACCTGATCCAATTTAGGACAGCCGATTAATGTTACCTTATTTCGGATAAAATCCTGATGAAAGCCTGCGTAAGCGTAAGCAGTACAATCGGCTGCGATTAAAAGCTTTGCGCCGTTAAAATATGGGGCACTGACAGGTGCCAGCTTAATCTGTACCGGCCAGTTCTGAAGATTGGATACCTGACCTGTGGTTGAAGATGGTTTTTCTGATTTGGGTATTTCTGATCGCTGAATCTGCATGCTTTTAGACCCGGGACAGCCGGCATGAGCAGTTATTGCCTGATTTTTGGCAAATATTTTTTTCTGTGCTTCTTTCACAGCCTCTTCATCATATTCAGGTGCTTCCCGTTCCTCAAAGGAAATGGCACCTGTGGGACATTCCGGGAGGCAATCCCCCAGTCCGTCACAGAAATGTTCTCTCACCAATTCTGCTTTTCCATTAATGATATCAATGGCACCTTCGTGGCAGGCATCTGCACAGGCACCGCAGCCATTGCATTTTTCTTTATCGATTCGAATAATCTTTCTTATCATTTTACCTCCGTCAATAGATTTAACTTTTGTTTCTGTCAGCATTATAGTATGATAAATACAACTTGTATGTTTGATTTCCAACAAGGAGGAATGATTTTGAAAAAATATTTACCCATTCTAAAAAATAGTCCATTCTTTACAGGCCTTACTGATAACGAGATATTATCTATACTGCATTGTGTAAAAGCAACAGCATTTTCCCAAAAACGAGATTCTTATATTTTCAGAGCAGGAGATTCTACTGAGGTAATGGGACTTGTGGTGTCTGGCTGTGTTCTTGTTATTCAGGAAGACCTTTGGGGACATCGGAATATTCTGTCGAAATGTCATACCGGTGATTTCTTTGGTGAGCCATATGCAGCAAGCCCGGGTGCTGTTCTGAATGTCAGTGTGGTGGCAGATACGGATTGTGAGATTATTCTGCTAAATGTCCAAAGGCTTCTGATTTCCTGCCCGACTGCATGCGAACACCATCAGAAGCTGATCCGCAACCTGGTCAGTGTTCTGGCAAATAAGATATTGATCCTGAACGACAAAATCACACATGTGGGCAAGCGAACGACAAGGGACAAACTATTGTCCTATCTGTCGGCAGAGTCTATCAGACATTCGTCGTTATCCTTTGATATTCCCTTTGACCGGCAGCAGCTGGCAGATTATCTGTGCATTGACCGTGCGGCAATGTCTACGGAGATATCAAAGTTACAGAAAGAAGGATTTATAAAAACAAATAGAAATCATTTTGAATTGAAGTTGCAATGAAGTTACTGTCTGTGATATTATGAAAGTGATATAAGCGAAAATGACTTTTGCAGAAACGAAAGTATCTTTAAATTTTATTTACAAATATACTTCCTCTAATGGTTTAAAGGGAAGTTTTACGGATACGGAGCGGTATAAGTACAAATGAGCAGGAAACAGTAATGTCAATGCTGTATGGACTTCAGAAGTAGGAGAACAGTTCGAACATATGTATCGGCTGTTCTTTTTTTGTTTTCAGGCATTAACGCGGTGGTACTTTCTATATAAGTGTTGGGAGATTATATGAAAAAGTTTAAGGCAAACGATAATAAGAATGAAGAACATGAGATTAACTACAGGCAATTTAACAAAAAGTTGGAACTGCTGAATCAGATTCTGTCTCTGATATCAGACATCAATCAGGCGTCGGATGAGAAAGAAGTGAAGGACTGTATTCCTGCATTGCTTCAATACACTGGTGAATATACAGATGCAGACAGAGTATATATTTTTGAACTGCTGTCTGAAAAGCAGGATTATTATAGCAATACCTTCGAATGGTGCAGAGAAGGGATCATCCCACAGATTGACAATCTGATTCGTATTTCTGCCGATAGTATGCCGGTGTGGCATAAGAAATTTCTTTGTGGAGAAACCATAATTATTCATGATCTGGAGAAAATACGCGAAACCATGCCTTCGGAATATGACATCCTGAAGGTTCAGGACATTCATTCTCTGCTGGTTTTACCTTTGTTTGCAAATACGCAGTTGAGCGGTTTTATCGGTCTGGATAATCCGGAGCTGGTTAATCCCGGTGTTTCCATATCGCTTCTTTCCAATGCAGGCGGACATCTTGCCAGTACACTGAATAATCTGCGTATGTTCAGGATGCTTGAGGAAAAACAGAAAACACTGGAGAGCAATCTGGAGGAACTTCAGAAGGAGAAGCATATCCTGGAAGCTCTCTGCGTAGATTATACCTCATTTTATTTATGTGATCTGGCAAATGATACTCTGGAAATGATCAAACAGAGCATACATTCCAATTGGGCAGAGATTGATGAGATGCCGGAGCTGAAATCCAGTTATACCTCTGGAATCAGATATTATTATGATCATTATGTAATCTGGGAATCAGCACCGGATTTTCTCCGGAAGATGGAACGTCACGCTCTCATAGAGTATCTGCGGAATCACAAACGTTTTGCATATCGTTATCAGTCAGTGAAAAACCATGCCGGGCATGAGTATTTTGAATTGCAGGTGATCCGTCTGGAGACAGGCAACAGGGATGATTATAAGATCATTATGGGTTTTCGCTATATTGATGATATTGTGCAGGAGGATATGAAAAAGAAGCAGCAGATGGAAGAGACTATGGCTGATCTGAAAATGAATAATGAGATCATCTCTGCAATCAGCAAAATGTACTGGATCATCTACCGGATGGATCTGATCCATGATACCTATGAGGAGATTTCCAGCAAGGAATCCATGCACCGTCTGACCGGCAGAAGTGGAAAGATTTCTGTTCAGTTTACAAAAGCCAGAGAGAAAATCGTAGCTCCCGAATTTCAGGAAAGAATGAGAGAATTCCTGGATGCTTCCACGCTGGCAGAACGTCTGAAGAACAGAGAGGAGATTTCCACAGAATACAGAGCCATAACCGGAGTCTGGCACCAGGCCAGATTTATTGTGAAACTGCGAAACGAAGCAGGGGAAGTGACCAATGTTCTCTATGTGACGAGAGATATTAATGACCAGAAAATATCTGAGCTGGAGAGCCGGGAAGAACTGAGAAGAACTGCTCAGGAGGCAGAGAAAGCCAATCTGGCAAAAACGGATTTCCTGAGGAGAATGAGCCATGATGTCCGTACACCGATCAACGGGATCCAGGGCTGTGTGGATATTGCAGATCGTTATCCCGATGATCTGGAGCTTCAGCAGGAAGCACGTACCAAGATCAGGACTGCTTCCGGTTATCTTTTAAATCTTGTCAATGATGTGCTGGATATGAATAAGCTGGAATCCGGCAATATACAGCTTGAGAGAAAGCACTTTAATCTGCTGGAACTTTTGCATAATACGAATGAAATCACCAGGATGCAGGCAAATGAATCCGGCGTTAATTATTATGTAGAAGATGGAGAAATCATCCATACACAGCTGATAGGAAGTCCGGTACATTTCCAGCAGACATTGATGAATATCGGCAGCAATGCAGTAAAATATAATCATGATGGCGGTTCTGTGACAGTTACCTGTCGTGAGG
>OGWX01002141.1_pt1 | contig 12308 bp, 8 predicted proteins | sample 1576151 | NCBI WGS metagenome assembly OGWX01 (sample SAMEA3541591, study PRJEB24748) | human gut metagenome | biome: human gut; feature: human-associated habitat; material: faeces | place: China | collected 2012
GGCGATTTAAAATGGCGAGATGCGTTGCTGGTCGCACATCGTGTGAACAGTAACGCAAATAAACCTCTAACTTTCTGCGGTTAATCTTTTTTCACTGCAAGCAGAAGAATCAATATCCCTGCCCCAAGACAAAGTATTGCCCATGCACCTGCCTGTTGTGAATCTCCGGTCTTTGCAGCCTCTTCCCTTATCGTTTGTTTTGGACATACCCTGACATTCCAGTTCATTGCCCCTTTGTCCTCTTCCCATTTTGGCAGCTGGACAAGAACCGGCTGAACCTCGTATTCTGATTCATCTTCGACATAGATCAGATAAACTCCTGCCCTCAGATTCGTAAGGGTTGCTTTTCCATCGCAATCCGTCCTGCACAATCCATCACTATAATGATATTTACTCAAAGTCCGCGCCAGCTCTTCCTGTTCTCTGGCATACCTTACCTCATTGAGATCCACGCCTTTATCTTCATATCTTTTCTCCATCTCGTAAGCACCATCAACAAGAGATGCCACTTTGGAATACTGGAATGTAACACCTTCTCTCTTAATTTGTTCTCCGGTATCTGCAATACAGATTTCTATATTTCCTGTTTCTGTTTCTGCAAACGCCGGGGTCTTTACTGCTACCACCAGAAAACATATCAAAAGAAGAATTCCGCATTTGATTTTCCCATTTTGCCGTCTTTTGCATCTTTCTTTTTTGTCTCCTGCTTTTCTTTCTTTTACGTTTCTTTCTCCTGTAGTGCTTACATTTCCTTTTCTGGTTTCTGTTTCTTTTTCTCTTTCCCTCACAATTTCTTTTTTCTCGCTTTCTTTTTATTCTTTCAATCACAACATATACCAAAAAGAGAATTGGAATCATTGTGAAGATCATTTCTCTAACAGATGGACGTTTCTTTTTGATTTTCTCTTCTTTTTTCTCTTCATACACAACCCGCTTTCCAGTAATCACTAACCGATGGGTATTAATTCCATATGGGGTACATGTGACAAGCGAAACCAGATCTTCTCCCGGTCTGATTTCCAGACTTTCTACCTCTTCTGGTAAGATTACATTTATTTCTTCTACCTTATATGCGAGTTTTTCTCCCAGTACTTCCAGAAAGAACTCATCGCCTTCCTTTAATTCATCCAGACGAGTGAAAAGTCTCGCACTTGCAAGCCCACGATGTCCCGTCATCACACAATGCGTATTTTCTCCCCCTATCGGAAGACTACTGTCCATCAAATGCCCTACACCTTCCTTAAGTACTGCCTCGCTGGTTCCGTGATAAACCGGAAGCCTGAGATCTATTGACGGAATTTCCAGTACACACATCATTCCTGTCTGTATTTTTTCGGCATTTAACAGAGCTTCATACTCTTCCCTCTGGTCAGACTCGCTTTGTTCCCTGACTCCTTTCGATTCTGCCCAAAGCTTTTTATTATATTCATCAGCCTGATTCCTTAATTGTTCAATTTCATCTCCTGTTGTCTGTTCCACAACCTGTTCATATGTTGCCAACACATTTTGTGTTTTCTTCTGACTATACCAGCCAGTCAAAAGAGGTATACTACACAAAAGAACTCCTATCCATAGTAAAAGATCTGACTGTAATCTATTGTTTTTCCTTTGCATTTTTTCTGTTTCTTCTCATTGCTCCTGCAAGAACAAGAACACTTCCGGTTGTAATACAGATAACAGCTGCTGAAGAACCTGTTACCGGCAGTTTTTTTCCAACTGTATTAATTACTGTCAGATTAGCAGATCCTTCGCCTTCATTTGTTGTCAGACTGACTTCTGATTCTTTCCAGTTTCCATTAATAAATTCTTTGATCTTCGCAGATGTCTCCAGTTTTTTCAATCCTTTGTCTGTTTTTCCGTCTCCTTTTACATATGCATTTCTATCATTTGGAAAACTTGCTTTTATATTTAACACAATCGGCTCTGTCAACAGACGGTATCCTGCCGGTGCCTCTGTTTCCTTCAGATAATAGGTTCCACTATCTAATCCGTAGATCACAAATGTTCCATCCTGACCAGATTTCATCTCCACCGCATTTTCTAGCTGTTTTCCGCCTGTGTGGTCATTTCCGCCAAGACTGTCCCGATTGATTACAATGTACCCGCCTTCTCCCTGTTTTACATATACTTCATTTTTTAATCCAGCGTCAGAATAAAGTCTGAACCTGGCGTTTTCCAGACTCTGTCCATGGTTATTTGATTTCAATGCATTGATTTTATAAGTGAAACAAACAACTGTATCCCATGGTGTATATCCTGTACTTCCTCTTACTGCTGAATCAGGATCATTGGAAAACTCCAGTCGGACATCATTTTCAAATCCCGGTCGTCCTGTATTTTTTGCTGCCCTTTCATTCAATGTTGCCTGATAGGTAAGTACAATTTTCTGTCCATATTTATTTTCTCCTGCTTCATTTTTACGGTTAAACTCTCTGTCTATAATCTTTTTCATATCAGAAACAATGACCTGAAACGTATCTCCTCCTCCCGGAGCTTCCTTTACTTCAAATTCGTCTTCTTTCACTTCATAATAATTTCCTGCATTTGAATTTTCATAAATCCGGATGGCAACAGAATCCTTTTTGAAAGTAAGTGCTTCACTCATCACATCATGCCATGCATAATAATAATTGTTATATCCGTTAACATCAGGCATATTTGACTCATACCGATATGGCACAGTCTGCCCGATCTCAAAATCAGCCAAATCATTCCATCCCTGATTTCCAACTTTATCCTGCTCATCATCTTCCCGGATCTTTTTTGTCACAACCGGATAGTCTGATTTTATGTTGAGGTTCATTTCCGGATTAGCTGTACTTACCATACACAAAGAGGCGGCTGAATTCGTTCCTTTTACTGCTGTCACTTCATCGATAATATAATATCCGTATGGTAATCCCTTAATTTCAAATGAATTGTCCGCTTTTGTACTTGTCACTTCAACAGATTGACCTGTTTTTCCATTTCTCTGTAGATGGGTTCTTAATTCTTCTACAAAAACACGATATTCACTGTATGCTCCTTCCTTTTCCTGAGCGGTCTGCGCCCCTTCTGTCTGATGCGTATTCAGAGACTGAATATAATCGATCACATCATACTCTGTTACATTTCTCTCATCCTTATGAATCCGCTGTCCCACGATATAACAGACAAATTTCTTGTATTCCGGATTAAACGTGTAATTAATGGATTCCATTCCTTTCGCATTTTCTGCATGAAATAACTGATATACCAGAAATCTTTTTCCTTTCAGACTCTGTCCGTCATTTCCTTTGATCGTAATACTTGCAGGACCATTATTAAGATTCAAAATTCCATTTGTAGTTGCTGCTCTTCCCTGTACTTCATTTTCCGCTGCATATACAGATTTGATTCCGGTCGCACCTATTGTTCCCGAAGTACAGAGTACCGCTGCCAAAGTCATCATATAACAGATTTTCATCATTCTTTTTTTCATTTTGTCATTTCCTCATTTCTCACCGTTTTACTACTATCTTTTTTGCTCTTTTTTTCTGTAAATCATTGCCATGATCCCTACTGCTAAAATTCCCGTAAGTAACACAGGTTTTCCTGCCGATCCTGTATTTGGAAGCTTCTTTCCTGTCTGATTTATAATTTTCATTTTCACATTCCACTCCTTAATCGAACCCTCAATACTTATCCTGCTGTCGGCAGTATCTTTGCTTCTGTATTCTTTTCCATTTACAACCAACAGACACTTTCCCTCTTCCGGATTACTTTCCAGACAGATTTCATATTCAATATCTGCATCGTCTGATGTTTTCGGAATTCTGTAACCTGTCGGTGCTTTTGTTTCTTTCATATAGTACTTTTTCTTTACTTCCAGATTTTCGAACATTGCAATTCCATTTCCATCCGTCAACACCCGGTCAATCTCTTTCTGACATGCCTGGTCTTCATATAAAGTAAACTCAGCTCCTGCAAGTGCAACACCTTTTTCATTTTCCTTTTTCAGCTCAATCTTGTAACAGGCTGGCTTATCTTCTATCGTCACTACCGCAATTCCATCCTCTGTATATTCGATAATAACCTCTCCTTCTTCTGTATTTACCTCAGATAAAAATTCTGTTTTCCCGCTCTCATCAACCCGGAAAATCAGTTCATTATTATTTGTCCGATACCCGTCCGGTGCTTTTACTTCCTTTAATTTGTGAATTCCCTGCGATAATGGCATTACTTTCAGAGTCCCTTTTTCATCTGTTGTCAGAATTTTTTCACTTCCATCCGGTCTGATATGCTTAAATTGCGCTCCCGAAAGAGGATGTCCTGTCTCCGTTGCTTTTTTCACCAAATGAATTTGGAAAACCCTGTCCGGTATCGTAGGGTTCTGATATACATTTATTTTTTCTCCCGTACCTTCTGATTTTATCTGAAAAACAAAGACTTCCTCATTCAGGAAATACCCTTTTGGCGGTTTTATCTCCTGAATTGTTACAGTTCCTAGCGGAAGCGCCTCTGTTCCGTCTGTCGCTTTATACAATGCATCACCTTTTACCTTATACTTCTCCTGATAATGGCAAACTGCTTTTGCATCTGTTTGAAAGACCCAGCTTCTGACTGGCTTTTTCCCTGCTTTTTCCGGATTTTTACCTGGATCCAGAAGTTCTGCATAGAATTTCACTAAAAACTGTGCTCCCTGATACGCTGCTGTCCCTGACGGATCAACATACTCCTGTTCCATGCCTGTTTTCTTTAGCAAAAGTTCCACAGGATTCATCTGCGGTGGGTCTGAAAATGTCACCAGAGACTCCTGCCCGGATTTTACTGTAACCGTTTTCACTTCATCCACAAGTGCATAACCTTTAGGAGCTTTTAGTTCCTTTACGTAATAAGTTCCTGCATTCAGCGCAACTGATGACGAATTTCCTGCCGCATCTGTTCTAAACGTTCCTGCTCTTGATGCACCCGAAAGAGTAGGACTGCTATAAATGCCATACTCTGCTCCCTCCAAAGAATAGCAACTGTTCTTTTCTGTCACAGAAGTATTCGCCGACACCTTCTTTAATCTCCCTGTTCCGGTTGGCTGGTATGTTCCGCCCCATTTACTGAGCGGCTGTCCATTTCCTTCATAAATAACCCCATATGCATCCGGGAAATATTTATAATTCTCTTTCGCCCATGCAATCCCTTTGTGATAATACTCAGATTTGTGTGTTGAGATCCAATGACCATTCCCACAGGCCACACTATTTCCTGTTTCTATCTGGATCATATCTCCATACCAGTGATGTACTTCATTCATAATCCACCATACTGCGCATTGTTTTAAGAGATAATCGTAATTTGAACTCACCCCATTGCATTTATTCTCATCGTAGTAATAGAACATTGCCGCGATCATCTGAATGGTCTGTTTGTTATAACGTTTGGAAGCATCTACTGCTGTTTTGTTGCCCTCCTGAAACTTTAATGTTGGATTGGTGCAATACAGACTTTCTCCTGATTGCGTACCAAGTCTTCCTTCATTCCAGTGCTGCAGCACAGGCCAGTTTGGGTCATTATAGTCAACTACATCAATCGCACCGATTCCCCTTTCGATTTTCTTTGTATAAACGGTATCTCCTTCCCTTGCCAATGCATATACACCTATACTTTGTATCTTCTTTTCATCTGTCTGATCGAATGCTTCTTCCTGTTTATCCTCCAGTTCATCACAAAATCCCACCCCGATATCTTTCAGGATCTTTTTTACTTCTTCTGCCCAGCGCAGTTCTTCTTCAATATCAACCTCCGTTTTTTCTCCGGCCTTCTCAGGCTGTTTTTCAAGTTCTTCGGCCTTGACAATGCCTCCGTATGTCATTGCATAGAGAATACAGATCAAAAAGACTGACATGCAGAGGATTGCTATAATCTCTCCGCGTCCTTTCATTCATTTTCCTCCCTGTCGATACACATCTCTTTCCCCAGCTGAAGTTTCCCTTCCTGTGCATAATAGAAATAAGCATGATTGCTTAAGATTTCTTCCTCAGGCACCTGCGTTTCATTGATTTCCCGCACCATTCTTTCTAATTCTGACTGACGGATCTGAGAAGATTCCGGTACGATGATCACTTCATGGACACTGCTTGGAAGAACATAGAAATTTTCCTTTAAGACTCCTGCAAGCATGTCCAGAATATAAGGGTATGCAATACAGGCCGCCCCATAATTTTTCAGTTTATTAGACAAAACATACATTTTATCTTTTTCCGGAAGTTCCAGTTCTTCATGAATATGCCAGGTTCTTCTTAACAGATTCTCCCGATCATGTTCCCCCGGAGTTGATCTGCTGAGCAGTTCATACACTGCAAAATTCATTCCGAAACATTCTGCTGGAAGCAGACGCTTTGTATTTTCTTTTGCCGCATTCCAAAGCTGTTCTTTTGTCACCTTCCATTGTCTCATATGCAGATCTTTGATCAGCATCACTGCCGTCCCATCATTGTCCGCTTCTACAAGTACTGCAAACACAAGTGACAGATCCAAAAACTTTTTATGTGGAACATCCAGAAGTAATTCCTTGTTTTTCTCTGTGTTGATCAGTCGAAAGATGATTCTGTCTTTTACCCCTTCGAAAGAAAGCATCCTCTCGTAATCCCATGATTTTTCCTGTCGGATTTCTTCATATAGTTCCACCAGATCTTCAATGATCCAATCCATCTGTTTCCCTTTTTCATATAGTTCAAAGAATTCTTCCAGATAGATTGTCGGCGATATATTAACCCCCGGCGTCTCCAGGATTAGTCCTGTACGCTCTGTTGCATTATTTTTTTTCGTCGTATAGACGTTTACCCTGACACCTCCATTTAACTCCTGAGTCAGTTTTTCCTTTACCGCATTTACAAATTCTGTATAATTCACTCTTCTCCTTCCTGATTGCGGTTCATAAAATTAAAATGAGAAACCAGTACGAAATGTACTATTTCAATTGAGTTAGAATTTCCCGGAGAGTTCAGAAGCTCTCCAAATAGAATTTCTTAAAATTTAGAACAAATATTATGTGTTCTTTATTATAGACAGGCCTCCCTTAAAAAGCAAGCCAGAATTTTGCATAAATCCGAATTGATTTTTTTAGTGAAAACAGAGAATTTCATCTGATTTTGTCAAAGAAAAAAGGAACCTGCATGATACAGATTCCTTTTTGAAATACAGCTTAAACTGTACTAAATTCGTAATTAAACTCTTGACAGATACTCACCTGTACGTGTATCGATCTTAAGAACATCACCTGTCTCAACAAACAGCGGTACCATAACAGTAGCTCCTGTCTCAACGATTGCAGGCTTTGTAGCTCCCTGAGCTGTGTCACCCTTGAATCCCGGTTCTGTCTCAGTGATTGCCAGTTCTACGAACAGCGGCGGCTCAACTGAGAATACGTTGCCCTTATGGGAACAGATCTTAACGTTCTCATTCTCTTTTACAAATTTCAGAGCGTCTCCAACTACATCAGCGTTGAGAGCGATCTGATCATATGTCTCTACATCCATGAAGTTATACAGATCTCCATCCTGATACAGATACTGCATTTCCTTTCTCTCGATGTGTGCATTCTCGAACTTCTCTGTCGGACGGAATGTCTTCTCTACTACACCACCACTGATGATGTTTTTCAGTTTTGTTCTTACGAACGCTGCACCTTTACCAGGTTTAACGTGCTGGAATTCCAGAATTTGGAAAATATTTCCCTCAATCTCAATTGTTAAACCATTCTTAAAATCTCCTGCTGAAACCATGTATAATCCTCCTTAATTGCATTTCGTTCAGACAATGTAACTGTTCGTTACAGACTTTTTGCTTCTACCATTCTATACTAATTTGCGACTTTTTTCAATCTTTTTTTGCTCTTCTTATAGAAATGAAGCACAATCTTCTCCAAATACCGCTTTAAAACGATCTGAATCTCTTCTTTTGGATTGATCGGATGCACTAAAATGTTGTGTATTCCGACCCTCTTTGCGCCCCATACGTCTGTAAAAAGCTGATCACCGACAAACAGCGTGTTCGTCTGATCTGTTCCCATGATCTCCATCGCATGGAGATAATTCTTTCTTGCAGGCTTCAGCGCATTATAAATATAATGTGTCTGGATCTCCTGATTAAACATCTCTACGCGTTTTTTCTGATTGTTGGACAACAGACAGCTTTCAAAGCCAATCTCTCTCAGTCTTTGAAACAGTCTCTTTGCACGTTCATCTGCCGGTGCACCGTGAGGAACTAATGTATTATCAATATCAAAGATTACCCCCCGGTATCCTTGCTCATATAGTTTTTCAAAAGGGATCTTATAAGTCGACCCCAAATATTCATCTGGAAAAAATTTTTCAAACATTATTTCATCTAACTCCGTAAGCTTTGAAATCAATTCTTCTATGATCCCAAGAATTGATTTCATTATAACAATTCAGTGAAATGATGTCTACTGTTTTTCCAACGCATCCTGCACATTTCTCCTGAATTCTACCCATGCGTCCTCATCCTCTACAAAATATTTCGGACAGATTTTTCCGGTTACATCATAGTGACGGATCACCTGATCTGCTGTCAGATCATATTTTGCACAAAGCCATGCTGTAAGTTGTACAAGTGAGCGGTATGTTGCATCAGTAAACTTTCCATTCTCATCCGGATGACAACATTCAATCGAAATCGTATCCACATTGCGGTCATTTGAAGCATATGCCATCTCCCAGGTCGGAATACACTGAATAATCTCTCCTTCCAATCCTATCACAAAATTACTGCTTGCCGAAGTCTCATGGCTATCTTTGAGACCATTAAAATAATCTCTGTTATCCTGCGCTGTACTCCCCGGATTCGCTGTGTAATGGACAACAATCCCATTCACATGGTCAATTGTTGTCCCTGGTCTGGAATACGGATTTACATCTAACAACTGTATATCCATCTCCGGCTGCGTAGCATCCACATCAGCATATTGATTTTTCTTTTGTATACAGGATTTAAAAAGAAGAAAAAGCAGTAAAATCATTAATGGGATCATTATGATCCGCAACATTTTTCTGCCTCGCTTTTTCTTCCTTCGTGTATTCTTCGGCAATGTTTTCCGCCCTGCCAGCTGCTTTCGTCTTGACGTACTCATTCGGTATTTCTCCTGATTTTTAATTCTCGCATTTCCATCGTTTAAAACAAACATCTTCTTATTTTAGCTATTATACCATATGTTTCTTAACCATTTATGAATTTTGTCTTAACTGTTTTATATTCGTATAAAAGAGAAATTCCCGGCAGATCCAGCTCTCACTGAACCTCCGGGAATTCCTCAAGGCGTTCCTATATATTATTTTATTATATCAGGGATGTGATTTTTCATCCCGTCAGGTAATGCGGAATATCCGCAATACTTCCACTTATCTGTCTGCAGGTAATCTGCAAACCTTCAATTTACTCGTCTACACTGTAGTTCGGAGCTTCTTTTGTAATATGAATGTCATGTGGATGACTTTCTTTCAGTGATGCCGCAGAGATCTTCACAAATCTTCCGTTCTCTTTGAGTTCTTCGATTGTGTGTGTTCCGCAATATCCCATTCCTGAACGAAGTCCACCCATGAGCTGGAATACTGTATCTTCTACAGATCCCTTATAAGCTACACGTCCTTCTACTCCTTCCGGAACAAGTTTCTTTGCATTCTCCTGGAAATAACGGTCTTTACTTCCGTTCTCCATCGCTGCGATGGATCCCATTCCACGATATACTTTATATTTTCTTCCCTGGTACAGTTCGAATGTTCCTGGGCTTTCATCACATCCTGCAAAGATGCTTCCCATCATACATACATTCGCACCTGCTGCGATTGCCTTTGTCATATCTCCTGAGTACTTGATACCACCATCTGCAATGATCGGAATACCATACTCTTTAGCAACTTCGTAACAATCCATAACAGCTGAAACCTGAGGTACACCAATACCTGCAACGATACGTGTTGTACAGATAGATCCAGGTCCGATACCAACTTTAACTGCATCTACACCAGCTTCGATCAGTGCTCTTGCAGCCTCTCCTGTAGCCACATTTCCAGCGATCACCTGAAGATCCGGGAATGCATCCTTAACCATCTTCACTGTGCGGATAACATTCGCTGAATGACCATGTGCTGAATCCATAACAACAACATCTACATGAGATTTCACAAGTGCTTCTACACGCTCCAGACAGTTTGCTGTGATACCAACAGCTGCTCCACAGAGAAGTCTTCCCTGCTCATCCTTTGCTGACAATGGATACTTGATCTGTTTCTCAATATCTTTGATCGTGATAAGTCCTTTCAGATTACCTTCATCATCTACGATCGGAAGTTTCTCTTTTCTTGCTTTGGCAAGAATCTTTTTTGCTTCCTCTAATGTAATTCCTTCTTTTGCTGTAACAAGTCCTTCAGAAGTCATGGATTCTTTGATCTTCTTAGAGAAATCTGTCTCGAACTTCAGGTCACGGTTTGTGATGATTCCGACAAGTTTACGTCCCTCTGTAATCGGCACACCTGAAATACGGTATTTTGCCATCAGGTCATTCGCATCTTCAAGTGTATGCTCCGGTGAAAGGAAGAAAGGATCTGTAATAACACCATTCTCAGAACGTTTTACCTTATCAACTTCCTCTGCCTGTGCTTCAATAGACATATTCTTATGGATGATTCCGATTCCACCCTGGCGAGCCATAGCGATTGCCATTCTATGTTCTGTAACAGTATCCATTCCTGCACTCATCATCGGAATATTCAATACGATTTTCTTTGTCAGATGTGTTGACAGATCTACCTGATTCGGAATTACTTCTGAATAAGCCGGTACAAGAAGAACATCATCAAATGTAATACCTTCCCCTATAATCTTACCCATTATACTTTACCTCTCTTTCTTAAGAACCCATGAAACTGCTTTGAAATGGCAGTTAATGTATCTAAAAATCTTTTGTAATTATTAACTGATATACTACAGAAATTCCCGAAGGATGTCAAGAGTATTTTCCCTGATGTGCTCATAATTTGTATTGATTTATTTTAACCTTTATTATTAAGTTTTACTTATAAGTACTCCTTTATTTATTATCTATGCGACAAACTGAGCCTTTTTTAGAACAAACAAAAGGTTCTATCTGACATTACGAAAATGTGATAGAACCCTCTGTTCCTGCTGCTACAGATCTCTATGTAACAGCTCTTTTATTCTATTCTTATAGAAATTCTGCAAATCTTCCTGATGGATAGATTACATCATTCCCATTCCACCTGCACCGCCTGCTGGCATAGCCGGTGTATCCTCTTTAATTGTAGATACAACAGACTCTGTTGTAAGAAGTGTAGAAGCAACACTTGTTGCGTTCTGAAGAGCACTTCTTGTAACCTTCGCTGGATCAAGGATTCCCTTCTCAACCATATCTACATATGTCTCATTGTAAGCATCGAATCCTGTTCCTACTTCAGACTCTCTTACTTTGTTTACAATAACTGCTCCCTCAAGTCCTGCATTCTTTGCGATCTGAGCCAGAGGAGCTTCCAGTGCTTTCAGGATAATCTTGGCACCTGTCTTCTCATCTCCCTCAAGAGTCTCTGCGAATTCTTTTACCTTCTTAGAAACATGGATGTATGCGGATCCACCACCACCGATGATTCCTTCTTCAACTGCTGCTCTTGTAGCATTCAGAGCATCTTCCATACGAAGTTTAGCTTCTTTCATCTCTGTCTCTGTAGCTGCACCTACACGGATAACAGCAACTCCGCCTGCAAGTTTTGCAAGTCTCTCCTGAAGTTTCTCTCTGTCGAAATCAGATGTTGTCTCTTCGATTGCTTTCTTGATCTGTCCAACACGATCTGCGATTGCGTTCTTGTCTCCACATCCGTCAACGATAACTGTATTCTCTTTCTGAACCTTAACAGATTTTGCACGTCCAAGCTGATCCATTGTAGTTTCTTTAAGATCAAATCCAAGTTCTTCAGAAATCACCTGTCCGCCTGTCAGAATTGCGATATCCTGAAGCATCTCTTTTCTTCTGTCACCATATCCCGGTGCTTTTACTGCCACAACATTGAATGTTCCACGCAGTTTATTCACGATCAGAGTTGTAAGTGCCTCACCCTCGATATCCTCAGCGATAATAAGAAGTCTTGCACCAGACTGAACGATCTGCTCAAGAACCGGAAGAATCTCCTGGATATTGGAAATCTTCTTGTCTGTGATCAGGATATATGGATCATCAAGAACAGCTTCCATCTTCTCCATGTCTGTTGCCATATATGCGGAAATATATCCACGGTCAAACTGCATACCTTCTACAAGGTCAAGCTCTG
>OGWX01002162.1_pt1 | contig 12196 bp, 6 predicted proteins | sample 1576151 | NCBI WGS metagenome assembly OGWX01 (sample SAMEA3541591, study PRJEB24748) | human gut metagenome | biome: human gut; feature: human-associated habitat; material: faeces | place: China | collected 2012
AAAGATAAATATGATATCAGGAATAAATTAGTTTCCTATAAAACAAAAGAACTTTTTTACCGGGCCTATCAGTCTGTCCTTGAACATGAGATTTCAGGATTTGACAACCAGCTTCATTTTATGGTTGATTTTATTCTGGACAGTCTCGAGCAGGACTACTCCCTTCTTGTTTTTATTTCCAAGAATCTTTCATGGGGCGTTTTCCAGGCAGCTCTCGATGATAAAATGCCGGACAGTGATCAGCAGTTTTATCAGCAGTATCTTGAATTAATAAAAAAAGATGGCCGTACTTACGACCATCCTGATCTGATGCTTTTCTCTGTTATTGAGCTTGCAAGCTCCACCTGCTACAGCTGTATTCTTTATCAGCAGCCGGTTTCACTTACCGAATATCGTCCTTATCTGCACCGGACGATTGATGCGATCCTGACAAGTTTTGAATCAAAGGGACTTTAATTTTCCGTCCTGCCGTGCTTTTTCCACAAGTTTTCGGTTTCCTTCATTCATCGGACCGAATTTATCCACACAGCAGATGACTTCTCCACAACGATCCATGAGCTTCTGCGCTTTCACCAGATTTTCTCCTGTAATCATTTCAAAAGGTTCTTCACAGATCACCTCTGCCGCCAGCGCTTTCGCGACTTCATAATCCACATCATTTTTATGAATGATACCTGCAGCAAACGGTATTCCTGCACGCTGCAGTCTGCGGTATGTCGGTATTCCCATACCATTTCCACCGATTACAAATACCTGCGGTTTCCCCTCCGGTGCGCCCATTTCCAGACATCCGAACGAAGCATTATAACTGCCTGTCGTAATTCCGTAGAGATGATGGATATATTCTGAAGTAAAAATCTCCTCCGGTGTTCCGTATTTTTCAATCTGGTCTCCATGCACACAGATCACATAATCTGAAATTTTCTGTGCAAGATCCAGTTCATGAAGTGACATCAGTACTGCTGTATGATTCTCCAGAACCATCTTCTTTAATATAGAAAGAAGTTCCAGCTTATGACGGATATCCAAAAAAGATGTCGGCTCATCCAGAACGATGATCTCCGGTTCCTGGCAGATAGCTCTTGCCAGAAGGACTCTTTGGCGCTGCCCGTCACTGATGGCATTAAAATCCCGGCTTCCCAGTTCTTCCGCATGGACGATCCGCATGGCCTCATCCACTTTATCCTCGTCTTCTCGGCTTAAGATGCCCAAGCGACCCGTATAAGGATAGCGACCGGTTGCCACAATATCATGACAGGTCATCAGCTCCGGCCGCATGCGTTCTGTCAGAACTACTGCCATTCTGGTGGAAAGTTCCTTGTAAGAAAGCTTGTGCAGATCATTCTCCTCATACAGAACCTTACCGCCAAGTATCTTCAGCTGTCTGGTGATACTCTTTAAAATTGTTGATTTTCCGGATCCGTTCGGTCCGATCAGTGTGACAATCTCTCCTTTATGGATACCTACCTGAATCTGATCAATCAGAGGCTTTCCGTTGTATCCCACCGTCAGCTGATCCAGATGAAAATAATATTCTCCCATGTCAGTTTCCTTTCTTCCGGTGCAACATCATGAAAATAACCACCGGCGCACCAAATATCGAAGTCACGGTACTGATATTCAGTTCCAGCGGTGCAAATGCCATACGCGCGATCAGATCACACATCATACAGAAGACACCGCCACCCAAAAATGTGGCAGGAATGACGATCAGTGGCCGGGAAGTTCCAAGACTTCTCTTTACCAGATAGGGAACAGCGATTCCCACGAAAGAAATCGGTCCGGCAAATGCAGTCACACATGCAGAAAGCACACTGGAAGTCAGTATCAGCATAATCCTGAAAAAGCGAATATTCACACCCATACTCTGGGCATAGGCTTCTCCCAGCTGGTAAGCTCCGATCGGCTTGGACATGAAAAATGTAATAAGGATCGTCACTCCGATGACAACTGCCGCCACCTTCACATTGCTCCAGTTCATACCTGAAAAGCTTCCCTGGCTCCATCCGTGCAGGTTGACAATGTCTGAGTCCTCTGCAAAAGTCACCACAAAATCTGTGACCGCTGAACAGATATAACCGATCATGATACCTGCTACTAAAAGTGTTGCCATATGATTGATCCGTCTGGACACCAGAAGGATAAAACCTGTGGCGATCAGTGAACCGATAAAGGCTGCTATGATCAGCGTATAAGAAGATACCACCTGAAACCGTCCCAGAAAATAAATCATCGCCAGAGCTACCACCATTTTGGCTCCGGAGGAAATACCGAGCACAAAGGGACCTGCAATAGGATTTTCAAAGAAGGTCTGTAATAAGAATCCGGAAAGAGAAAGTGCTCCCCCAAGGATGGCCGCCATCAGAATTCTTGGCAGACGGATCTTCCAGATAATGTTATATTCCATCTTATTTCCTTCCCGAAGAAAAATAATCTTTAAAATCTTTGGGATAGAGATATCCACATTTCCGGTATTGATATTCAAAACAGTGATCACGCAGAATGCCGCCAGCAGTACGAGAAATACCGATGTATACCGGCTTCTGCGCAGAAAATTTTCATAATGAAAATCGGTTGCCCCCTGAAGGGCTTCTTTTCGTTTTTTCATGATTTCTCCTGTTACTTATCACTTACTTTAGTAAGGAATGTCATGTCTTTCTCATCTCCGTCGGTTAACATCAGATGAAAATCTGTGATCAGCTGACCAACGATATCCGTTGCCTGATACATATATTTTCCTACACACCATACATTGCCTTCCTGAACAGCTTTGAAGTCCTCAAACAATTCGTTCTTTGCAACCAGTTCGTCTACGGACTGGATGGGATTGTCAATAGTGGCATTGTATACCAGATAATCTGCATCTGCTGCAGCTGCATAGAATTCCTCCATGCTCATGGATACGGAAGCACTGGTTGTCTCCACACTGTCCAGATCCTGGAATACGTATCTTCCGCCTGCCAGCTCGATCATGCTTGGAATATAATCCTGGGTTCTTCTCACTACAATAGAACCGTCCGTACTTACAAAGAAAAATGCCACCGTCTTTTCCGTATTTTTAAAGTCTTTCAGGTCGCCGATTACCTTGGCCTGTTCATCAAAGAAGCTATATGCCTCTTCTTCCTTATCTAACATAGCACCATACAACTTGATCCATTCTGTTCTTGCCAGAGGATGGGTCTCGTAGCTGGAGCGGTCGATAAATACCGGAATATCCAGGTCTTCGATCATCTCCTGTACTTTCGGTGTGTGGAGAATCATAGTGGATTCAATAGCCACATCGCAATCCTGATCTACCAGCATCTCATAATCCGGCTCGCTGTATTTTCCTGCAAACTGGATCTTACCGTCTTCCATGGCCTGTTTTGCCTCTTCAATATACCAGCCGGAAGCGTCGATTCCACTCATCTTGATGTTATCCATGGAATCCAGTGCACGGAAAAGCGCCATAGTGGAGCTGGCTGCCAGATAAATCTTATCCAATGGTTTCTGCAGCACGATGATACTGTCGTCCAGGCCTTCGGGAGCCTCCGCTCCCTCAGGCACCAGAAGATACTGAGCACTGTCATGTACATCGATCAGCTGATAATCATCTTCATAATAATACACATCGTAACAGTCTGCATACTCCAGTTTCAGCTTTCCCTGACAGTTCAGACCGGAAACTTCCGGAGCATCCGGAGCATCTGTCAGATAAGATGTTTCGCTGTCAGATGTACTCTCTGTTTCTTTGGCATCATCTGTTTCGTCTGTTTCTTCTGTATCTGCCGTATCGTTTTCCTGCTGTCCCTCTGTTTTGGTATCATCTGCCTCTGTTGTCTGTGTTTCTTTAGAACCTGTGGAACTGCTCTCTCCTGCACCAGTTCCGCAACCTGTCAGCATCAGGACTGCCGCAAGGAAAATGGCTGCCATACGGCTGCATGCGGTATATGTTTTTTTTCTCATCTTTTTTCCTCGATTATGTACGATTACCGGAAAACGGTCAGCCTTCATTCGAAAAGGCTCACCGCTTCCGGTAATTCGTTTTTTTATGTTTTTCTTGGTGACTATTTATTGAAATTTACTTTGTCTTACTCTTCACAGCTTTTACCGCTTTATTATATAATTGATCGGTCTTCTTGCTGCATCCGAATACGGCCCCGTATACTTTCAGCCATTCTGCTTTTGCGAGTTCAGATTTTTCATCTGCAGAACGGTCGATGATCAGCGGTATTCCCAGAGTTGCAAAGTTATCTGCCAGATCATCCAGTACAGAGGTGGCTTCTGTTTCGCTATCACCAGTAACATCGTTTACCGTCTTACTGTCTTTCTTTTTTGTAGTATCCACAGTTTTCTTATCGGTGCTGTCTGTCTTTGTTGTCTTACCATCTTTCCCTTCTTTTACTGCTTTCTCTGTCTCGCTTCCCGGCAGAATCTCAGAGGATACAATTGCAAGATCAATCTTATTTTTTACGATTTCTCTAAACTTCAGATCGTCTGCCGATCCTGCATAGACCATATCTTCTTTTTCCAGTGCTTTGTTGACTGCTTCGATATCTGTCTCATCCTGATCATATCCAACTGCTGCAATCTTTTTCAGAAGTTTCAGGTCATCCATGGTATTCAGCGACTCCTCGGAATCCACATACGCATGTTTCACCGGCAGATGGATGACGATCATTTCTTTTTCGATTCCAACCGGCAGTTCCACATCAGAATCTTCCGGAACGATCAGGTATTTGACAACATTTGCCTTATACAGATCTGCAATAATTTCTTCCTGTGTCTGTACAACTGCCTCTCCCTCATCGTTATAGGTAATACTCTGTGTATCTGATTTCTTACTGTCTTCATTATCTCTTTTGATTGCTATCTTTACAGCTTTCTTTTTGCCACTCTTATTGTTTTTCTTGCTGTCAGTTTTTGTACTTGTTTTTTCAGAATCTTTTGTCGCGGTTTCTTCTTTCAGTTTCTCCGGATCTTTGTCTGTATCTTTTGTCATATCAATTTCCAGGAGTGTTACATCCTTATCATAGTGATAGATTTTGAAATATTTCGCATAGTCCAGTTTTGTTTCTGATTTGTATTCCAGACCGATGATATCCGGTGCTTTTTCATCCAGTTTTTCATTACTTCCGAAATTCCGTCCGCTGCTGCTTCCATCAGCAGATACACTTCCGTCACCGGCTTCATCCGCTGCTGACAGATAAACCAGGATACTGTAGGTAATCTCATGCGCCGTACTCATCTTGGTAGTCATACCGATGATACTGTTGTTCTTGTTCAGTTCCACCGGAATGACAAAAATGGATTTTCCGCCGGTATGGGTTGGCAGATATTTTTTGCCGTTTGCTTTTACATACTGATAAGCAGAACTGCTGAATACAATTGTAGCCAGTGCCTGTCCATTTTTTATCGTTACTTTATCACAGGTGATATTTACCCTTCCGCTACCGCCGGACCAGCTGAATTTGTCCGGTTTATATACGCCGTCTTTCAGTTTTGTCTTGCTGTTTACGGCTTTTGTGGAACCGCTGGTATCGGATTCATACTTGGATTCGGTATCCGGTTTTGTGTCCACTTTTGTGGTAGTATTTCCGGTTGTGTTGTTACTTCCATTTGTACTGCCATTTCCACCGGTTGTACCGTTATCCGTACTTCCACTGTTTCCATTACCACCGGTAGATACATCACCGATTTTTTTCAGATCTTTGGAACTGAATGTAATTGTTCTGTCATACCATTTCTTATGGCTTTCAGAATGGGAAGCTACGGTAATTGGTTTGTCCAGTGCAGCTACCGGAATCTCATACGTTCTTCCTGTTTTTGTTTCTCCATCCAGTGTATAAGTAGCCGTTCCTTTATATTTGATCCACTGGTCTGTATGATTTGCTGCATCTGCTCCGGTTCCCATATACAGATAATCGTAACCGATACCACTTAACGTGATCAATGCTGTCATTTTACCATTTTTTACGGTCAACTTCGTTCCAACGACTTTGAACATCGCTGCCCCGGTTACTGCGCTTGTGCTGTAGATACCATCTGCCGGTGTTCCCTCTGCCGGAATATCTCCCGTCTTTTTCAGATTTTTGGAACTGATCGTGACAGTTCTGTCATACCATTTCTTCTGACGTTCGGAATGAGACGCTATGGTAAGCGGTGTATCCAATGCGGATACCGGAATCTCATAAGTTCTTCCGGTCTTTGTCTCCCCGTCCAGTGTGTAAGCAGCCGATCCGCTGTATTTGATCCAGTTACCTGTATGCGTTGCAGCATCTGTAGCGGTTCCCATGTACAGATAATCGTAACCTTCACCACTTAATGTGATGACTGCGCTCATCTTACCATTTTTTACAGTCAGTTTGACTCCGACCACTTTGAACATCGATGCTCCGGTCTCGGCGGTTGTGCTGTAGATACCGTCTGACGGAACGTTAGATGGGGCCGGTGTAGGTGTTTCAGTTGGTTTTGTATCAATATCCGGTGCTTTTGCATCCTTATACGGATCATTATAGCTTTCTACCGGACTAATGACTTCACCTACATCCGTACAAGCCTCTGTCATTTCACCCGGAGAAGGAATTGTCAGCGTATATGTGCCTTCTGACCATTTTCCGGTCTTTGTGCTATAAAGAACATAAGACATTGTCTTTCCTGTAATCTCATTGGTAAATCCATCATGTATGAATCCATAGGATTCATTATCTAATTTCCAGAGTGACAGATAGTTTCCACCATTTCCACTCTTGATTGCCTGACTAATTTCTTCTCTGGTTCCCAGGTACATTCTGTTATAATCAGTACTGTCTGTGGCAATTACCAAATGACCTAAAGCACCACTGGTAACAGTATAATAACTCTTTTCTCCATTGATGATAAAGTCTTTGGCCTTATTCGTAATATTCGCTTTGCGATAGGTAAAATCTTCCGGAATTTCCCCGATTTTTGTCATAAACTGTGGGATTTCCAGGTAATCCTGTTTTGTCAGCCATTTAGCAGTTCCTTTTGCGTTATGTAATACAAACGGAACTTTTGTTCCCAGCTGTGATTTTTTCAGTGAAAAAGTGTATACCCGATATTCCGGACGACTCGGATCCGATTCTCCCAGAAGTTTTCCTTCTACTGCATTTGCATCTTTAGCTTCATCACTGTCACCAACTTTGCCGATATACATTTTATCGTAGGAAGTAGATCCGGAGTACAGGGTAACTGTGACTTCATCTCCCTTTACTGTGATCGTACTGTCATCCTCGATATTAAATACACTATTCTGTGTATGAGCATTGCCATAAGCGTCATAGATTCCGTTCGGATAAGTTGCCGCATCGAAGGTTTTTCCTACGTTCGGAATCTTGATAAACAGGTTTCTTCCACTGTTCAGCCAGCCTCCGTTGGTACGTCCCGGCGTGATCGGAACACAAATTCCCTGCTGATCTGCAGATACCTGGAAGGTAAATGTGGTCTGGTCATCTTTCTGTGTTCCCTGTACCACCGGTTCTTTGGTGCTGTCATCTTTCTTTCCAAGATAAATTCTGTCATAGATCGTTCCGTCTACGGTAAATGTAACGGTTACCTGATCGCCGGAGAGTTTCGCAGAAGAACTTACTACCTTAAATCCGTTTAATGTTGCCGCAGTACCGCCCTGTTCTACGGTTACACCTGCCTCCGGCAGTTCAACATCTTCGCTTCCCTTTACTTCCGGCACAACCAGATACAACTGCTGATTGCTGTACCAGTTACCGTTCGGTTTTCCGAGAACAACCGGAATGGCTTTTCCTGTCAGGCTCTTATCCACGCTGAAGCTGAATCTCCATACCCCGTTGTCCTGTGTTCCGCTGATCACCGGTGTCTTGTTTTCATCACTGTTTTTACCAAGATACAGCTTGTCAAACGATTTGTTTGTGGTCTCCACGGTCAGATCGATCTTATCTCCATTCACCTTTGCCTCAAAGGTTGAGATCTGGAACATCCCGAATTCTGTTCCGTCCGCTTTGATCACCTGTGCTTTGGAGGTATCTGACGGTGTCACATCCGGATCCGGTGTTTCGGTCGGTTCCGTGGTCGGCTCCGGGTTTTCCCCGTTATCTTTGAACTCCGGAATCGTCAGATACAGGTCTGCTCTGCTGAAGAATGTTCCGTTTGCTTTGATCGGTACAAACTGTAATTTTGTTCCTGCTTTGCTCAGCGGAATGCTGAATTTGTATACCTGATTGTTATCCTCGTTGATCGTTCCCTCAATGACCGGTGTTTTCTCTTCATCTTCTTTACTTCCCAGGTAAATACCGGTGTATGAGAACTTTCCGGATGCATTCGCTTTCAGGTACAGTTCAATATTAATGTTTTCTCCATGCACTGTTGCGGTGGATTTTTCCACATTGAACATCGTAAATGCAGATCCGTCTGCTTTTTCTGCTGTGATACTGTTTTCCACTTTGCTTCCGTCCGGTACGGATGGTGCCGTGGTCGGTTCCGGATCTGTATCAGTGCTTCCCAGTGTCGGCAGTTTCAGTGCAATTTTACTGGAACTGAACTTCTGTGTTCTTCCGTTTCTTGGTACAAAGATGACTTCCTGACCATTTTTCTCTGCCGGTACGCTGAACGCGAATTTCTCCAGATTCAGCTCGGTATCCACTTCGCCCATTACCAGAGGTTCTTTAGTCTCATCATCCCATCTTCCGATATACAGTGCATCATAAGTAAAACTTCCGTTGCTGGCCGGACTTACATAGATCTCGATATCGATCTGATCCGCGTTCAGCTTCGCACTGGATTTTACGATTTTGAGCATGCGGTAATCTGTTCCGGCTTTGTCACCTCCGGCTTCTGTGGCATACACAGCCTTGATTACATTTTCTGCTGTACTGCTGTCTTCTGACGCAACTGCAGGTTTTTCCTCTTCTTTCTGTGTATCTTCCTGTACCACAGTCTTTGTATCCTCTGTCTTTTCATTTTCAGACACATGCTGTGTTTTTTCCGGAACCTGGCAGAAAACATCTTCTTTTGTATACCACTCACCGGAGGCTTTCACTCCCGGCACAATCTGTAATTTACTTCCCAGTTTCTCCTCACTGACCGCAAACTGGAAGATATACTGTCCATTCGTACTTTTCTTTCCTTCCACTACCGGTGTTTTCTCTGTATCTTCTTTTTTTCCCACATATAACTGATCATAAACCGTGCTGTCCGTATAAACTGTCACCAGATATTCCTCTTTGGTTTCAATCAGTTCTGTTTTGGTCACTTTCAGATCCGGTAACTCGTTTGGCGTTTCTGCCTCCGCTGCGTTGTCTTTTGTTTCTGAAACTTCTCCGGCTACTTCCTCTGCTTTTTCTTGTTTACTTTCCGTTACCTGTTCTTCCTGTGTAATTTCTTCTGTTACAGGTTCTTTCGTTGTCTCTGCATTCTCTGTTATCTGTGCTGCCTGTTGTGTGACTTCCGCAGTTGTCTCCGGCTCTGCAACCGGAACTTCCGCTTCACTCGTCTGTTCGAACGCTTCCGCGTCCGGAGCAGCTGCAAAGGTACCTGACGGCATACCAAGTGCCATCATGACTGCCAGGGATACAGAAAGTACTCTCTTTCCTGTTCCTTTCATCCTACATTCCCTTTCTTTTCATATATCATCTGTGACGGTCAAAAGAGAAGCGGCCGTAAACCTGTCAGTTATAAGTTTTCCCAAAAAAACTGCAGTCATATCTTTCTCAAAAGTCAGATACAACTGCAGGTATACCATTTCCTGTCTCAGACGGAAAAACATAAAAATGCTTTTCGATCTTTTGGAGTTCTGCTTTCTTCGGAAGCTCATCACCAACTTTTTCAGCAGGTTTCCTGGCTTACAGATCATTGTCTTGCCAAACCTTCTCACATATCCTCTCTATGCAATGGTATCCTATGACAACACTCCCTGTTTACAGTGACCGGATCGCTCAGGACTTTCACCTGATTCCCTATTATCCCCGCAGTCACAGCTGTTCCCTTGGGGCACTGAAAAACTCTGTCACATGTAAGTATAACAAAGTCAAAAAATAAGTCAACTCTTCTTTTCCCAAAAAATCTCTGCTTTTCTCCGCAATTCTTTATATCCGAATCCAGACTTCCATCTCATTCTCCCCTCTGTTTGCCCAGGTATAATAAGGAACAAACTTCAGTTCAACAGCTTCCTTCTCCTTTCTCTTATACACATGATACAGTTCTCCATCCTTTTTCGCTGTATCCACAACACGGAACCCATCCATCTCCACAACTTTCACCGGATTACCACAGATCTCACTGTCCTTGATCTCATACTTACCATCCGGATTCACTTCTAAAAGATGCAGATCCTTACCATTATCCACTTCTTCCAGACAGTACACGATCGGTCCACGCAATACTGCAACTTTTCCTGCATCCTCACGTACCTTCTCATCTGCCTCCATCAAAAGCAGCGGCATGGAAAAATGAAGTTTCAGAACATCTTTTTCACTCCAGGCTTTCTTCACATACAGATAACCGTCCTTTTCAGACATTTCATCCTTCTCAATTCCATCTACAGTATAATTTCCACCACACCAGTCCGGAATACGAAATGCCAGTACAAAATCTGTATCCTTTGCTTCCACAGCGATCTCCACATTTCCATCCCATGGCAGTTCCGAAGTAATTGCTACATTCGCATCCTTATCTCCCACCTTTTTGGTCAGTTCACTGCCCATATAAAGATGTACAAATAAAGTATCCTCTTTCTCTGTATATGCATAAGAACCGATAGAACTTACCAGACGAGCCAGGTTCGGCGGACAGCATGCACATCCAAACCATTTCTGTCGAACCGGTTTTACATGGAATTTTCTCTCATCTTTGTGGCTGGCCTCCGGCAGAACTTCCAGAGGATTTACATAGAAGAAACTCTTTCCGTCCAGAGCCATTCCACTTAGAATTCCATTATACAAAGCTCTTTCCATAACATTGGCATATTTTGCATCCGGCTTGATCTCAAGCATTCTTCTTGCAAAGAAAACCAGACCGATGGAAGCACAGGTTTCTGCATATGCAGTATCATTTGGCAGGTCATATGGATAAGAAAATGCCTCACCGATCTGTGTACCACCGATGCCTCCGGTAATATACATTTTTTCATTTGCCATACTGTCCCAGAGTTTTTCACAGGATTGATACAAGGTTTCATCTTCTGTCAGTCTTGCAATATCTGCCATACCGGAATACAGGTATACGGCACGTACTGCGTGACCGACTGCTTCATCCTGCTGGCGTACCGGCAGATGAGCCTGGTTATAAAAATAACGCAGATCATTTTCAAGACCTTTTTTCACTTCTTCCGGATGCTCTTTATCAAAATAATAAGGTCGTTTTCCACGCTCATCGATAAAAAACTTGCTCAATTCCAGATATCTTGGCTCTTTTGTCACCTCATAGAGACGTACCAGCGCCATCTCTGCAATCTCATGTCCCGGATATCCCTTGCATTTTCCTTCTTCCGGACCAAAATGAGCTGCTGCATAATCTGCAAAACGAGCTGCTGCTTTCAACAATTTGTCTTTTCCGGTAGCTTCATAATATGCAACGGCTCCCTCGATCAGATGACCCATACAATACAGTTCATGATGATCCTTCAGATTTGTGAAAATCTTATCTTTTCCGTTGATAATATAATAGGTATCCAGATATCCGTCATCCTGCTGAGCTGCACATACGATATCGATGGCTCCGTCTGCGATTGCCTCCAGCTTAGGATCCGGATGCTGGGTCAGAGAATAACCGACTGCTTCGATCCATTTGGAAAAATCTGAATCCTGGAATACAAAACCATAAAACTTATCTTCCGGATGATTTGGATCCTCCGGTAATGATTCAAATCCACGGAATGTATATTTTGGTTCTATAAAAGCTTTGCCCTGCTCTTTTCTCTCTTTATTCTGTTTTCCCGCTACTTTAAAGTTTCGCATACAGAAACTGGGAGCTGCTCCCTCCACCTGGTCGTTCAGGGCTGCCCACTGATACGGAATCACTTCCTTACGTACTACTTCCATCTCCTGTTTCCAGAATTTGTCATTGATCTTCATGCTGCGCAGTGACAGCGGACGAGAATACATATTTTTCTCCATTTGCAATACCGTTACTGAAAACTTATAAAAAGTTATAAACTTCCATGTTTCATTCCTGCTTCAACGAGTATGCTTTTGATGATATAAATATCAATCTACTCACAAGTTCTTGT
>OGWX01002172.1_pt1 | contig 12141 bp, 7 predicted proteins | sample 1576151 | NCBI WGS metagenome assembly OGWX01 (sample SAMEA3541591, study PRJEB24748) | human gut metagenome | biome: human gut; feature: human-associated habitat; material: faeces | place: China | collected 2012
GCACACGCACGGTCTTGCCGGCAATCACGCAACGAGCAGGCGCGGTATCGGACGAGGCCAGCACATGACGCACGCAATCAAGCGCCGCCATGTGCGGATCTAGACGCATCTCCTGCTTGGAAATCTTCGCAGCATGGGTGACAAGCGACTCATCCTGCTCGATCCACACCGCCGTACCATCGGCAAGCGACGGTAGCGTATCGGCCAGCAGCTTACCGCCAAGCTCACCAAGCTCCATCGTGAGCGCCTCGGCATGCTTACCGGCAACCGACGTAGACGCCTGGGCACAATAAGCGCCGGTATCAACGCCATGTCCAATACGCATGATAGAAACGCCAGCAACCTCATCACCAGCAAGAATCGCACGCTGAATAGGAGCAGCCCCACGCCAGCGAGGCAGCAAGGACGCATGAACATTCAAAATACCAAGCGGCGCCATATGCAGCACCTCATCGGGCAAAATGCAACCATAAGCAGCCACACAGAAAATATCGGCTTGCGCAGCTTGGAGCGCCTCAACAACCTCGGCCGTCATACGATTAGCCTCAACAACAGGCAAACCAAGCTCGAGCGCCTTAGCCTTAACAGGAGACGGCTCAAGCTTCTTACCACGCCCGCGAACAGCATCAGGACGAGTAACAACAAGCGCAATCTCATTCCCAGCCTCAACAAGCGAAGTCAAAGAAGGCACAGCAAAATCAGGCGTACCCATAAACACAATACGCATAAAGATCGTCTCCTCTCAACCAAAGCCGAGACGGCTACAAAGAACAGCGGAAAGCCAAGTCACCAGCCCATCCGCAATAACATTTCAACAAGAACAAATATACCCAAAACCAAAGAAAGAGCCGCAATAAAAGCAGCTCTTTCAGCAAAGCACCTATCAGCGAAGACGCCCATCCCTGGCCCGACGGCACCCGGGCGAACCGAGCCAGAACAACGCAGTCCCCGGTGCTGAGCGCCCACATATCGTCCCGCGCGCAGTTTCGCAGCAAAGCGAGAATGTTTGAACACGGGATGATATGTGGGCGCTCAGCACCGGGGACGGACAAACCTACTCCGTCTCACCCGGTCGAGCGCCGCGGGCCAGGGCGTCCTGGTACTCCTTGACTGCCTTGATCCTCTGCATCGGCTTCAGTCGCTCGAACATAGTGTTGCCATGCAGGTGATCGATCTCGTGCTGCAGGCACACGCAGAACAGGTCGCCCGAAGCCTCATAGCGAATCAGGTTGGCATCCAAGTCGTACGCCTCGACGACGACATGGTCGGGACGCTCGATCTCGCAGCTAATCCCGGGGATAGACAGGCAGCCCTCGCTAAACGGCACCAGATGGTCACTCTGCTCAACAATAACAGGGTTGATGAGCACGTACGGGTCGTAGTCGTTCTTGTCGCTGTAGGCGCAGTCGATGGTGACGAGCTGAATGAGCTCGCCGATCTGCGGAGCAGCCAGGCCGCAGCCGCCGTTGTCGAACATCATCTTCTTCATCTTCTCGGCAAGCGCCTCGATCGCCGGGGTGATCTCCTCGATCACGGCGCACTCCTGACGCAGGCGAGGGTCGGGCGACAGTACGATTCCGTTGGCTTCCATGGCCATCCTTTCGGTTTGTTACATCAAATCATAGGCGTCGACGTCAACGCTCACGCTCACGCCGCGCACGGAGCCCACCTCTTTGAGACAGGCGTCGATATCATCAGAGACATGGTACCCTACCGGCGACTTCACAAGCAGATGGAAGCGGTAACGGTCCTTGGCTCTCTCGATTACACACGAAGCCGGGCCTAGCACCTGCGGCACGGCACTCCCCACCCGCAAAAAATCGGGCGCGGCGGCATGCCAGCGGCGCTTAAGAAGCTTTACAATGCGCCCAATGTAGTCCTGCGCGTCGTCTCGGTTTGCCGACCACACCAAGATGTTGACCAGGCGAACAAACGGCGGGTACAGCGCGTCGCGGCGCTGGTCCAGATCGTAGTCGGTAAAGATCGAACGGTCGTGCTCAGCGACGGCACGAATGACCGGATCCTCGGGCAGGTAGGTCTGGATGATGACCTCGCCAGGGCGATCGCCGCGACCGGCGCGACCGGCGACCTGCTCAAGCAAATCGTAGGCGCGCTCCCCTGCGCGGAAATCCGGCAGCTTGAGGGCGAAGTCAGCATTGACCACACCCACGAGCGTGACCTCGGGAAAGTCGAGGCCTTTGGCGATCATCTGGGTGCCCAGCAACACGGCGCAATCGGCCGCATCGAACTGCTCGAGCAGCTTTTTGTGCGCGTCCTTGCCGCGCGTGGAATCGGCATCCATGCGGATGATGGCGACGTCCTCGGGCAGCATCTGGTGCAGTGCGTCCTCGATCTGCTGCGTGCCCAGCCCCATTTTTGCCAGGTAGCGACTGCCACATTTGGGACAACGACTCGTGGGCGCGGGATACGGCTGCACGCGCCAGGAGGATCCGCATGTGTGACATTGCAGCGTGTGCGTGCGCTCGTGATACGTAAGCGCTGTAGAGCAGTGGTTGCAGGTGGGAACGCAGCCGCACTCGCGGCACATCAAAAACGGCGCAAAACCGCGGCGGTTGTGCAGCAGCACGGCCTTTTCGCGGCGCTCGACCACACGCTCCAGGCCTTCCATCAGCGGTTTTGAGAACATGGAGCGGCTGCCGTGTGCGAACTCGCGACGCAGGTCGGCAATGCGGACCGTAGGCAGCACGGCGTGTCCGGGGCGCTCGGGCATCTCGACACGCGTCCAGGTGGCACCGTTATACATGCCGCGGCGGCAGCGGTCGAGGGCCTCGGCAGAAGGCGTGGCCGACCCCAGCACGAGCGGGCAGCGATAGCGGCGCGCCATCTCGGCTGCCACCTCGCGCGCATGGTAGCGCGGACTGGACCCCTGCTTGTAGCTGGTCTCGTGCTCCTCGTCAATGATGATGAGGCCCAGGTCGCCAAGCGGGCAAAAGAGCGCCGAACGTGCGCCGACGACCACGCGGGCCGCACCGCTGGCAACCATATCCCACTGGTCCAGACGCTCGCCAGCAGAAAGACGCGAGTGGAAAACCGCGACCGTCTCGCCAAAGCGCGAACGGAAGCGGCCGACGGTCTGGGCCGTCAGCGAAATCTCGGGCACCAGCACGCAGGCCGAGCGACCGGCTGCGAGCACGCGCTCGATGGCGGAGAGGTAAACCTCGGTTTTGCCGGAGCCGGTGACGCCGTCGACCAGCACCACGTCGCCATGAGCGTCCAGACGGGCGCGCTCAATCTGCGCGAGTGCCTGTTGCTGGCCGTTGGTAAGGGAGACCGGCGCCTTGCCGCTTGCCGAGGACAGCGTGGTCTGCTCGCTGCAGCCACGCCAGGCGCGGCGCTCTTCCACCACCACGACGCCGCGTTTTTCGAGCGACTTGATGGTCGCCGACATACTGTTATAGAGAAGGTTGAGGTCGCGCGTCGTGACAGGACCACACTGGAGCGCCTCGATGAGTTGGCGCTGGCGGACCGCGGTCTTGGGTGGCGTGTAGTCAAAGCCTTCGGGCGTAAGCATCACCCAGCGGTTTTGGATGGGTTTGACGGCTGGACGTTCAACCGTCCACACGCCGTCGTCGCCCTTGACCACACGCGGGCTGCCGCCCGGTGGCAAAAACAGGCGCAGGCACTCGGAAAGCGTCGCGACATACTCGCGGCTCATCCAGCGCGCAATGCGTGCAGCCTCGGCGGTAAAGAGCGGTTTGCTGAGGATAGCCTCGATGGGCTTGATGCGCACGGGGTCGAGGGCGTTGTTGCCCGGCAGATCGCCCAGATCAGGCGCAATGTCGACGACATAGCCCGCGGCGGCACGGTTACCAAAGTGGACCAGGACTGTGGATCCGATCTGGACCTCGTTGGCAAGGGACTCGGGGATGCCGTAAGCAAACGGTTCCGACAGCGCACGGGTGGGGATGTCGAGGACCACGCTCGCGTAGGCGGCAGGGGGCTCGGGCGCAGGCTTAGACTGAGCCGAGGCAGCGGCAGGCTTGGGCTTCACCGGAGCTTCCTCCGGTTCCGGCGAACCAAACAGCGACAGTTGTTGAGCCATACACCACCTCTAACGAACGGACCTGAAAGGGGTGGGACAAAATAATCAGTAGAGTTTGTCCCATGGCCGATACGAGTGTCGAGCTCGTTGCGTCACTCGAACATGGGACAAACACTACTGATTATTTTGTCCCAGCAACCCACTCATCGGTACAGAAACAAGAGCCCCGCTCGGGTGAACGGGGCTCGGATACAAACGTTTGCGCAGCGATTACAGCGCCATCGTGCGGGCGCGGTCGATGCGCGCCAGGCAGTCGTCGCGGCCGACGAGCGCCATGGTCTCGCCCAGCGGGGGGCTCACCATGTTGCCGCAGACGGCGACGCGCACGGCCTGGAACACCACGCGCTTCTTAAGGTCCATCTGCTCGGGCAGCGGCTCAAGCGCGGCGTCGATGTTGGCAGCCGTCCACTCGTCCACGCCCTCGAGCGCGGCCTTGGCGGCATCGAGAATGGCGCCCATGCCTTCCTTGGCCAGGCCCTTGTTAACAGATTTCTCGTCATACTCGAGCGTCTCGGCCGTAGCAAAGATGGGAGCAGCGACGGTCACGGCGTCGGCAGGCATCTTGGTGCGCGGCTTAACGATGGCAGCAAGCGCATCGATCCAATCCTCACCGTACTCGACGTTGCCCTCGATGAGACCCGCCTCGTGCAGCTCGGGGACCATGATCTCGTCGGCAAACTGGGCATCGGACATGCCGTTGATGTACTCGGCATTGACCCAGTCGAGCTTCTTGGGGTCGAAGGTCGCCGGGTTCTTGGAGATGCGGTCGAGCGAGAACTTACTGGCCAGGACATCGCGCGGGATGATCGTGGTCTCGCCGTCGAGCGACCAGCCGAGCAGCGCCAAGTAGTTGACGAAGGCGTCGGACAGGTAGCCGGCGTCGCGGTACTCCTCCACCGAGGTGGCGCCGTGGCGCTTGGAGAGCTTCTTGCCGTCGGCGCCCAGGATCATGGAGATGTGGGCGAACGTGGGCACGGGCGCACCGAGGGCCTCGTAGACCATGACCTGGCGCGGGGTGTTGGACAGATGGTCGTCGCCGCGGATGACGTGGGTGATCTTCATCATGGCGTCGTCGACGACGGTCGCGAAGTTATACGTGGGCGTGCCGTCGGAGCGGAAGATGACGAAGTCGTCGAGCTCCTTGGCGTCGAAGGTCACCTCGCCGTGGACGGCGTCGTGGATAACGACGTCGCCGCGGTCCTCGGGCACCTTGATGCGGAGGACGTAAGACTCGCCGGCCTCGATGCGGCGGCGGGCCTCCTCAGGATCAAGATCGCGGCAACGGCGCTGATAGCCCTGGAAGGGGTCCTTGCGCTCCTGCGCGGCCTTACGGTCGGCGTCGAGCTGCTCCTTGGTGCAGAAGCAGGGATAGGCCTTGCCCTCGTCCCAGAGCTTCTGGGCGGCCTGCTTGTACAGGTCCAGGCGCTCGGTCTGGGCGTAGGGGCCAAAGTCGCCGCCAACCTCGGGACCCTCGTCCCAGTCCAGGCCCAGCCAACGCATGGCGCGCAGGATAATCTGCGTGTTCTCGTCGGTAGAGCGGGTGGGGTCGGTGTCGTCGATGCGCAGGATGAACGTGCCGCCGTTTGCACGGGCGAAAGCCCAGTTATAGATAGCGGTGCGGGCGCCGCCGATGTGCAGCTTGCCCGTCGGTGAGGGTGCAAAGCGGACGCGAACGTCTGATGCCATGGAAATCTCCTCGATTGCAGGATGGATGTCTAACCGCATCAGTATAAAGCAACAATGCCCACCTCCGCACAAAGGGCACCGACCCACTCATTGGGGACAGACTTAAATGACCAGTCTTTGGGCAACCTGTCGGCACTTAGGCAAGGCTGGTCATTTAAGTCTGTCCCCAATGAGTAAAGTGCCGCAAGGGTGCGGAAAGGGTGTGAATGTTTGATTTACGCGCTATGATGTGCCCTTGCATAGAGAGCCCGGCGGAATGGTAACGGTCGCTGGGACACGTTTTTGAAAGGACAATCATGTCAGAAGAACTTCGTTCCATCCCACCCCAACACGGGTCCTTTGTTTTTACGTCGGAGTCGGTGACCGAAGGTCATCCCGATAAGATCGCTGATCAGATCAGTGACGCCGTCCTCGACGCAATCCTCGCCAAAGAAATAGAGCTGCAGGAGCAGGGCTATATTGCGCCCAACGGTGTGCCCGCCAACGTGGAGAACGTCCGCTGCGCCTGCGAGACCCTCGTGACCACCGGCACGGTCATCGTCGCCGGCGAGATTCGCACCCAGGCCTACGTCGACGTACAGGAAATCGCCCGCGGCGTCATCCGCCGCATTGGCTACAACCGCGCCAAGTTCGGTTTTGACTGCGACACCTGCGGCGTTATGAGCCTCATCCACGAGCAGTCGCCCGATATCGCCCAGGGCGTTGACGAGTCCTTCGAGACCCAGACCGGCGCTACCACCGACCCGATCGACCTGATCGGCGCCGGCGACCAGGGCATGATGTTCGGTTATGCCTCCAACGAAACCAAGACCCTCATGCCCATGCCGCACTACCTGGCGAGCCGCCTGGCCGAGCGCTTGGCCGCCGTGCGTCACGACGGCACCCTCGCCTATCTGCGTCCCGACGGCAAGACCCAGGTCACCGTGCGCTACGAGGAAGGCAAGCCCGTCGAGGTCACGACCATCGTCATCTCCACGCAGCACGCCGCAGAGATTGAGGACATGGGCAAGATCAAGGCCGACCTCATCGAGCACGTCATCACCCCGGTCATGGCTGCCGAGAACATGCCGTGGGACAACGCGGACATCTATGTGAACCCCACCGGTCGCTTTGTCGTAGGCGGCCCCATGGGCGACACGGGCCTGACCGGCCGCAAGATCATCGTCGACACCTATGGCGGCTACGGCCGTCACGGCGGCGGCGCCTTTAGCGGCAAGGACTGCACCAAGGTTGACCGCTCCGCCGCGTATGCCGCGCGCTGGGTCGCCAAGAACGTGGTCGCCGCCGGTCTGGCCGACCGATGCGAAGTCGAGCTTGCCTACGCCATCGGCGTTTCCAAGCCCCTCTCAATCATGGTCGACACCTTCGGTACCGCGCATGTTGCCGAGGACAAGATCGTCGAGGCCGTTGAGAAAACCTTCGACCTGCGCCCGGGCGCCATCATCCGCGACCTAGACCTGCGTCGCCCCATCTACGAAAAGACGGCAGCCTACGGTCACTTCGGCCGAGAAGACGCCGACTTCACCTGGGAAAAAACCGACCGAGTCGAAGAACTCAAAGCAGCCTGCGGCCTGTAAATAGGTTCGCAGAGCCCAGACAGCAAAGCATTAGAACCAAAAGAAGTACCGGCCCCAACCGGTACTTCTTTTTATTTACACGGTGGTGTGAATATTTCGATGCGCAATGAACAGCACGTCCCCAGCTGATAAATTTTGACATCCAGCCACTCCAACCATGTATCCTAAGTTCTGAGGGCTTTGGTATTTGGTCGGTCGCGAGTTCCGCACGAGCCGGAGGCCACTTAATGTGGCCTCCGTGCGAGCCAGGACTGTAGAGCAGGCGACCAAATACCAAAGCCCTCAGAACGACGGGATAGAACAGGAGCACCCATGGCAGGCAAGCCGCAAACACTAGCTACGACCTCGGCATTCGAGATCTTGGGCCCCGTCATGGTCGGCCCCAGCTCATCGCACACCGCCGGCGCCCTGCGCTGCGCACAAGTTGCCGCCAGCCTGCTGGAAGGCCGCATCACCAAGGTCACCTTTGGCCTTTGGAACTCCTTTGCTCACACCTACCGCGGCCACGGCACCGATCGCGCACTCGTCGCGGGCATCCTAGGCCTCGACACCGATGATGAAAACATCAAGCAGGCCTTCAACCTCGCACGCGAGCAGGGCCTCGAATATCACTTTGAAATTAAGGGCGACGACGCCTCCATCCACCCCAACACCGTCGACATCGACATGGTCGACGACACGGGCGCCACGGCACAGGTCCGCGGTGAAAGCCTGGGCGGCGGCAAGATGCGCATCAGCCGCATTAACGGCGTCGGCGTCGACATCTCGGGCATGTACTCCACGCTCTTCGTGGCGCACCAGGATGTTCCCGGCGTGCTCGCCGCGCTCACGAACCTGCTCGCCTACGTACACGTGAACATCGCCTTCTGCCGCACCTACCGCACCGAGGTGGGCGGCCAGGCCTACTCCGTCTTTGAGACCGACGGCGCACCCGACGACACCGTCGTCCCTATGCTGCGCAAGCTCGACAATGTCGATTACGCGACCTTTATCGAGCTCCCCGGTTCTGCCTCGTCGCTCTCCCCCGGCGTCTCAGCAAAGGAAATCTTTGACGACGGCGAGCAGCTGCTCGATGCGTGCGAGGAACTGGGACTCAGCATCGGCGCCGTCATGGCCCTGCGCGAGGCGCGTCTGACCGGCGAGGCCCACGCCGTCGCCGCCATGCGCCGCGTGCTCGACGTCATGTGCGAGGAGACCACGGCCCCTATCGTCAATCCGCAGCGCTCGCTCGGCGGGCTTATCGGCGGCGAGGCCAAGCTTGTCGATGCCACCGGCCGCAACGACCTGAGCTCCAATTTAATGGGCGCCGTCCAGACTGACGCCGTGGCCCGCGCCATGGCCGTGCTCGAGCGCTCGGCCACGATGGGCGTAATCGTCGCAGCTCCGACGGCAGGATCCGCGGGCGTCGTCCCCGGCTGCGTGCTGGCACTCGCCGAACACTTGCAGCTCGACGACGAGCAGGTGATGGACGCGCTCTACTGCGCAGCCGCCATCGGCCTCAACCTCACCACGAGCGCCTGCGTCGCCGGCGCCGAGGGCGGCTGCCAGGCCGAGGTGGGAAGCGCCGCCGCCATGGCTGCCGCCGCGCTGGTGCAGATGCTCGGAGGCACGCCCGAGCAGGCGCTCGACGCCAGTTCCATCGCGCTGAGTAACCTGCTGGGCCTCGTTTGTGACCCCGTCGGTGGCCTCGTGGAGGTGCCCTGCCAAAACCGCAACGCCATCGGCGTGGCAGCCGCCTTTAGCTCCGCACAACTCGCCCTCGCCGGCATTAAGAGCCTGGTGCCGTTTGACCAGATGGCACACGTCATGCTCTCGGTGGGCCACGCGTTGCCGGCCACGCTGCGCGAGACGGCAAAGGGCGGCATCGCGCAGGCTCCGGCCGCACTTTCGGCCTGTGCAAAATGCGGTGTGTGCGGATAGCGACAAAGAACGACTCGAAGGTGGGACAAATGTCCCACCTCTTTTGAATGCCACCGTTTCCATACCACAATCAACTAGGTAATCGCTATAATGCAAGCCCAGTAAAAATACGATGAGCCGCAAGGCGAAATTCGAAGGATATGCACACGATGTCGCAAAACGATCGAACTCAACTGATTCCCGATCCGCAGCAGCCAAGCAGGCACACCGGCGGCGTTCAGTCGCCGCGTCCTATCGCGCCGAGCCACGGTCAGCAGCGTGGTGCGGCAAACGCTTCGCAACGCCCGAACCAGCAGCGCCAGCAACGTCAGCAGCGCCAGGCAAACGGCAATACGCCCAAGCAGCCCCCCAAGCACGGTCGAGGCGATCGCGGCCCCGCGCGCAAACCCACCGGGAACAATAAGTCGGGCAAAAAGACGACGCTCTTTGTCCTCCTGGGTCTTATCGTCATTGTCTATATCGTAGGCGTCGTAGCGTTTTCGCAGGTAGCCTACCCCAACACCACCATCGCCGGCGTCGACGTCTCGTTCTCCAACGCTTCGTCTGCCGCCACCAAGGTCAACTCGGCGTGGAAGCACTATAAGCTCACCGTGACAGGCGATGACTTTAGCTGGACCTATCAGCCCGAGTCCGATGAGCCCATTGTCGACGGCGAAGCTGCCGCAAAAGAGATTATCAGCCGCAACGAAGCCATTGTATGGCCGGTTCGCCTTGTAGAATCCTTAAGCGGCAAGACCAAAACAACCGCTAGCTCCAACGAAGTCGATCTTGATCAAGACGTCGACCTGTCCATGCTCTCCGACACCTTTGACCAAAAGCAGTTTGAGAAGGATCTGGGCGCCGCCATCGACGAGTTTAACGAGGGGCGTTCGGGCGCGTTCGAGGCCAATAGCTCCTATGACGAGCAGGCCGGCAAGTTTACCGTCGAGAAGGCGCGCTCCAACGAAAAACTCAACCGCGAGCATGTCATTAAGTATGCCGAGCTCGAGCTTGCCTCGCTGGCCGAGACCGTAGATCTTTCCAAGCTCGGCAACGATGCCTATGAGCCGCTCAATGGAACGCTGACCGATGATCAGATTCAGTCTGCATGCGATGCCGCCAACAACTTCTTGGGCGTCAACGTGACCCTCAAGCTCAACGGCGAGGATGCCGGCAAGGTTGATGGCAGCTCCGTGTTGCAGTGGATCAGCTTTGCCGATCCGGCCAACCCCACGCTCGATACGTCGCAGATCAGCAGCTGGGCAGCCGAGCTCGCCAACGGCTTTAATACCGTGGGCTCCACTCGCTGGTGGACGCGCGCCGATGGCAAGCAGTGCGCCGTCGAAGGCGGCGACTTTGGTTGGTCCATCGACAGCAGCTCGCTCGCCAAGCAGGTTGAGGACGCCATCAACAACAAGCAGACCGGCGAAATCGAGATCAAGTACTCCCAGAAGGCCGACACATTTACCGCCAAGGGCGAGCCCGACTGGAAGGCCTATATCGACGTCGACCTGTCCGAGCAGCATGCGCGCTACTACGACGAGAGCGGCAACATCGTGTGGGAGGCCAACTTTATTTCTGGCAAACCGGGCGAAGACGCCACCCCCGAGGGCGTATGGCAGATCAACAGCAACGATGGCGCCAGCAAACTCATCGGTGCCAAGGACCCCGAGACCGGCAAGCCCAAATACGAGAGCCCGGTAAGCTACTGGATGCCGTTCGAGGGCAATATGGTCGGATTCCACGACGCCACCTGGCAAAACGATTCGAGTTTCGATAACGCCGAATCGTACAAGTGGTGCGGTAGCCACGGTTGTATCAACCTGCGTCTGGCCGATGCCAAGTCGCTCCACGAGCGCATCAAAGTCGGCCTCTGCGTGGTCGTGCACTCGTAACGCAGCTAACGTCTACAACAAGTAAACAGCACGGCGACAAAACTTACAGTACCGTCATCCGCAACTTCTATACGCCCGCCTATCGCGACGGGCGTATATTCTTATCGGAGCCATATCGATAAAGGAGACGCTATGTCCAAGGTCCCCACGATCAATCCGGGTCCTGACGATTCCGATCGCATGCCCCAAGATGCCACCGAGACCCTGCCGATTATCAGCGCTGCAGACACCAAGCAGCCCCAAACGAGTCTCGACGATTCGACCGATATCTCCGATGAAGAAGCCTATGCAAAGCTCAAGGCAAAGCGTGCCGAGCGTCGGCGCAAAAAGCTCATCCGACGCGGTATCGCCGTCGGTGTCGTTGTTGCCATCGCGCTCATTGCCATCATCGCAACGCTGGTCATCAACGCGCAACCCGCAGGCACCAACGGACCGGTGACCGACATGGTCACCGAAGGCACGTTTACCACCACAGTCGAAGCCAAGGGGCAGCTTAAGCCCATCTCGGCATCGGTCGTCTCCCCTTCTGTCGACGGTACGGTTGAAAAGATCAACGTGCAGGCCGGACAGAGCGTCAACGAGGGCGACGTACTCATGACCATTAAGAACGACGCGCTCGATAGCGCTGTTTCCGAGGCGCAGCGCGCGGTCGCGGCCGCCCAGGAAGACCTGAACAATGCAAAGGTGGCACTCGCGGCCGCACAGGCCGCACCGACAACGGACAGTGACGGATCGACCGGTCCATCGGACGCAAACGCCAACGCAAATGCCGTCTCGACCGCCCAGCGCAACCTCGCCTCGACCCAGGCAGCGCTGGAGCAGGCAACTGCAAAGGCGGCCGAGCGCACCGTAAAGGCCCCCAGCTCGGGCAGCATCGTGGAGCTCAACGCCAAGGTGGGCGCTACGGTAACAGGCGGCATGATCATGGGTGAAAGCGACACGAGCGGCGGCAAGCGGTGCATGCAAATCGCCGACCTGTCCAAGATGAAGGTGACGGTTCAGGTGGGCGAAAAGGATATCG
>OGWX01002182.1_pt1 | contig 12095 bp, 10 predicted proteins | sample 1576151 | NCBI WGS metagenome assembly OGWX01 (sample SAMEA3541591, study PRJEB24748) | human gut metagenome | biome: human gut; feature: human-associated habitat; material: faeces | place: China | collected 2012
TGAAGAAAGCCCCTCCCGCCCCCTCCAATCTTCTCACAATTCCTCTTCCTACCTCAAACTTTCCAACACTTCGCGGGTGGACTTGAGCATGTAGCCGAAGTCCTCTTCGCTGAGCCAGTGCTGGAAGGGGAAGGATATCTGGCCGTCGAAGAAGGCGTCGGCGTTGGGGCAGTTGGCTTCCCCGAGTCCGAGCTTCTTGTAGAAATCGTAGCGGTCGAGCGGGATGTACTGCACCACGCACTTGATGCCCTTTTCTTCGGAAATGGCGTGCATGAAGGCGTCGCGCTTGCCGTTTTTCATGCAGCCCACGAGCAGGTGGTAGTTGTGGCGGGTGGTGTCGTCGCGGAGGAACTCCAGCTCGGGGTAATCCTTGAGCGCGTCGATGAAACGGATGGCCCGGGCGCGCTTTTCGGCGTTGATCCGGTCGATGCGCTCAAGCATCTTGACGCCGAGGGCGCACTCGATTTCGCCGAGGCAGTAGTTGTTCGGCCAGAGCATGTCGCCGTCGAGCATGGGCATGTCCACATTGCCCATCGCCGGGGTCCAGTAGTTGGGCCGGGGCTCGGGATAGCCGCAGTGCCCGTTGTGGCGCAGGGCGGGCACCAGCGCGGCGAGCTTCGGGTCCTTGACCACCAGCATGCCGCCTTCGCCGAGCGTGGTAAGGTTCTTGTGGGAATGGAACGAGAAGATCGCCATGTCGCCCCACGCGCCCGACTTGATGCCGTCGATGTCCGCGCCGATGGACTGGGCCGCGTCTTCGATGACGAGCACGTTGTGCCGCTTCGCCACTTCCATGATCGCGGGCATGTCCGCCACGTAGCCGTACAGGTGCACGACGACGATAGCTTTCGTTCTGGGCGTGATGCACTTTTCGATGGTTTCGGCGTTGACCACATGCGTGACGGGATCGACGTCCGCCCAGACGAGCTTCGCGCCCTTCTTGGCGTAGGGGTAGGCCGAGGCGGTGAAGGTGTGCGAGGGGATGACGACTTCATCGCCGGGCTTGAAGTTGCAGAGCTGCGCGGAAAGCTCAAGCGCGGACACGCCGTTCATCACCGCAAAGCAATGCTCGGCCCCGATGTACTCGCCGAACGCCTTCTGGAAGGCTTGCAAATGCTTGCCCTGCGTCAGCGGTTCCGCGTTCCGCATGGCTTCCACGACCACAGCGATCTCGTCTTCGGTGTACTTGATCGCACGTCCGCTGAAATTGACTTTGATGTCCATAAGATGTCCTGTCTCTGATTGCCCAGTGCGGAACCCGAAACGGTATAGCCGCTTCGGGTTCCCTTATGTTTCTCGGGACAATTGGCGCTGCGGAGGGGCCTCCGTCTCCCCGCTTAGCGGGTCAAGGGGCCGCATGGTCCCTCGCGGGGGCAAGCCCGCCGGGGGCGCTCCCGCTAGATGCTCTTGTAGCGTTCGATGAGGTTTTCCCTGGTGAGGATTTGCTTGAAGTCGGGGCCGAGGGCGTTGGTGAGGGGCTTTTCGTGGACGATGCAGCCGCGATAGAGGCCTTCGTACTGCTCTTCGGTGAGATCCTTGCAGATGCCGGTGGGCAGGTTGACGCCCTGCCGTTCGATCATGGTGCGGAACTGCTTGTATTCTTTGGGGTAGATGTCCCCAAGGACGTTCAGGGCGAGGCAGTTGCCGAGGCCGTGGGCCACATGCAGGACGACGCCGAGCCCGGCGGAGAAGGGATGGATGACGCCCACGTTCCCGGCGGCCATGCCGCCGATGTAGGAGGCGATCATCATCTTTTCGCGGTTTTCTTCGCTCATCATGTCGTCGGAGAGGAAAATTTCCTCGCAGAGCTGCACGGCGCGTACGGAGAAGGCGTCGATGATGGCGTTGCGGTAGCTGCCCTGAAGCGATTCGACGCAGTGCATGAAGGTATCGATGCCGGTGTAGAAATACTGGTCGCGGGGAACGGTGGCGAGCAGGTCGGGATCGAGCAGGAGCTGATCATAGACCGTGTAGTCGCTGTTCATGCCCAGTTTGAGATTTTTGGGGATGTTGGTAAGGACACAGGTGCGGGAGCACTCGGAGCCCGTGCCGGAAAGGGTCGGGATGCCGATCTTGTAGACGGCGGGATTCTTGACGAGTTCCCAGCCCTGATAGTCTTCGGCCTTGCCGGGGTTGGTGAGCAGGTTGGCGACGGCCTTGGCGGTGTCGAGGGCGTTCCCGCCGCCGATGCCCACGACGCAGCAGGGGGTGCGGCTGTCGGCGGCGGATACGGCTTCCTTGAAGGCGTCGATGCGGGTGACTTCCGGCTCGGAACTGGAGTCGACGAAATGGAGCTGGTCGCCCTTTTCCATGGGCAGACGGCCGATCAGTTCATGATCGCGGAAGAAGTGGTCGACGAAATAGACGACCGGACCGTCCACGGCTTCGCGGCGGGGTTTCAGCAAGTCGCCGAGCTGAGCCAGAGATCCCCGCCCGAACACATAGTAAGGAACGTTTTTTGTATTGCGATACATGGTAAAAGCCTCATAGGATGATTTTAGGAAACGATAACGGGCATTGTATGTTGAATCCGCCCGGGCCGCAAGCCGGAGCAAACGGCCCGTTCCGGCGGTTTTCCACCGATTTTTCCACGGGAGAGTGTATGTCAGGCAAAACTTCGATAGCGGTTCTCGGGGGCGGAAGCTGGGGTACGGCGCTGGCCCATCTGTTGGCCCATGCCGGGCATTCGGTGGCACTGCTGTTACGGGATGCGGAGCAGGCCGCGCACATCAACGCGCACCATGAGAACCCGCGTTACCTGCGGGGCGTACCGCTGCATCCGGGCATCCGGGCTGTTGCCGGGGATACGGGCGGTCCGGAACAGGCGGAAGTGCTGGCGGGCGTCTCCATTCTGGTCCTGTCGGTCCCTTGCCAAGCCATGCGGGGGACGCTTCGCCGGTTGGCGGGCGTTGTGCCCCCGGACTGCGTTCTTGTCAATACGGCAAAAGGAATCGAAGTTTCCGAGCTGGTTACGGTGGAGCGCATGGTCCGGGAAGAGCTGCCCGGATTCGTGGACCGCTACGCCGTCCTTTCCGGGCCGTCGTTCGCCCTTGAGGTGGCGACCTGCAAGCCCACGGCGGTGGTGCTCGGCTGCCGCGACGAACGGCTTGGGGCACGGCTGAGGGAAGTGTTCGCCTCGCCGTGGTTCCGATCCTATTCCAGTACGGACGTGCCGGGTGTGGAGCTCGGCGGCGCGATCAAGAACGTCATCGCCATCGCTGCGGGCCTCAGCGACGGGCTCGGCTTCGGCCTGAATGCCCGGGCGGCGCTGGTCACGCGGGGCCTTGCGGAAACCAGCCGCCTGGGTGTGGCGCTTGGGGCGCGGGCGTCGACGTTCATGGGGCTTTCCGGGCTCGGGGACCTCATGCTCACCTGTTCGGGCGATCTGTCCCGTAACCGTCAGGTCGGGCTGCGCCTCGGGTCGGGTGAGAGCCTGGAAGACATCGCCTCATCCATGTGCATGGTGGCCGAGGGGGTCAAGACCACGCAGGCCGTGCACCGGCTGGCGCAGCGCCTCGGCGTGGACATGCCCGTGACCGGCACCATGTACAGCGTCTTGTATGAGGGGTTCGCGCCCCGCGAAGCGGTGCAGGCCCTCATGGGGAGACAGTTGAAGGAAGAATAGACAGGGGGAGTTAATCTGTAGGGGCGGTTTGTTTTTTCTGTTGATCGGAGGATGGGGTTTGTGAGGATCTGTAACCCTCACTTAAAATAGTGCAGACCAAAACTGGAGACTTCTGGTAAACCATCCCCAGGAGGGAGCCATGAAGAAGTCACGGTTTTCTGAACACCAAATCATCACAATCCTGAAGTCTGTCGAAGCGGGCAGGACTGCCAAGGACGTATGTCGTGAGCACGGTATCAGCAGTGCCACGTTCTACGCCTGGAAGAGCAAGTTCGGCGGCATGGAAGCTTCGGACATCAAGCGTATGCGCGACCTTGAGCATGAAAATGCCCGTCTCAAACAAATGTATGCGGACTTAAGCCTGGAAAATCGGGCCTTGAAGGATGTGATCGAAAAAAAGCTCTGAAGCCAGCCGAGAAGCGTGACGTCGTGCTGTTCGTTCACGAAGAGCATGGACTTTCCGTCAGCAGGGCGTGCACGGCATTGCGCATAAGTCGAAGCGCGTTTCTTTACAAACCAACGCCGCGTGAGCACAGCCTTGTGATAACGACGCTTCTTGAGCTGGCCGAACGCTACCCGCGATACGGATTTGCCAAATATTTTGCTGTGCTGTGTCGCGAGGGATATACATGGAACCATAAGCGCGCGTCTACCGAATTTATCGGCAGTTGCAGTTGAACATGTGCGGCAAAGGAAAACGGCGCCTGCCCAGCCGAGCTCCCGCCCGTCTGGAGGCGCAAACCGTCGTCAACGGTTGCTGGTCTGTGGACTTTATGGGCGATGCGCTGATGCACGGTCAGCGTTTTCGCATGTTCAACGTGCTTGACGATTTCAGCCGTGAAGTATTGGCCGTGGAAGTGGACACCAACTTGCCTGCAGCCCGTATCATTCGTGTGCTTGACCGCATAGCAGCCTGAAGAGGCTATCCTACAAAAATGCGCATGGACAATGGCCCGGAATTTGTCTCGGCGCAACTTGCCGGATGGGCTGAACAACACGGGATTGACCTTGAGTTTATTCAACCCGGCAAGCCCACGCAAAACTCATATGTGGAGCGGTTCAACCGCACCTTCCGCGAGGAGGTACTGGACTTCTATGTTTTTAGCAGGCTGAGTGAGGTTCGTACCATCGTTGACGCATGGGTACAAGAATACAACGAGCAAAGGCCACACGAATCATTGGGCAATCTCACGCCAGAAGATTTTGCCCTCAAACATGCCGGGAGTTCCAGTTTAGCTTTGCACTAACTGGGGGGCTTTACAATTGCTTGAGTGCCAGAAATGTGTTCTCGATGATATGACGCATCTCGTATAAATACTTGTCATATTCAATGGGAGAACGTTTTCTTCGCTGTATGGGGGATTACGGCTTGCAGACCTTTTTTCTACAGCTGTTCTCGAAGTCTGTGGACGGCTATAGGCTTTATCCGCGAGGATGAACCGGCATTCATGCCTTCAACGAGAGGGAAAGCCTGGCTGATATCAGAGCAGGAACCTGCCGTGATAATGATTCTGACCGGCATATCATGCGCATCCACGGTCAAATGCCATTTTGTGTGAGTCCCCTTTTGTGCGGCTCATGTCCTGATTGCCGCGGCGAGTTCCTGTGGCATGAGGGTGCTCTTCATCAATCATACCCCATTCAAAAGCTTATTGGGAGAGCATGGGCATGAGTTCCTTCAGCACAAGCCCCGCGCAGCCGTTGCCCGCATCCACATGGATGGACAGGGGCCGGGTGGCTTTGTCCGCACCGGTGAGGGCAAGGATGAACCGGAGGTACTCCGTCCTGAAAGATTTCACGGCATAATCGGGTGTGCGGTGCGGAGCCTGAAGGCCGGTGTCCAGCAGACGGGCAGCCTCGTCGCGAATGTTGTTCAGACCGGAATCGCCGCTGACGGGAACCGCTCCGGCCCGAACCATCTTGATCCCGTTGTCGGCCGCCGGATTGTGCGAACCCGTGATCATGAGTCCGCCATCAAAACCCTGTTTGGCGGCGGCATAATAGATTTCTTCCGTACCGCACATGCCGAGGCAGGTCATCGCAGCGCCTGCATCCTGAAGACCGCAGATCAGCGCGTCGCGCAGAGCAGGGCCGGACAGGCGGGCATCATAGCCCACGGCAATGTTGTGGGCCTTCATCACGGTGACAAAGGCGCGTCCCACGGCATAGGCAATGTTTTCGTTCAATGTTTCTGGGTAGGTGCCGCGAATATCATAGGCTTTGAAACAGGGAAGGAGCATGATGGCGAGTCCTTTATTATAATGTGTGTAAAGAAACGCTTCGTAAACCAATACCAAGAACACGCGGATCGCCGCTTTCGCCACATTGCGCGGGAGAGACTACCGGTTCATCAGTTTTCAAGCAAATCTCAAGCTCCGGTTTATCGGAGAATATTTCTCTATCTATAGGCAGGGATATCGTTTCTATACTGCTCAGAATCACAGACTTCAGTTCCTGACCATTGACAAGACAATGAACCGTCCTTTCTTTCAGACCTCCACCAAGATAAGGATTCATTTTTAAGCTGAGAATCCCATTGATTGGTTCCGTTCTAATGGCAAAAGAGGCAGATGAGGCGGAAGTCCACGTTCCCCATACTTCATTCACATGCCATCCCTGTTTCGATATAATATGAGCATCATCAGGATTGAAGGGATTCGATTCCCAGCCCGTTTCTGCACACGGTTCCAGCTTAAGATTCATTTCAGATACAAAAAAGCCAAGAACACGCGGATCTTCGCTTTCGCCGCATTGTTTGGGAGAGAGTAATGGTTCATCCGTTTTCAGAACAATTTCAAGTACAGGTTTATCTGAGAATATCTTTTTATCTATGAACAGTGATACCGTTTCGGTATAGTTCAGAACAATGTGTTTCAGTTCCTGCCCGTTGACAAGACAATGAACTGTCCGTTGTTTCAGTCCCCCACAGAGGCAGGGAGAAAGGATCAACCCCAGAATATAGTTTCCGGGAACAGCGGTTATACAAAAAGAACTTTCATCTGAAGCATTCCAAACGCCTGATACATCATCAGTATGCCAACCAGAATGTGATAACATCCGAATATGTTGTGTAGAAAATGGAGACAGAACAAGCGCATTGTCAGTTGTCTGGTCCTCGGCTTTTTCCGGGTGAATAAAAAGATGAGGGGCCTCAAGTTTAATCATTTGATTTTTTGGAATGAGCGTTGTGATTTCTAATCCGTCTGTCGGTGTTTCCAAGGTAAATTGGAGCATGGAAATTTTTTTCAACCCTGGAAGCAGCGTTGTGCTTGTAAGTGTTTTTTTACCGTGTTCTATTCTTATTGCACACTGTACGGGGTCAGAGTCCCCGGTATCATGTTGACTTTCCGGCATAGAGTACGGCAAAAGTGCTGTATAGGTTGCCGGAGGGAGTTTGACATACGGTCCGGATATGACCGTTTCCTGTTCAGAGTATACAACAAGGTCATGCGTATTGTTAATTTTTTCTCCGTTCAGAATAAAGGTATCTAATGGCAATAGCGTATCATAGTCTGAGATACGTTGATATTTTGTTAATCCATAGGTAACCAAATCCGACGATAGTCGGAGGCAAGAGGGATGATTGAGGGTCAGACTGTAATTGACGATAATAAGGGTACTATTTTTGGGAGCTTCTATATAGAATGAGAAATGATTCAGCGTTTCTTCCGTTGTAAAGGGAAGCTGCAGGGTCTGCCTGATACCTTGTTTGAGTTCTGTTGAGGCTATAGCACCTCTTTGAGTGTCATGCAGAACGGCTCTGGGAGGAATTACGGGCCCTAAAAAAGAATAGGTCAGGTTGGCTGTATAGCTTCCAGCGGGAAGAAGCACTTCAGGAGACTGGAACGTTTCGGAAGCCTCCCCGGGAAGATGTACAAAGTCGTGTAGATCTGGCAAATTTCGAGGGAGCATCATTTCATGCAGACCCAATGGCTGCTGTCTCAGGATAGATGCCTTGGCCTCTCGTAACGGGGTATTTCCATTCCTCAAAATCTGTTGATACACCTTCAGCAATTGTTCTGTTGCACGCTTCCATGTGAAATGGTCTGCAATATGAGAACGCAGGGCGCAGGGACCGGCAGGAATGGAAAGAGCGCTTTGAACAGCCTTCAGGATACTGTGGGGTTCGTCCGGGGTAAGATAGGTAGCAAGGTTTCCAAAGTATTCTTTTGTGCATCCAGCATTGGTGATGACAAGACGCGGGATTCCCGCCGCAGCGGCTTCCAGAGCCACCAGTCCCGGTGTTTCAAGAAATGATGGAAGTACGAGAGCTTCAGCAGCCGCATACGCAGAACGCTGCAATTCACTGGCGTGCTCAAGCCATCCGATAAAATGCATATTATCATCCGCGGCTTCGCGGCATTGTACCGCATAGTCCGGTTCCCTCTCCTGGCCGGCCAAGACCAGTTGAATTCCTGTTCCCCGAAGTGCTCGAATTAAATTCAGCTGATTTTTACGCGTTTCAATATTCCCTATACATAAAACAAATGGTCCCGTAATCCCGTATGTCGTCCGAAAAAGATCTGGAGATACCTTCTTGAAGAAACATTCATCTACTCCGTTGACAATAGGAACAAAGTATTCCTCCGGGATACTGAGCAATGCAGAAAGAACTTCCCCTTCTACATGAGAATTGGGAAGAATACGTGACGCACAACTATATAATCCGCCTATCTGAGGAAAATCATACTTGTTTTTTTGATCCGGCCAGAGAATAGACGAGATAACCAGGGGGAGTTCCTTGTTCAAAGAAGAATATTCGCAGAATAATTGTTCTGGTTGACTTGAAAAATGATGTACAATATCAGCCTCCTCAAATTGAGGATGCCATGGATCATAGCGAAGGACACGTACTCCCATTCTGGAGAGATATTTTTCATATTCAAGGAGCTGTATTTCTCCGCCACCCGGGCAGTCAAATGCGGCAGGCCATGTATGAAAGAGGACGGTCAAGGGAACGTCGGGCATCGTCACTGCTTGATCTGCGAAGGTTTTGATAGCGGAAATCAATGAATTTCTGGTTGCCTGCAGGGAAGTGAGTACGCAAAGACCAACACCTGCCGGGAGAAGGCTTCTATTGATTCCCGAATCCCAGGGAAAAAGAACTAAAGTATCTTTTATATGAAATACAACCTGTTCATCAGGAAGTTCCAAATGCAGATAGTCCTTGAGCAGAGAACAGGCATGCATATATTGTCCACCTTTTCCTCTGTACACAGGACGAACAACATAATCTCTTGGAATACAATCAATAAGTTCATCCAGAATAGGCAAAATTTTATTTTGTGCATTTTCTGAGCTGATATCTATAAACAATTGACGCCGACGAGGATGTTTTTTAAAAGTCAAATCAATATAATGGCTAATCTTTTTATCCGTTAAATTGAAACTCTTTGTAATATTTTGTCTTGATTCATATCTTGCATACGACTCTTCGATAAATTTTTGATATGAATCTGCACAATAAACAGGGGAATGATATTTTTTGATGTATTGATAGGCCTTTTCTCCAAGAATTTTACGTCGGGTTTCATCTAGATACAGCGTATCAAGTGCTGAAACCAATTCTTCGTTGGTAAAAGAATCCGGTAACATCATGACACAGTCTTCAGGAATTTCAGCGAATGATCCATTGGCATTGACAATAGTAGGCAGACTGTGTGCGATACAATCCATGACAGCAGCAGATGTTTCACCTTGAGAAAAGGCTCGGAGCTGTACACTCATGTCTGCGGCAGCCAGATACAGATTAAATTCTTCATCAGAGACCCATCCTGTAATGGATATCTGTTCTTCTGATGAGAGTTCATGCCGTAATTTTAAAAGTTCCTGTTCGTATTCTATGTTACTGAGTTGTCCGACAAAAATAAGCTTTGTATTCTGTTTTTTAGCAAGTGCAGATTTATTCCATGCCTGAATCAGCCTATGATTATTTTTGCTGGAATCTAAAATACCAAAGCTGCAGAGAAGAAAAGCATCCTGCGGAATCCCAAGGCGCTGGCGGGCTTCCTTTTTTTGCAGGAGCTTTGATATGGTTTTTACAAGAGGAATTCTTGTTGCTATCTTTGTAAAATCATGTCCATACCATATGTCGGCAAAATGAATATTTGTATTGGAATGTGCTATGACGCCAAGAGCTTCTTCAAATACAAAGGAACTTACGGGATATCGTACGACAGGATTGGCTAAATATTCTTTCAGTGCTTTATAGCCGTGCGAATGCAGAAGTTCCTTTTGAAAAATCCCCGGTTCGTTGTTGACCAGTTCTCTCCAACGATATTCGTTATGCAGAAAAAAATCGTGGAGTACAGAAACTCCTTTGTATTCCCGCATCAAATCAAACATATGTGTATGGAATGGTGAATTGCCGAGTTGATATAAGATGCGATCCATTTCATTGGAGTGTTCACGAAACCAGTTGACATCATGAAGGGAAAGCGTCGGATTCTGGGTACGATGTTCATCTGTAATTTCCGGAAGGATACACTTGATATCGTAGTGTTCTGCCAATACCGGAAGCAGTTCGGCACTGTATTTTGCTATCCCCGATTGATCCGGTGGAAGTGGAGAGAAGAATGCCATTCGTGGTTTTTGAGCGTGGTGAACGGGTAATGCTTCCATTACATGCAATGTATGCTGCGCAATTTTGTCCCAGGAAAATTTTGCTTGTTGTTGCATCCCATGGGATCGAAGCTTTTCTTTGAAGGTTGGATTTTCAAGCACTTGAAGGAGTTTTGCTTTTAATGATTGAGGATCGCGCGGATCAAATAAGGCATCATCAAGGCCAACAACTTCCGGTAATGATGTTGCGTTAGAGGCTATAACGGGGGCACCGCATCGCATGGCCTCAAGCACGGTCAGGCCGAATCCTTCTTCAAGAGAGGGAAAAACGAAAAGTTCACAAGAGTTGTAGAAGGTAATCAGATCCTCACTTTTGAGGTGTCCGATGAAATGGATATGGTTGTCCTGTGTATAGCGTTCGGCATATTGAGTTTTATCTCTCCCTTCGAGGATGACAAGGTCGTAAGCCGTTCTGATATTTTCAGGCAATAGTTGGTACGCTTCAAGTAATTCGACAATATTCTTTCTGGCGTCACTGCCACCGGAATAAAGGATGAAAGATTTTGTAATACCGAATCTGCTGAGAAAGGCCGTCTTCTGTAATTCAGTCATTGGAATCATACGGAACATGGCGTCAGTATCTGTTCCAATGGCCACGATATGATTTTTATCAAAATAGTTCCTGGCTTGCTGTGCTGTATATTCAGAAATACAAAGAAGGAGACTGAATTCAGAAAGACGATTTATGTACTCAAGGTAAAATTTATAGTACCAGCTTTCAGTGCCTCCCCATTCTTTCCCCTGTGTTTCCAGAGGAATGAAGTCATAAAGAACTGTAATCAAATGGGTGTGGGGGGCAAGTCCTTCAGCAAATACCGCGTTGCTGAAGATATCCCCCATCAGGCTGCAATACAGGACGATATCAGGGTTGAGCGAACGCAAAAATTCTGTATGGATTTTTGATGCAACAGGACGATTGCTCTTTCCCTCCTCGCTGAGGACAGTGCAGGGCATGGGAGCATACCATTTTTTTATATGATCGGAGGGAAGATATTCCTTGAATGCCTGCTCGATGGCATCGGCACTTTCACCAAGAGAACCGTTTACGGCCAGCAGAATTTCATGCTCCCCCGCATTGCGCGCTAGGCCGAGAGCCAATCCCATTGTGTATCTTCCAATACCTCGGAAACGTGATTCCGTTTGTGCTCCCTGCATATCAATAACAACGCGCATTATGTATTCTCCTTTCTTGCAAAAAAAATTGCATATCTGCCGATGGTATCATCAGAATTCTTTGAATGTGCTGTTTTCATTCATTGGTTTATAAGCAAGAAGGGTTAATGCCATCAGTCTCGTTTCAGCTGGTGAAAGAGGTTCTCTTGAGACTACAGCGGAAGTTGTCTGATAAGTTGAGCTGCACTTTCCTTCCACGACAGTGGCTGGATTCCCTCTGAAGAAGGAGCAATTCCTTTTCGGTACAGCTCAAGCCATTGTATGATGGCCTGTGCCAGCTGACTCGGTTCCAATCCTCTGAAATAGAAAGCATGGGCACCGGCAACCTCTTGAAACACAGGCAGATCGCGTAAGATAAGGGGCTTTTTATACCGAGCACCTTCAATAATGGGCAAACCGAACCCTTCGCCTTCCGAGGCCATGAGGACAGCCGCCGATGCTTCATAGACGCGGGTCAAATATTCATCACTAATACCTTTCAGACGGAACAGCCTGTGCCCCAGTTCAGGGTGTGTTTTTATCCTTTCGAGGAGATCATCAACCAGCCAGCCATCTTTTCCCACGATGGCGAGATTGACCTCCACACCGCGTGCCCAAAGCTCTTCAAAGGCCGCAAGCGTCTGGCGATACCCTTTGCGGGACTCAACGGTTCCTACCATGAGAATGGTCTGGTGTT
>OGWX01002196.1_pt1 | contig 12057 bp, 9 predicted proteins | sample 1576151 | NCBI WGS metagenome assembly OGWX01 (sample SAMEA3541591, study PRJEB24748) | human gut metagenome | biome: human gut; feature: human-associated habitat; material: faeces | place: China | collected 2012
ATCGGCAGAAGAACGAAGGAGAATGCGCTGCAGGCGTTTGGAACGCTGCATCCGAAGTGGAAGTTTGTCGGATACCTGACGTTTCTGGTTCCGATGTTAATTATGACGTATTATTCGGTCATCGGCGGATGGATCACGAAATATTTCTTTGAGTATTTGACGACATCCGGCAGGGATGTGGCGGAGGACGGATATTTTACATCGTTTATCACGGAAAAGAATGCGCCGCTGATTTTCACGGGAATCTTTCTGGCGCTCACAATCTGGGTTGTATACAGAGGTGTAGAGAAGGGAATTGAGAAATTTTCCTGTTTTATCATGCCGGGACTGATCCTGTTAGTCATCGGAATCGCGATTTTTTCATTGACGCTTTCCTACACGGACGCGGATGGGACGGTCCGGACGGGAATACAGGGATTCCTCGTCTACGTGCGCCCGGATTTTACGGGACTGACGGTAAGAGGATTTCTGGAAGTACTGCTGGATGCGATGAGCCAGCTCTTTTTCTCACTGAGTGTGTCGATGGGAATTATGGTAACATATGGTTCTTATGTCAAAGATGAGATCGATTTGAACAAGGCGACCAATCAGATTGAATTTTTTGATACAGGTGTGGCGCTTCTGTCCGGTATGATGATTATTCCGGCGGTCTTTGTATTTTTAGGACGCGATGGCATGGCGTCCGGTCCGAGTCTGACCTTTATTTCGCTTCCAAAGGTATTTCAGGCGATGGGCGGCGCCGGTCATATCGTGGGACTTGCATTTTTCCTGATGCTTGGCTTTGCGGCGCTGACATCCTGCGTTTCTGTCATGGAAACGCTGGTTGCCAACTGCATGGAAGTGTTTGGAAAGACGAGAAAACAGATGTGTGTGATGGTCGGAATCTATTCCCTGATCACGGCAGTTCTCATTTGTCTGGGCTACAATGTTCTGTATTTTGAGTTGAAGCTGCCGAACGGTTCCACCGGACAGCTGCTTGATGTGATGGATTATATCAGCAACAGCTTCCTTATGCCGATCATTTCCTTCTTAACCAGCATCCTGATCGGATGGGTGGTCGGACCGAAGTGGATCGTGGAAGAAGTCGAGAAAAATGGGGAACATTTTTCAAGAGCAGGTATGTACAGCTTCTTAATCCGGTATATTGTGCCGGCTGTCATGCTGGTTCTTTTCCTGGTATCGACCGGGTTTATTAATATGCTGTAATGAAAAATGGTTTTAGCCGATTTTCACGGAAAGTGCGAGAATTGGTTAAAACCTTTTTTATAGAAAAATGCGTCCCATTATTCTTCACGGTCATCCGACTCGATCTCATAGGTATATCCGGCATTTTCGATCGCCTGAATTGTATCCTTGATGCCCTGTCCGCCTGCTTTTTTTATAGGATTCAATAAAAACAGGAATCTGTTCGGAATAAAACCTATTAAATACGTAGGAAAATAGGAACTATTAAAACCGATTTTATCATTTTTACCGGCTAGTGTCAACTTATAAAATTGTAAAAGTTTACAATCAAAACTGGACAATATATCGATTTTTTGCTATGATAAGCTAGTTAGAAAAAACTAACTTGCAGGGAACGTGAAAACGCAGTAAATTAGGTGCATAGGTGTGAAAGCTAGGCAGCCTGATTGGATAGAGTGGAGAAACAATGCGGTATTTGTGGATAAATCCGGTTTCTGCCGGGATGTGTGAGGAAGATTCGCTGAAGCGTTTTTTAGAACGGCATGGTCTGACGCGGGTCGAGTGCCGGGGCGATTGGGGACGGATCGTCCGGGAAAGATATGAAGCTAGTCTGCGGGCGGGCGTGACGCTTGCGGATGCGCGCTGTCCGGAGGCGGTTCGGCTGCTTGAAGAGATACAGAAGGAGCCGGAAAACGAATCTGGAATTGAAAACCTGAAAGTTGCCCCGATCGAGCCGATTTTACTTCACTGTGCGCGGGAATTAAGCACGCGTCCGGATCTGGCGGATGGGGAGAAGATCATCACGACGCCATGCCAGAGTCTTGCGGTGCTTGGAAATTCGCTGGGACTTGAGAATACGCGGTTTATCGCATGGAATCGTCTGGCAGGCGGTGAGGTGCGCGTCCGGGCGATCGAAGACAGCCCGATTCCGCCGGGGTATTTTGCGGGAATCTGCCGGAAAGATGGACAGGCGGCGAAGGTAGAGAGTGTCAGCAGTCCGGAGAAAATCCGGGCATATGTGGAGAGCGGAAGCTGGAAGCAGGCGGATCTGCTGGAACTTTTGTATTGTAAGGATGGATGCCATCACGGGGATGGCGTGCAGACAGAGTGAGAGAAATCTGCGGTTCATGGAAAACGCTTGAGGAAGCGGAAAATGCATGAATTGCGGCAAAAGAATGGGAAGAATGAAAGAAACGAAGAAATTCAAGGATAATTGGCAGAAATACTTCGGTCCGGCGCTGGGAATCGGAGCGGTATTTCTGATCTGGTGTTTGGTCTGCCGCATGGAGATGGTCAGTGCGTATGTGCTGCCGTCCCCGGCGCGGGTGTGGACGAGCTTTTTAAAAATGGTGAAAACCGGGGAACTGTGGGGGGATATTTCAATCAGTTTCCTGCGTGTCATGAAGGGATTTGCGATTGCGTTCCTGTTTGCCTTTGTGCTGGGAATGTTCCGGGCGCTGTTTCCGGGCAGCAGCGTTTACTATGAGTATATTGTGCAGTTTTTCCGCAATGTCCCGCCGCTCAGCATGATTCCGTTGCTGATTCTCTGGTGCGGAATCGGAGAGACGACGAAGACGGTGATTATTGTGCTGGCGTCATTTTTCCCGATGTACTTAAATATCGTGAAGGGATTTACCGGGTGCGATTCGAAACTTCTGGAAGTGGGCGATATGTTCGGCTACTCGAAGCGCCGCAAATTTTTCCGCATCATTCTGCCCTATGCGATGGCAGATATTCTGGTCGGAATGCGGATCGGGCTTGGATATAGCTGGCGCGCCATTATCGGTGCGGAGATGGTGGCGGCGTCCACCGGGCTTGGACATATGATTTTATTTGCGCAGCAGATGTCGCGGACCGACAAGGTGATCGTGGGGATTCTGGCGATCGGGGCAGTCGGATATGTGACGGACCGCCTGTTTGGATGGATGATAGGATTTGTGCTGAAAGGATCCGGGGAAAATGGCTGGAATTGAACTGATTGATATTCATAAAACATACCGGGTGGATAACCGGGAGATTCCCGTTTTAAACGGGATCAACCTGTCGCTTCCGGCGGGGAGAATCACCGTGATTCTGGGGCAGAGCGGATGCGGGAAAACGACGCTTCTGCGGCTGACCGGAGGACTGGAGACGGCGGACAGCGGAGAGATCCGCTGGGAGAGCGCCCACAAGACGGCATTTGTCTTTCAGGAACCGCGCCTCATGCCGTGGTTGACCGTCTGGGAAAATGTGGTGTTCGGGCTTTCAAAAAAGGAGACAGATCCGGGGAAAATAGAGGCGGTTATACGCACGGTCGGATTATCTGGATTTGAAAAAGCATATCCGGCACAGCTCTCCGGCGGAATGCAGCAGCGGGCGGCGATCGCGCGGGCGCTGGCGTATGAGCCGACCTTTATCATGATGGATGAGCCGTTTGCCGCGCTTGACTATTTTACAAGGGAACAGATGCAGAAAGAGCTTCTGCGCGTCCAGCAGGAGCGCAGTGCGAGCATTCTGTTTGTGACGCACAGCATCGATGAGGCACTGATTCTGGGAAGCCAGATTGCGGTCATTGAAAAGGGCATGGTCAAGGCGCTCTATGAGGTCAAGGCGCCGCAGGAAGAGAGGAATCTTTTGGAGGATGAGATGATAACCCTGAAAAGGGATATTATAAATAATTTACATTTTATTTAGAGGAGGAACGATTATGATGAAACGATGGATGGCAATGGGAATGGCACTCTGCCTTACCGCAGCTTCCCTGGCAGGCTGCTCCGGTACAAAAGATGCGGCTGAGAGCACGCAGGCAGAGGCAGAAACCAGCGCAGAGGAGGCGGCAGCCGAGGAGGAGACAGCGAAAGAATTTGATCTGGATAAGCTGACCTTTACGTATGTAACTTCTCCGCTCAATGTGCCGACGATCATCGAGAAAAATCAGGGTATTTTTGAAAAAACATTTGGCGATATGGGGATTGAGGTTGATTATGCGGAGCTGACCTCCGGGGCAGATCAGACACAGGCGCTGGCTTCCGGCGATGTGCAGGTTTTGTATGCGGTTGGCGGTACTTCGGTGATTCTGTCTGCAGCAAATGGAGCGGATATCAAGGTATTAAATATGTACAGCCGTTCTCCGAAGGCATTCTGTATGTATTCTAAGGATGAGTCCCTGACGACGCCGGAAAGCCTGAGAGGAAAGACAATCGCAGGACCGACCGGAACCAACCTGCATGAGCTTCTCGTTTCCTATCTGGCAACGGCTGGCATGACGATCGACGATGTCAACTATGTCAATATGTCGATCCCGGATGCAAAAGCAGGTCTGGACGGCGGCAGTGTAGACGTGGCTCTGGTTGCTGGCGCAACTGCTTACAATGCAGGGAAGCAGGGTTACCACCTGGTAGCCGACGGCGAAGGCCTGATTAAGGCGATCATTGCAGTGGCAGTGACGCAGAAATTCTATGACGAGCACCCGGAGATCATCGAGAAGCTGGAAGAAGCACAGACCGAGATTGCTGATTTCATGGAAGAAAAACCGGATGAGACGATGCAGATCGTAGCCGATGAGCTGGATCTGGACACCGATGCAGTCAAAAGCATGTACGATCTCTATGATTTCTCTACCGAGATCACAGATGATGACAAAGAAGGCTTCCAGAAGACCGCTGATTTCATGTATGAATCCGGCATGATCGACGAGGCATTTGATGTAAAACAGTTATTTATTGAAAAATAATCAGTGAACATTTGAGAGGATAAACGATTGAAAAGCAGCTCCCGGAGTGTGGATTCCGGGGGCTGCTTTTACGATTGCATATGCAATTATGAAAATACGGAATGTTTACGCTAATACCTTTTTAATCGCTTCTAACAGCTCATCATACGTCTCATAAGCCGGAATCTGCGGATATTCTGCCTTGATCTCCTCCGTCGTGCGGAAGAGGAAGCCCGCCTTGCTTGCCTCAATCATGGCGAGGTCGTTGTGGCTGTCGCCGCTGGCGATCGTCTCGAAGCCGCAGGACTGGAGTGCTTTGACGGTGGTATATTTGGATTTCTCACAGCGCATCTTAAAATCGGTAATCTCACCATTTTCGCTGACAACCAGAGAGTTGCAGAAGATGGTCGGATAGCCAAGTTTCTTCATCAGAGGTCCGGCAAACTGGGAGAAGGTATCGCTGATGATGATTACCTGAGTGATTTCTTTTAATTTGTCTAAAAACTCCCTTGCGCCCGGAAGCGGATCAATTTTAGAGATCGTTTCCTGAATTTCCTTGAGTCCCAGTCCGTGCTCGCGCAGGATGTTTAAACGGTAATTCATCAGTTTGTTATAATCCGGCTCATCGCGGGTGGTGCGTTTTAACTCCGGGATTCCGGTTTCTTCAGCAAATGCGATCCAGATTTCCGGCACTAATACACCTTCTAGATCTAAACATACAATATCCATGTCTCCTCCTGTCTGATACAACGCCTGTCAGCGCTGTGCTCGGTTGAAAAATTTGCTTCCTATTATAGACGAAATGCAGGGGAAATACCAGAGAAATTTGAGAAAAGATGAAAGAATAGAAAAAAGTGCGTTACTGGGCACGTATGTGTGAACAGTAACAAAAGTACCAATTATTCGCGGTGAGAAAGATTCAGAAGTGAAGAGTTGGCATCATATAGCAGCAGAGTGGTTATCAATAGAATTAAAAAATACCAAAAAAGGGAGTCTCTTTTCGTGAGCGAGAGACACCCTTTTTGGCACCTATAGTCGGGTTATAATTTGATTTTGATGAAATCATTAGCAATGCGCCGGTTTATTCATTTCAGATCTTTTATCGTTTTCTGTCTTCGAAGCAGTCGATTTCGAAAACAGTACTTTACCGGAATGAACCACAATAATCACACCCAGAACCATCAGCAGAACCGCGATGATAAGCTGCAGTCCTTCTACCATAAAGACAGCGGTTCCGGCATTGTAAGCCTTTACCAGTGCGATGCAGCGCTCAACGAGTGCGGTGAAGGTAACGCACAGCATAACAACCAGTGGAACCAGCAGCGTGCGGTTTTCACGACCGGTGACGCGTAAGAAGACGCACAGGGTGATGAGAACCAGGGCGCTTAACAGCTGGTTGGCGCTGCCAAACAGCGGCCAGATGTTGGAGTAGCCGATCTGCGTTAAAATGTAGCCGCATACCAGGGTGATAACCGTTGCAAAATATTTGTTGCAAAGAAGTTTTCTCCATCCTTCGGCGTGTTCCATGTCATCAACGCTGAACAGCTCCTGGAAGGACATACGTCCGATACGTGCAACGGAATCCAGGCTTGTCAGGGCAAGTGCGGAGACGCACATCGTCATAAAGCACTGGGCGGCGTAAACCGGGATGCCGAACATCTCCAGGAATCCGGCAACACCGGAGGAGAAGATAGCAAACGGAGTACCGGTTGCAGGCGTGCCATCAGCGGAAGCGGCAGCACCGGCAACGCACAGAGCCAGGACAGCCAGTAAACTTTCCAAAAGCATAGCGCCGAAGCCAACTTTCGGCATATCCTTTTCATTGGTGATTGCCTTGGAGGAAGTACCCGAGGAAACCAGGCTGTGGAAACCGGATACGGCGCCGCAGGCAACGGTTACAAACAAAATCGGGAACAGGTCACCGGATTTCTCATTGTGGAAACCAGTGTAAGGCGCCAGGTTCATTGCCGGATGTGCGACAAGCAGTCCAACGACGGCACCGATAATCATACCGGCAAACATAAAGGTTGTCATCAGGTCACGCGGTTCCATCAAAAGCCACATCGGAAGAACGGCTGCGAGGAAAATGTAAGCGAATACCATGTAGGACCAGTTCGCCTTGGTGGTAATGAGCGGGCAGTTCATGCCGATGACGAAAGCAGCTACCGTGCAGACAAGTCCGAGCACGGTCTGTTTCCAGCCATGGAACTGAGCTTTTTTCTGAATCAGTCCAAATACAACGGCAAAGGCAATGAACAGAAGGGAAATGCTTCCGGCTGCGCCGTTAACAGTTGCGGCGGCGGATAAGCTGGTCACGCCGTCTACCGTCTCATATGCATTGAATGTACCAGCAACCATGTCGGCAAAAGCGGCGGTTACAATTAAAGTAAAGAGCCAGCAGAACAGGAGGAACAGTTTTTTGCCGGTTTTGCCGATGTACTGTTCAATCAGAAGTCCCATCGATTTGCCTTCATTTTTAACGCTGGCGTACAGGGCACCAAAATCGGTAACAGCGCCGAAGAAGATGCCGCCGAGGATGATCCAGAGAAAGACCGGAACCCATCCAAAGACAGCCGCCTGAATAGCACCGGTGACAGGACCGGCACCGGCGATGGATGAAAACTGGTGGGCAAATACAACCCAGCCATCGGTCGGAACATAGTCCTGACCATCTTCTTTTGTGACGGCCGGTGTTTTGGCGTTTGGATCAATGCCCCATTTATGGGCGAGCCATCTGCCGTAGAGCAGATAACCAGCCGCCAGACAACAGGCTGCGATAACTACGATAACTAATGTGTTCATAAAGATACCTCCATTCCCATAGGTCAAATGGTTTTTAGTGTCCCGGCAGTTTGCCGGAGTTTCGGGAGCGGGGAAACAAAAAAGCCTCCGTCCTCCTGAAACTTTTAAAAGTTCAAGAAGACGGAGGCATAAGCATCCGCGGTACCACTTCTTTTACCGGCTGTAAAGCCGATCTCTCAGCCATATCCATCATTCTGAATATGTTCCTCTTTAACGGTAGGAATCCGGACCGGACTACTGGTATCCTACATGCGTTTGTTCGGTCAGCTCACAGGGGATAACTTCCATCGGCGTTACTGTCTTTCATCGCCCGACAGCTCTCTGAAAACGTGGAAAATTGGAAATCGTGTCCTGCTCAATGCTTTTTACAAGTACGAATTATAGACTTTTTTAAAGGAAAGTCAATCGAAAAAATAGCCGGAAGTTTGTGACAGAAATTTTACAAATCCGTCATTTTGACAAAAAAATCACAACTAAGAAATTTAACAACTGCTTATCTAGAAGTCTGAGTTACTGTTTACGCATACGTGCCCAGTAACAAGTCGGAAGCATTCCTGTGTTAAAACTTCGAAAAAACTGGACACACCCTTATTTTGCTGTATAATAGGTAATTGTCGGTTCTTTTTAGGGCTGGCAATTACTTTTTATTTAAATTGGGAAGAAAAAGGGAGAGTTTTGGGTATGGAAAAAATACGTCCAATGTTGTTTACAACATTGAAGAAGTATTCCGGCGCACAGCTGATGTCAGATGTGGTAGCGGGTATCATCGTGGCGATCATCGCGCTGCCGCTTTCGATCGCGCTGGCGCTGGCTTCGGGGGTAGGTCCGGAACAGGGTATCTACACGGCGATTGCAGCCGGATTTGTGATTTCATTTTTAGGGGGCAGCCAGGTACAGATTGCAGGTCCAACGGCGGCATTTGCAACGATCGTGGCAGGTATCGTGGCGAAGAGCGGCGTGGAAGGACTGGCAGTTGCGACGATCATGGCAGGTATCATCCTAGTTATCATGGGATTCTGCCATTTTGGTTCACTGATTAAGTTTATTCCGTTTACAATCACGACCGGCTTTACCTCCGGTATCGCGGTGACGATCGTCATCGGTCAGTTGAAGGATTTCTTTGGCGTAACCTATCCGGCAGGCATGGAGACGATCGAGACGATGCAGAAGCTGAAAGCGTTCGCGGCTGGATTCGGAAGTGTCAACCTGCACGCGATCATCGTCGGCGTGGTGTGTCTGGCGATTCTGATCGTGATGCCGATGATCACGGAAAAAATTCCGGGATCGCTGGTAGCGGTTATTGCAGGTATTTTAATGGTAAAATTCCTGCCGCTGCATGTGAATACGATCGGCGACCTTTACACGGTCAGCAACAAGCTTCCGGCGTTCCGTCTGCCGGTGTTCAGCTACGATGTGATTCAGGGTTCCCTGTCGGATGCGTTTACGATTGCAGTTCTGGCGGCGATTGAGTCTCTGCTTTCCTGCGTGGTAGCGGACGGCATGATCGGCGGAAAACACCGTTCCAACACGGAGCTGGTGGCACAGGGCGCGGGTAATATTATTTCCGCCCTGTTTGGCGGTATTCCGGCGACGGGCGCGATCGCGCGTACCGCAGCCAATGTCAAAAATGGCGGCCGTACCCCGGTTGCAGGCATGGTTCATGCGGTTGTCCTGCTTCTGATTCTGGTAGTTCTGATGCCGTGTGCAAGCTGGATCCCGATGCCGACCATCGCGGCAATCTTGTTTATGGTTGCCTACAATATGTGTCAGTGGAGAACCTTCGTCCGTCTGACCAAGACGGCTCCGAAGAGTGATATTGCGGTTCTGGTGATGACCTTCTTCTTAACCGTTATCTTCGATCTGGTTGTAGCGATCGAGATCGGTATGCTGTTATCCTGCCTGCTGTTTATGAAGCGGATGAGCGATGAGACGGGCGTCAGAAGCTGGCTCTATGTCGAAGAAGTAGAGGAGCAGAAGCGCAAAGAGCAGGAAGCAAGAAAAGCGAAAAAAGCCGGAAAAGAGCTTTCAGTGGAAGAGGCACAGCTCTTAGCGGCAGCTGCAGAAGATGAAGAAGCAGCCATGAAAGAACAGGCACGTCTGCGGGAGATTCCGAGAGAACTGGCTGTTTATGAGATTACGGGACCGCTGTTCTTCGGTGCAGCAGACCGCATCAACCAGATTGAAACCCGCGAGGAGACGAAATGCCTGGTTCTTCGTATGCGTGCCGTTCCGGCGGTTGACAGTACGGCAATGAACTCGATGGTTGCCCTCTATGAGCGCTGCCAGAAGAAGGGCGTTACACTGATTCTGTCCCATGTCAACGAGCAGCCGATGCGCGTCATGGAGAAATCTGGATTTGTAGATATGGTTGGAAGAGAGCATTTCTGCCAGAATATTGAGGCGGCTCTTGACCATGCAGATGAGGTGCTGGGAAAATAATTATGGACATCTATCGGAGAATGGAAGAAGTATTTAAGCGCATTCCGGACGGCTGCGTGACGACCTACGGTCAGGTCGCGCTTCTGTGCGGTGCACCGCGCCATTCCCGTCAGGTGGGATATGCGCTCCGCACCAACCGCCTGGGCGATGTCCCGGCATTCAGGGTGATTAATTCCAAGGGCTTTCTAAGCGGCGCGGCGGCATTCGACTATCCGGGACAGCAGAAAAAACTGCTGGAACAGGATGGAATACGGGTGGACTCCACCGAGGACGGCGACCGCGTCGATTTGAAACAATATGGATGGAAACCTTCGATGGACGAGGCAGAAGAATTGTATGCGTTGTTTCGGAAGTTGGGGATCTGAGTGGGAATCAAGGAAAATGCATCTGAATGAGATGTTGGTAAGCGAAAGAAGTGAAATGAGATGGATAAGATGGCAGACGATAGGGGCTGCATCTTATCCATTTTTAATAGACATTTCTGACCGTTTATTATTAAATTGCCTCCGCGATTTGCCGTGCCACATAGACACCGCTGGCAGATGCATGGGAAAGGGAATGGGTAATACCGCTGCCGTCACCGATGACGTAGAGTCCATCATGACAGGTCATCAGGTTGTGATCCACTTCCACCTCCATGTTGTAGAATTTTACCTCCACTCCATAGAGAAGCGTGTCATCATTCGCCGTACCCGGTGCCACCTTATCCAGGGCATAAATCATCTCGATAATACCGTCCAGAATCCGCTTCGGGAGAACCAGGCTCAGATCACCGGCAGCCGCATTGAGGGTTGGAACCGTAAAAGATTCATTGATTCGCTGCTGCGTGCTTCTTTTTCCGCGGATCAGGTCTCCAAAACGCTGCACAATTACGCCACCGCCCAGCATGTTGCTGAGTTTTGCAATACTCTCTCCATATTCATTGGAATTCTTGAAGGGCTCTGAAAAATGTTTCGCTACCAGAAGGGCAAAGTTCGTGTTATGGGTCTGCTTTGCAGGATCCTCGTAGCTGTGACCATTTACCGTTACGATGCCGTTGGTATTCTCATTTACCACAGCTCCCTTGGGATTCATACAGAAGGTGCGCACGTAATCCTCGTATTTTTCCGTACGATACACGATCTTGCTCTCATAGAGTTCATCTGTAAGATCCGAAAAGATCTCAGCCGGCAGTTCAACCCGGACACCCAGATCCACACGGTTGGAATTCGTATGGATATCCAGATCCCTGCATACCTTCTGCATCCACTTACTGCCGCTTCGGCCGGCGGAAATGATACATTTCGTACCCTCAAAGGTTGTATCATCGCTGTAAACCTTGTAACCCTTCTCGGTCTTCTCCACGGTTTCGATGGCACAGTCAAAATAGAAATCCACCTTATTCTTCAGATGATCATAGAGGTGCTCCAGAACAATATAATTAATATCCGTACCCAGATGGCGGACCGAAGCATCCAGAAGATGCAGACCGTGCTGCATACAGGTTTTCTTGAATTTTGTTCCCGCAGTGGAATACAGCTTCGTGCCCTCCCCGCCAAAACGGAGATTGATTCCATCCACATATTCCATCAGTTCAATGGCTGTCTTTTTTCCGATATACTCATAGAGAGTGCCGCCGAAATCATTGGTAATGTTGTATTTTCCATCAGAAAATGCACCGGCTCCGCCGAATCCACTCATGATGGAGCAGCATTTGCAGTGAATACAGGACTTGATTTTATCACCATCAATGGGACATTTACGGTGCTCCAGCGGATGTCCTACCTCAAAAACAGCGATCTTTAAATCCGGTTTACGTTCCATCAGCTCATAGGCAGAAAAGATACCGCCGGGACCGGCGCCGATAATTAACACATCATACATATTGAAATTCTCCTTGTTTTCCTAAAATTTGATTTCCTCTTTCTGTATTATACGGACTTTTGGAGAAGATGTCTACC
>OGWX01002217.1_pt1 | contig 11971 bp, 7 predicted proteins | sample 1576151 | NCBI WGS metagenome assembly OGWX01 (sample SAMEA3541591, study PRJEB24748) | human gut metagenome | biome: human gut; feature: human-associated habitat; material: faeces | place: China | collected 2012
AATGCCGACAACAATCCGGTGACAAGAGACCGCATTGCTCAGGAGGTCGCAGAAAAGCTCAGAAGCGCCGGTCTGGAGGGATGCTCTTTCTCCGCATGCTCCGGTCGTTATGGAGATCGTACACCACAGGAAGTAGCAAGAGTGAGTGATATGACAGCTGTTGAGCGTGGCGATGAGAAAGTGAGAGCGACGAAACCGGTGGGAGCAGTACAGACAGACGCTGTGACATCACGTGTAAGACGTACACAGAAAACACCTGTAACTTCTGCCAAGTAAGCGAAACAATATACGGATGAGAAGGATCGATAAAGAAGGAGAATTGGACAATGGCAAATACGAGTTATTTTTCGGCTGAAAATTCATGGAAACGTCTGTTTTTTATTACTGGCAAGACGGCAGACGAGTTTTATATGGACAGCGGCATAAAAATGAACATTGAGCAGGCAATCTGGCAGGAACTCAAAAGAAACGGATATGAACGTATTGTATTTTTTGATAATGATCAGAAGTTATATTGTTATGATGATGAATCCTTTAAATTATTAACCAAGACGACGAAGGAAGACAGTCCAGGCAAAGCAAATGCAGGTGTTTCGGCAGAACCGCGCCTCCAAAAAGGATTAAGACGTGGACGGAATGCACATCGTATGGGGAGTGCTGCAGCAGATACCACACCACCGTCCGATATGCCACAGGAAGGTGCTGTACAGCAGGAGCCGGAGGATACGGTATCTGAAGATCAGAGCTGGAAAGCCGGTGTACATTCCGGTGTGCTGGTGAAAAATACTGTGGGGGGTCCACTGCATCTTGGAATGACAGATAACACCTTTGTAAAACGCCAGATGGATGCTTATATGTATAATGCGGCAATTAAAACCGCAGTTGTGATCAATGATCCGACCACATTTTTGCATGAGTTTGGATCCGATCCACTGCATTCTCTTACCGCAGGTTATGAGCGTCTTGGAAGTGAAAATCAGAACATCATGATATTTATTTATACAGATAACGATCTGGCGAGTATTTATGAAGTGAAAAAAATGGTCGAAGAAAATAAAGATGCATTAAATAATATTATCAACATTCCTTCTCCGAATGCGATCGAGCTGAAAAATATGCTCATGTATATGAAGATTAATTATGGATTGAAGATTCGCCTCAGTGAGCTGACCGAAGTTGCAGTGGCACTTTATCAGGCATTGCAGTTAAGTGAGCAGCCGGTTCGTATCAAGGAACTGTATACAAGACTTCGCGGATTTGAAAAGGAAAAATTGCTGGATAAAGACAGTTGTTATGAATTGCTTGGTACAAAGAAACCAGAATCAGCAAAAGAACAGCTCACCAAACTTATTGGTATGGCAATGGTCAAAAAAAAGTTGGCGTCCTATGAAACAAAAGACCGTTCACCATTAGCAGCACTACCATATCTGACGGTATCCAGATTGCAGCCGGATTTGGACGATCCGGATGAGAAAAAGGAAGAAGAAATGCTACATGTTGTGCTTACCGGCCCTCCGGGGGTTGGAAAGACAACGGTGGCAAAATTGCTTGGTCAGTTATTTTTTGAAATGGGATATTTAAAAAGTGGACATGTAGTGGAAACAGATCGTTCCGAACTTGTCGGTGGCTATATCGGACAAACAGCACTTCTGGTAAGACAGAAAGTGGAAGAAGCGATGGGAGGTGTGCTTTTTATTGATGAGGTTTATGCCCTCAAACGTGCGGGTAACAGCGAAGCAGACTACGGTCAGGAAGCAATCGATACCCTTTGCAAATTAATGGACGAGTACAAAGGCAAATTTGTTGTTGTGGCAGCGGGATACCCAGAAGAGACAGCGGTCTTTATCAAATCGAATCCGGGACTTGCAAGCCGTTTTAAATTGAAAATGAACATCGAGCCATACGCACCTTCTGAAATGTGCGAAATCCTGAAATTTCATGCGAAGAAACAGCACTTCCGTTTTTCAGAGGAGCTGGAGAACCTGCTTCCGGATTTCTGTGAAAACTGGGTAGAAACAGCCGATCCGGAAGAGTGGGGAAATGCAAGGGAAGCTGTAAACCTCATCAATGATATGGGCCGGGCATACAGTAACGATGCAGCGAAAGAAACCATTCGTGAAAATGATATTGAATACGGCATCCTTGATATCAGACATATTCCAAAAGAGTTCGAGAAACATTTACAGCCTATTTCTGAATCACGTAAAAAAGTGTTAGAAAACCTTCAGAATATGGTGGGACTTGCTAATGTAAAGGAAATGGTGAATACCATTCGTAACCGAATGATCAGCGGACGACAGAGTGATCCGGGACATTACATTTTTATTGGTAATCCCGGCACAGGAAAGACAACCGTAGCCCGTTATTTTGGTCAGATTATGAGAAACCTTGGGATGTTAAAACGAGGTCATGTGGTGGAATACACAGCTACAGATCTGATGAACGAGGTATTTAACAGAGAAAACAATGGTAATTTTGTCGAAGTTGCGAAGAAAGCATTGGAAGGCATTCTGTTTATCGATGAAGCATATCTGTTAGAGCAGGATAAAACAGGCCGTGGAGAGAATATTTTAGGTGCTTTACTCCCTTATATGGAAAACAATCACGACAGACTCTGTGTCATTGTTGCCGGTTACGAGGATGAGATGAAAGATCTGCTCAAACAAAATCCGGGCTATAAGGACCGGTTCACACAGACCATTCGCTTTGACAATTACACAGGAGAGGAGTTAACAGAAATCCTGATGGGAATGCTGAAGGCGAAGGGAATGAAAGCAGATGCAGAGTACAGAGAATATGCACTTCGCGCTTTGACCAGATATGTCAAGCTTCACGAAAAAGAAAAAGATTTTGGAAACGCACGTTTTATTCGTAATACCTTCCTTCCGGCCAGCTTAGACGCTCAGATGAATCGTCTGATCAGCGTGCATGGCGAAGACTATGTGCGGGAACATGCAAAAGAATGTGAACTGACCGGTGCAGATATTCCGGCAGATATGGTTCGCTATACAAGAACACCTCTGAAAAAGGAAGATACAAGATCTGCCATGGAAGAAATTGAAAGCATGGTTGGTTTTTCCGAAGTCAAAGAAAAATTGAAAAACTTACTGGAATTGAGAGAAAACGCAGAAAAGTCCGGGCGTGAAGATTTACTGGATGATCTGAATCTGCACATGGTCTTACGTGGAAATCCCGGTGTCGGAAAAACAACGGTCGCTAAGCTCATCGGAAAAGCATATAAGGAAGCAGGATTTTTACCGCGCGGACATGTGGTCAAAGTCACAAGAGCCGAGCTTGTCGCAGGATATGTTGGGCAGACTGCCATCAAGACGCGCAAGGTCATTGAACGTGCAATGGGAGGGGTGCTTTTCATTGACGAGGCATACATGCTCAAACGCAGCGAAAATTCCGGAAATGACTTTGGACAGGAAGCAATCGATACGATTCTGGAGCAGATGACGGATCACCTGGGTGAATTTGCCGTCGTTGCGGCCGGATACCCTGCCGAAATGAATACATTTCTTGACAGTAATCCGGGCTTCTATTCACGATTCGGTGGAGATTACCTGATTCCGGATTATACAGCAGAAGAACTGTTACGGATTTTTGAACATATGTGTCAGAACAAGAAATTTTATCTGGAGGACGATATGAAGGAACAGGTCAAAAAGATTTTTACAAATATGATCGCGGCCGATCTGCCACATTTCGCTAACGCCCGTGAAGCAGAAAATCTTGAGAAAAGCATGCGTATGACCTGGACGAAAAACCCGGTAAACCGCGTAGATGAGGCGACCGGTGAAACCCGCAGCTATTACACACCGGAGCATATTCCGGAACAATATCGCGAGTATTTGGAAGATGCTCCTGAGAAAGTTACAGAAGAAAAAGAGGCATTTCAGATTTCAGGTGATACCTTAGGTCTTCCGAAAGAGAACTTTAAGTACGAGGAAGAATATATGGATCAGACCAAAAGCGTTGTGTTCATCCGTACGAAAAGAGGACGCTCTGTATCAAATGGCAGCGGTTCCATTATCACAACAGACGGTTATATCCTGACCTGTAACCACGTCATTGACAAAGCAAAAGAAATTCAGGTACGGGTAAGAAAAGCACAGGATGGCGAAAAAGCAGTATGGAGAAAGGCAAAAGTATGCTGGTCCGATGCAAAACTGGACGCTGCCATTTTAAAAATCCCAACAGATGAAAACTATTCCCCGCTGCCGTTAAGAGCAGCCGATGCGGAGACACTTCCGGGTGAAGCCATCTATCTCTGGGGCTATCCTTTCGGGAGCCGTTTAAGCGATAGTTCGGACGGACTGGATGCAAGTCTGTTTCAGGGCTCTGTCTCATCCATTCAGAGAAAAGGCGGTCTGAGCCGTATTAATGCCAATATGGAGGCAAAGCGTGGATGCTCCGGTGCTCCGGTATTTTCAAAGAAAGACGGGACCATCATAGGAATCCTTTGTGGAAGCCAGACTGAGGGAGACAGCAATCTGGTTGAGGAAATTAACTATGTGCTTCCAGTAAAATATATTTTAGAAAATGTAATCGTTTAGAACCGTTTGAGGAGGTTTCAGATTATGAGTGAAGAACGTTGCCCGGTTTGTGGCAAAGCAAAAGAAGCAAATACATACAGTTGCAGCGGATGTGGATTCCCGCTGGCTTTTGTAACACAGTTTTTCGATAAAGAAAGTTACGATCTATGGTCCGAACAGGTCAAAGAGGAAAAACAGAAATTGACCAATAAAAAACGCAAAAACCTTGCTGCCCGCTTCTGGGCAGCGGGCGGATGCACCGCATATCTTCAGGAGCAGCTGTATCTGATACATAGCAATGGAGATTTTCAGAAAGAGGAGGGTGTACAAGGATTCTCAGCCAGCGAGCGAAACTACGCAGTACTTTATACAGACGGTTCTGTAAAAATGTTTGGAGAGGACAATGGTTACGGTCAGAAAGATACCGATAGCTGGAAAGATATAACATCTGTTCTGGCAGCTCCAAACTGTACCTATGCCATTACAGTTTCCGGTGAAGTTGTAGCGGTAGGTTCTGCCCGACAGGATGTTCTGACATGGAAAAATATGAAACAGCTTTTTGCAGGAAAACACAGCATTGTCGGCTTAGATACAGAGGGATTAGTAAGAGCCAGCGGTTGTGGACAAGAAGTGCAGGAACAGCTTCGCAAATGGTCGAAGATCACAGATATTGCTGTTTCTGGAGATTGCATTGCAGGTGTGAAAGAGGATGGCAGCGTTTGTTTCTGTGGAAAGGAAAATACCAGACGTGAGGTAGAAAACTGGAAGGATATTCTGGTACTTACCGCAGATAATGCATTCTTCTATGGATTAACAGCAGACGGTGAGATAAAAGTAGCAGGATCGTGTGCAGCGTTTCTTGATCGCGGGAGATCACAGGTTTCACAGTGGTCAGAACAGAGTCAGATCCTTGCACTGGCAGGCAGTCCTTCCGGCAGCATAGCGGCCCTTACAGAAACTGGTGATTTGCTTGTGGCAGGAAGTTTTAAAGGAAATATTGATAAGATCCAAGAGTGCTGGAAGGAGCATATTAAGCCCGTTATTTTGGAAGCTAGCTAGAGCAATGAATGAGAGACAAAAATATATCAGAAAGGAGGCTAACGCTATGAAGCAGGTAGATGCACAAAAACTTGCCGCAAAGATTAAAACAGAATATGGCATTTCTGAGCAGGCAGCATTTGAGAAAGCAGCACAGATCCAGCAGGATTGCCCGGAGCAATTGGTGCAAAACGTTTATGAGTGGGTGGAAGAACGTCCGTTGTGGTAGGAGCACATTCCAATGCCAATGTGATCTCACCAAATGCAAAAGAAATTGCAGATAAAGTATATCAGTGTACCTATACATACGGTACCGTCAGCCTGATCCGGGCAGACGGTAAACCGGAAGAATTTCTGAAGGCAACAATTGAAGAACCGTCCACAAAGGGGCTTTCAGATAGAAAACAGAAGTCTCTGGCAGAAGATAAGCGTGATCAGATTCTGGCAGCGTTTAACACGAATGGCATGGCAAAATATGAAGAAGTTGATACGCTGGATGCCATCCGTCTGGCAGCAAATTCTTTGAAATCTGCTGAAACAGATGAAAAATATCTGGTTGTGGCAGATCCGGGACTTTCAACTACAGGTTATTTAAATTTCTGTAAAGATGATCTCTTTCATACAGATACCGCAGATATTGTAGAAGCCCTTGTGGATGAAAAAGCAATTCCAGACCTGGAAGGTGTAAATGTACTTTGGATGTATGCAGGACAGACAGCAGAACCGCAGGAACGTTTATCGGAAGTGCAGAAAGCAAAGCTGATTGAAATTTGGACAGCTGTGCTGGAGCAGGCAGGAGCAGCATCTTATGATTTTTCTGTGGACTCAGCTTCTTCGACTGCTTACTCAGATCTTCCATCTGTTTCCATTGTGCCTGCTGATGAGCGGGTATCAGATATTACGCCACTGCAGACCGTGGTTCTGGATTCAGAAAATGTTTCTTTTGTTGGTGATCAGGCGTGTTCGAGGATGAGGAACAGGACAAAAAGGCAATCGGCAATGTCGCACAGACATTGCTGGATCATCCACAAAACAGTGTTTACGTAGTTGGATGTACTGCATCAGCAACAGGAAAAGAAGATTTTTGCCAGACACTTTCCGCGGCGAGAGCCTCAGCGGTAGTAGAATTATTAAAAAATTTTGGAGTGCCAGCAGAACAGATGAAAGCGGTTGGTATGGGAAGTCGGGCTCCATGGCATGTGCCGGATCTGGACGCTTCCGGACATCAGATTGAGGAATATGCAAAGCAGAATCGCTGTGTAGTAATTCTTGATACGCTGGATCCGGAGTATGGAGAGGTCGTTGCTTCCTATTTTTGACATAATAAACAAGCCTGTGAAGAAAGTACCGATATATTTCTTCACAGGCTTTGCTTTTTGATGAGTGTTATATTTTTTACTTCATAGAATACAGCTATTCTTCGGTTAGATCCTGTCTTTTTTTGTTTAACCGTTTGCGGATCTCTATTAAGGTTCCATAATGAGTTTGGAACAGATGGGATATCGTTCCTCATCTGATATTTTTAAAATGGATTTGTGAAGTGCTTCGGCGTAATTTCTGCCTTTTCCACCATAAATGACAGCTACGTTTTTGTATTTTGATATCATTTTATACCTGCCTTTGTGCTTTATCTCTCTGGTTTCTCTGAATCAAAAAGCTTGGTCGGTGTGCCATTGATTCGTCAATATATCCGCTGTTTTTTCAATATTTTCATAGTTGAGTTTCTGAAAATACGAATAATCTTTTTCATAGGAAAAATATTTTGCAAATTTTGGATTTAATAACGGTATAAGTTCTTCCTTGCTTAAGGTATCAATATTCTTGCTGGTGCAGATCTCTCTTTTGGCTTCATCAGATAAAATTTTCTGTAGTGTTTTCAGATCATTCCAGGAGCAGATACATGGATGAAGTTTCGCAATCTGCAACGTGTGGCGGCTCACACCGCTATTGATATATTGCAATACCTGAGATGGTTCTACTGGCAGCCAGCCGCGGGTTAACTGATAGCAGCACCAACGCATCTGCTCATATTTGGCAAGCTGTTCGACAAGATCCTGATGAAACGAAGGATGTTCATTCTTGGCATCTGTCACGGATGTATCGGTCAGTTTTTCCAGATATGTTTCGGCCATATGAGAGCGTGTTTCCGGATTCCACCAGGCATCCGGATCCTGAATATCCCAGGAACTCCAGTCCGGTGTCGGTGTGATTCCTGCTTCAAATAAGCGGTATGGCATGCTCACGGCAGCAGAAAAGGAAGAATCACGGTTGTATAATCGCTCAAAATATGATTTCAGATTCTCATAGCAGGCATCTTTTTGCTGAGAAGACTGACAGTACTGCAAATGAACGCATTGTGATATTTCTTCAATGACACCTCCGTTTAACTGATCCCAAGAATACAGATCTGCGATAGAAGCAAACGGAATAAAATTATAATTATTAAACCATTTGTTTGCATGCTCCGTTTCCTTTGGAATGATCAGATCTTTGGACAAACCTGCATAATCCGGATCGGTACAGTGAACCGCAATGATAAAATTTTTCTTTGAATAACTGTTGATACGTCCGTCCAGAACCGATTTGCGGATCGTAAGCTCCCGGATTCTGGTTGCCAGTTTGATGCTTCCTACATCGGAAACAGAGTCCACAACGAAGTATAAATAATCGTTGGAAGAACTGATATCTTTCAAGGTGTTCAAAATGGAACGACTTGAAAAGGAAGTGTCCTGATACCAGATTTCCGGGAATGGAATATCATCAATCTGGATATTTTTGGATTCGTTGTCCGTATCTGCGTATGATTTATTGCGATTGACATGATAAGAAAAATCAGCCAGTCCCGGGCAATCCAACAAAATGGAATCTGCAATTTCAGAAGCATGCGGAGAAATCAGGGAAATCTTGGTATTGATTTTTTCGCATAAGCGCGGCAAGGTCCAAAAGGCTTCTTTGATCAGCCATTTTGCATAGTTGTGATCTGGATTATCGGAGAAGATGACCAGATGCATATTTTGGACTTTTTCTATTTCATTCGCATTCCGTTTTGGCAAAGTGAGCGGATAAAACAGAGGATGTCTGGCAAACAGGTAATCCGCGCTTCGTTTTGCTTCATCAATCAGATAAATTTTAATGAGAGAAAAATCTGCGGAAGATCTGATCTCATTGTTTTCCGTAAAATAACTGAGGGCAGTATCCAGTATAGGAGTAGCTTCCGCCTCATCACATCTTATGTACAGTTCGAAGTTTTTCCAGTCAGAGATCGTTGTTTCTTTTTCAGTAGCGATATTTTTCTTGATACGATCCAGAACATTAAGGGCATCCTGCAGATTAAGATCAAAATCGTCATGAATGAGCAGCATTCTCTGATGCACATGCGGTAAAATTGCTGATTCCGGTACACTTGAGACAGAACTCTTCCAGCTTTCCGGTTTGGTTTTTTCTATCCAGTCATAAATCTTATTTTTACAGTTGGCGGTAAAAAATCCGGATGTGACTGTCTTTGAAGGCACAGGAGCCGCCTTAATATCATTTCTTTTCTGACTGCTGTAAATACTGCCATAGTAGTATGCCTGTTTTTCAATATCTTCGATGGATGAAAATGCTTTTGGAACCGGATAACCGTTGACACAGCAGGTATGCAGATACGTCAGAGTCTCAGCCATGACAGGGTCGGAGGCGTATTTGTAGCTCTGAAATACCTGTTCACAGAGTTCGCCCGCTTCTGTAAATGCCTTTGCGTTAATGTAGCCTGGAACCGGAGCCAACATTTTTCTGGCTTCAGCAGTGTCTGTTTTTTCCGATGGGATTTCAAAAGTGTCTGCAATGAAATCCGAACCATCATTTTCAGGAGTGGTGTAAAAAAGTGTATTGACGGTCTCTGTTGGAAAAATCATCGGAGCCAGACGTACAATCAGCTCTGCATATACATTCTTTTTGTCTTTCCTTTCAGATGTGATCTGCTTGTTTTCTTTTTCTTCCACTTTTGCAAAAATAATCCAGACACAGGCGAGGATGGATAAGGTGGACAGACGTTCAAAAAATAAATTATCCTCACTGGAAATATCGGAGCTGTTTCGTTCATCAAGGAAGGGGGATTTACTGTAATCGGCAGCTTCTATGGAATGCAACAGTTTGCCAAGCGGAATTTCATTTCCGTGATAAGGAATGGTAATTTTGTTTTTTTGAAAATTCCGTCGATCGGATTTTACTCTTTTAAAAAAATCCGTGTCAGCTTCAGCTTCAAAATCTTCAATGGTGTAATTGTCCTCAAGGAAGAGATGAATATATTTTTTATAATCTTCAAGGTATATGGAATATTGGTCACCAAAATATTCTTTGAGGAAAAATTTCCATTGCTTTTTAAATTCATGACGGATTGGAAAAGTATCCAGTGTATATGCGATATTGTCCTGTTTGGTTTTCAACAACAGCAGATTGATGAGCTTCTCAGATGTCTTGGGAGAGTCACCGAAGTTAAATAATCTGCTGCGAAAGGCTTTAACGTTATTCAGCGCATCCAGAATCGTACCGTCTTTTCTTTGATAAAAAGATGACTCCTGAATCGATTTTCCCAAATCCGGGTTATTAAAAAATGAAGGCGCCAGCAAAAAATTTACAATGTATGCCTGCGAACAGCGTGGTGGCATAAGATTACCCCATGTAATGTTGATCATAAGAATCCCCCTTTGGTTTTCGTCTGAAATACAGTATATCTTTGTGCTTTTATCGTAATCGTATATAAAATAATTATACTATAAGAACCATCGTGAGGACAAGATTGAAAGGCTAAATCGCGGGGGAGAATGCCGTTACAACTGGATTACTTGTCCCCATGGCACATCCGCATTTCCACCTTTGCAGATCAGCCACAATACCGGCACATTGAAAGCCTCTTTTTCATCTGGAAATCTTGCACATCCATCCGTAAAAATAAGAATTGCCCGTGGAAGATTCGGATACAGTTTCTCTTTCAGGTAACGGAAGATAATATGAAAACTGGTGCCGCCGCCACCCTGTGCGGTCAGGTCTTTTAGGTCGTTTTCAGATTCAAAGGGTTCCGGATCCGTAATGTTGCTGTCCAAAAAGGAAATGCTTCCTTTTAAGCCTGCCTGTCTCATAGCATCTAGAATCTCAGCCATCGTGCAGGTCAGTTCTTCTCCCGTAACAGATCCGGAAGTATCGATACATACCCAGATATCATCCGCAGTCTGATGTTCTTCATCCATGTTGTATGCAGGCAGATAAAAATCGGAAAACGCATATCTTCGATCCGGGGGAAGAAAGTTGTAGTCATAGGTGTCGGACTGTAAAAAATCATGAAGGATCTGTTTCCAGTTTAAACCGGAGCGTCGGGCAATATCCTGTACGATGGTTCGGACATGCTGTGGCATTCCGGTGGAATCACCACACTGTCTGAATGCAGATTGGATTTTTTTATTCCAGCTATCCTGAAGCTGTATTTTATTGCAGATACCCTGCCAGATATCATGTCGGTCAAAAGAACTCTTTTCAGATTTCCCGTTGTCTGTCTGTATCTGAGAGGATTTATTTGCATTGTTCGAATCTGTTTGCATTTGAGAGACTCCGTTTGTGTTATTCTGATCCGCTTGCATCTGAGAAGCACCATTTGTATGATTCGGTCTGCTCTGCATCTGAGAGATTCTATTTGCATGATTTTGGTGAATTAGCATCTGATAGATTTCTTCCGCGTTATATTCACGTCCTTCTTTTCCATCTGGTGCAAATGCCTCATAATACTCATTAGGAATCCAGGGAGAACCGATGGAAAATCCGATGGCATCAAAGTCTGATTTTGAAGGCATGATAGACTTCAAAGCCGCAACATTTGAGGCAAAACGATTGTCATATTTGTGGTTCAGTCTTTTTGCAGTTTCCAGTTTGGACTTAATGTGACCGGACAGGTACTGTGCTCTGAGCATCCATCCCTGATCGTCCGCGCGACAGAGATCATAGACTTCCGGATCCTGATAGATCGCGCCATGCAGGGAGTGTATCAGTTCATCCAGTGAAAGACCGGATGCTTCACACATCCAGTTCAGATCGACACATCCATTTGCATTGACGCAGGAAGCAAGGACGGCAACGGCATCTTTTTGCTTAATGTTGAAATCGGTTTCTATATAAGAAGGATCGGATGCTTCTTCAATGCCAAAAAAATCTTCCCATTCTTTATTTATCATGATGTTTCCTCCTGAAAAATGTACAAAATAATAGGTATATCAGATGGGAGATGACTCCCACCTCTATAGGGACGCCACTGAAAAAGTGGTAAGTTTAGTATCGCAGGGCGTCAAATATGTGAAAAAATGTTCCTTGATAATAAAATATTGCTAAAATAGTGTTTTGAGGGATGCAAAATCTACCCTTTTGAG
>OGWX01002221.1_pt1 | contig 11962 bp, 7 predicted proteins | sample 1576151 | NCBI WGS metagenome assembly OGWX01 (sample SAMEA3541591, study PRJEB24748) | human gut metagenome | biome: human gut; feature: human-associated habitat; material: faeces | place: China | collected 2012
TTATCAAAATTATCAAATCCTGTCACACAAAAATCAGCCGGAATTTTAAATCCTTCCTGCTGTGCCTGATGGCAGAGCCCCACCGCAATATTCTCATTTGCGCAGACAAAGGCATCCGGCAGCAGATGTTTTTCCTGAAAATGTATGAATGCACGGACACCGCTCTCCACTTCATAGCTTTCATTCCAGATTCTGTCATTTTCAAGCGGAATTCCATATCTTTGCAGGACATCTTCATAAGCCTGCCGACGCAAAAGATTTTCCTGGCTGTCTGCCGGTCCTCCCACATAGTTTAATGTTTTGCAGGAATGAGCCACTATCAGATGCTCCACCATCTGTTCCATTGTTGCGTAATTGTCCAGTCCTGCATGATACAATCCCGGAATTTTTTCAAGCAGCGATACTGCCGGTACCCCGGACTCCTGAATAATCCGTATGATCTGCTGCCTCTTTTTCTGATTCAGCATATTCGTAACTTCCAGAATAATACCATCAAACTGTGACAAATCCGGCAGATGGATGATATTGTATTCTCCTGCATTGAATTTTTCATCCCTGCTGAAATTTCCGAAACTGTGAAATACCGAAATTTCTATATCCAGCTCATGTTCTTTGATGTAATTCCTGCATCCCCGAATCCAGACATATGTAATATGCCTGCGCCATCCGTCTACAATAATTGCAATTTTTCGTTTCATACCTTCTCCATCTGTGTCCTTTATTAAATAAAGTGTTCTGCTTCTTCACTGAGTACATCAGCTATTTTTTTATTATGCATGATTTGGCTGGAAATGTGTGAAATTTCTTCGGAAAGCGTGGCTGTATTTTTTGCAGCAAGATTAATACCTTCAGAGCCTTCTTCTACCGCCCTCTGAATCTGTGAAATATATTCCATTACTGACTCGGTGCGCTGTTTTAAATCTGCCGCCATCTGATGAAACTTCTCAACCACTTCATTAATATAGACTGCATCATCATTATACTGTGCCCCAGCGCACACAAAATTGTCATAATCCGGAAGTATATTCTGTTCCATATAAGTTACCAGCGCGTTAGCATTTTTTATCAATTCCTGCACGGTTCCAATCACGGTACTATTGATGGACTGGATATTAACCGCTGCGTCCCTGCTGGATTCTGATAATTTACCAATTTCAGAGGCAACTACTGCAAAACCACGTCCTGCTTCCCCTGCACGTGCTGCCTCAATGGATGCATTTAATGCAAGCAGATTGGTCTGATCTGCAATATTTAAAATATCATTAGTAAGTTCACTGACTTTTTCTACTTTTTTACTTTCCTCAATTGTTGTTTGCAGTTTTCCGATAATATCAGTGACAATTTCTCCCGTATTTTTTTTATTTAAAATTGCATCATTTTTGAGTTTATCCGCGTTCTGATCCATCGTATCTGAATAGGATAAAAGACCATCCGATTTTTCCGAAAGTTCTTTCGTACGATCTTCCACTTCTTTCATATTTTTTGTAATCCCGGAAACCATATCTGCAACGGAAATCATGGATGCCGATAATTCTTCCATGGCAGTGGAAATATCATCCGAATTTTCGTTTGAACTACGTACCTTGTCATCCACCTCCCGGATAATCTGGTTCATACGCAAAGAACTGTCTGTAATCCGTCCCATAACATTTTGAAGCGTATCAATAAATGCATTTACATTCCTTCCAACTTTACCAATCTCATCTTTTCCTGAAATCTTTAATCTTACAGAAAGATCTCCCTGATTTTTTTCAATATCTGCCACCATTTTCTGCAATGTCTGACTGATATAGTGCATCGGTCCTACAATCCCTTTCACACAAATCCAAAGAGAAAACAAAATCATAAGCATTGAAACTGCAACGAATACAATAGCAGAATTCCTTGAAAATTCATATTCTGCCTGCTGTACTTGTAATGAATGATTCATTGCCTGTTTCCGCATAGCAATCAGACTGCTGATTTTCTTTGCAAGATAATCTTCCGAAGGTTTCTGTATCACATTGATTGCCTCCGTTGCACCATCCGCATCGCCTTTTGAACTTGCGGTAAGGACCTGTTCCATTCCTTCTTTATACTTTTTAAAGCGATTTTGTAATGCCCCGAAATATTCTTTTTCCCGCGCTGTTTTTTTCTGTTTTTTATACTGTTTAAAATAACTATCCATAGATTCCAGCTTTTCATGGATGGTTGTTGCAAAGCTTTCTTTGGAAATAGAATTTTCCGCATCACAGTGTCCATACATATTTTTCCCCATGGATTCCAGCTCGGATGACATATCCATCAATAGTTCAATACTCTTCGAACAATCCTGCGAAATTACAACCCCCGCCTGCAACAGCCTTTTCGAATTTACAAGACTTGAAATACTTGCCAAAAGAATAACAATTCCCAAAATACAAATTGGCAGCATAACCTTTACTTTAATACTGATCTGATTCAACCACTTCATAGGTATTTCCTCTCTTTCTGCCTAAATTAATGGGATAATTCCGGATGCAATCGCTCCATCTTTTTATAAAAATCGTCCATTCCCTGCGCAAGTGAAATTTTACCTTCAAAATACGGATGCAGACACTGTTGAATCTGCTCATTGCAGTCCTTATCATAATCTGATATATTACTCATATCAATTTTCTTTGCAGCCTCTGCAAAAAGTGCAATATGATTTTGTCCACCAAGGAAATCCGACTGATAGTTACTTTTTGCAATCTCATCCATTGCTTTCTCATTATTGGTATAGTCCTGCGTATCCAATGTAATCTGCTTCATGGTTTTGATATCACACGTCAGACGCTTCATCAAATCCCTGATAAAAGGAATATTATCGGTTCCCTGCGCCGCACACATCCATGTACCACCCCAATAATATGCCTGTGGACCTTCACACACGGCATAATCTCCGTAAATTCCATTTCCTTTTTCTGCGGGTTTACTACTGTCTGCCAATGCATTTCCCATCAGAGTAAAATTAATGCCCCAGGTCGAATAGAAAAAGCCAAAAACATTCCCATCCGGTCCCTGATCCTGCGTCCACTGCGGACTCCACAGTGTGGTATGATTGTTATAATCTTTTTGAGCATATTCCTTCGTCTGACGAATCCACTTCTTGATATTTTCATCTATAACAATCTTGTTACCGACCACCCAGGGATGTGAGACATTGTTGGAAAATGCCCGATAAGAATCATCATATCCCGATAACATTTTATATCCGGCGGCATTCATCTTCTGTGCAACCTGATCAAACTTATCCCAATCCTTCAGTTGCTTTTGTACCTGATCCGGATCGTCTGTACCCAATACCTTTTTTGCAATGGACCTGCGATACGCAAACAACCCCGGCGTTGCCTGCCAAGTCACTCCCTTTTGTATTCCATTTTCCGATACAATTTTCTTTGTATAATCATATTGCTGCTTCAGATCCTCATCGGTCAGTCCCACTGTTTTTTTTACATCAATGGAATTATCTGACTTTACATATTTTGATGCGTAATCTGCCTCAATTAAAAACAAATCCACTTTGTCATCATCAATACATGTATTCTGCTCTTTTAATGCTTCATCCAGATTGATCTGATAAGCATTATTATCACTGGAAATTATGACAAAGTTCACTTCAACATCGTGTTTTTTAGCAAGATCTGATGCATATTTGTCATAAATTTCCTTAAACTCATCATTCCAGCAATAAATATTTACAACCTGTCCTTCCTTACGCCCGGTATTTTTTTTCTGTCCGTTTTCTCCCGTACATCCACTTAATAATGCCGCACATATGACAATTGCCGCTACCTGTTTCCAACTCTTCTTTCTCATTCAAATGCCTCCTTTTATTACTCCTCTTCCCCCCCCCCTTTTCTTCCCCCAATATGCAGAAAAACGCCATGACACGCCCCTGTCGTAAAAATGGATTCTGTCATGGTGTCTTTTCTGTTTTCTTTTTAAACTATCTTTCTGGTACTACTCTGTGATCTTCTCAAGAGAGAAATTCGTCAGCGTAATGTCTGAAGCTGGTGTATTTTCACCACTGATTTTTCCCATGGAAATAAACATTTTTGAATCATTATCTGTGTCCTGCTGCATCGTAAATTCATAACTAACTTCCTTTTCCTCTGCTTCCCCCAGAGAAATATCTTCTCCGCCATACCACTTCTGGCAATTGTTATCCATTAAGCCGAGTTTTATGGTTCGTGCTTTCGTCGAAGTGACTTTGAATTTTACACGATATTTACATCCTTTTTCAAGTGTAAATCCATGCTGATTAAGCTGAACATCCCAGTCATTTACGCCCGGATTTATCACATGAAACACAATACCGCCATGAGTAACTACTGTTGTTGCCGTCTGACCACCCTGACCATCATTTGTATTAATGCCCCATTCACTCGTTTCATCCGAAAAATCTCCATTGGTCAGCAGATTCTTTCCGGTTTCCTCCGGCTTGATCTCCGGTGCCTCTATCTTTTTCAGCACAATGTCATCTATACAGATTCTGTGCTGCTGTGCGATCTGTTTTCCATCGACTGCACCCATGGCAATATTAAAGATCGTTTCCGGATCTGTATCCTCTTTCATCTGAAACTCTTTCGTGATCGTCTGATATTCGCCGGTCAGATCTACGATTTCTTGGCAGTATGGAGTCCAGTCCTCATTTCCTTCTGCATTCTTATGGGTGCTTCCATCTCTCTGCAACGCATAAGACACTTTACGGTCGATAGAAGATTTCATTTTCAGGGAAAGTTGATACCATTGTCCCCGTTCGAGTTTTACCCCTGTCTGCTTTAACTGGATATGCCAGTCAGCTTCTCCGGTATCGTTAATTGTGAAATCTGCCGCATTGTCTTCGTTTAAGGAGTCAACAACATACGTTACATTGGATGGTGTATTGCAATAGACTTCAAAACCTGCCATGCCTGCATTAAAACTTCCGTTTTTGATCAGACTATCCTCATCAATCCGCACATCGTCGAGATATACGGTTGTCCCCAGCCCGAGATCAAAGGAAATATTCTTATCTGTCAGATCCGCTGCCGTATGAAAGGAAAAACGGTAATTTTTCTTTTCATTGGTAAGTTCTGCCTGAAATTTCTGTCCGGCAACATGTACTGTCATAGTTTCTGCTTCGTTTGCCTGAGCCGAAAAACTGAGCACATATTCTGTATCCTCGCTCAGAGCAAGCCCCTGCTGTCCTGCTGTTACCACAGTTCCTTTTGGGCTTACCACTTTCAGACGGCGTCCATCTTCCAGACCGGTTACCTCTGTGGTTGCATTTTCCGGTTTCGTGATGTCCCAGTAACCCAGACGGTTCTTCCCTTCCTGGAAGGAACCGTTGTAGACATAATTTCCGTCTGCAAGCACTTTCTTTGTGGTGTCTTCTTTGATTTCTTCATATCCGGTCTTTTCAATGCGCACATTGGAAAGGTGCACTGCTGCTGTGGAAGCAGCATTTCCCAGATTAAATTCCAGACGTCCGTTGGCATCATCGGAACCTGTCATCTGAAACGCATAAGTATATGTCTTTTTCTGTGTTCCAAGTTCCACTTTTGTATCCTTCCAATACCTCGTATAATTATGATCCGGTCCGGAAATATCTGCAATCATTGTACGCGCCTCATCCGCATAAGCATCAAAGGTTACTTTATATGTTCCGCCTTTTTGTAACGGCACATCCGGCTGTACCAGCTGAATGCTGTAATCTGCGGTTCCCATATTTACTGTAGAAATAACCATCTCATGATTCTTAATTTCTGCTTTTCCATCACCATCTAAAGTGGTAAGAAATTTCCAGTTTTTGTCATCACTTAAATTCTCTGCTATGGAGAAATCACCGTTGTTAATATAATTTCCCGTTGTATCCGGCTCTCTTAAAATAACATTCTTTACCGGTTTTTCCACATTTTCGTCATAACTGTCTTTCTGATATACTTTCACATAATCCACTGCAAACTGCTGATCGGCATAGGTGGTCGAATCATCCGGATACCCTACCCAGCTGCCACCGACCGCCAGATTCAAAATCATATAAAACGGCTGATCAAACGGTGCCGGATAAGCCACTTCTCCCTGCCCGCTCTTTGCAGAAAACCAGTCGGACTCTTCATGAAATTTCACACCATCAATATACCAGGTAATCTTTCCTGGCTCCCAGTCACAGGCATATGTATGATACTGATCTGCAAAATTATTTTTTGCATCTACCGTACAGGTTCCCTGACTCTGATCATGCGGTTCTCCGTAATGAATGGTACCATATGCTTTATTTGTTTCCTGCCCCATCACTTCCATGATGTCGATCTCACCGCATTTTGGCCACTGTCCATACAGATTTTCGTCCGTCGGCATCATCCAGAATGCCGGCAGATAACCTTTTCCGGTCGGAACTTTTGCACGGCACTCAAAATATCCATACTTAAAATCATGTTTGCCCTGTGTATTAATACGACCGGACGTGTAGCTTCTGGTTCCGTCTGCATTCACCGTTTCCACCGGCTTGATCAGCAGTTTTCCGTCTTTGACCTGAATATTTTTGTCAGAATCCACATATTCCTGCCACTCACTGTTGACCCAGCCTTTTTCATGCAGTTCCACATTCCAGTCTGCACGGTTTAAAAAATTTCCGTCAAAGTTGTCCTGCCACTTCAGTTGATAGCCCTGTTTTAAGAGATCCGCTTCGGTCAGCTTTGAAGGTGTCTCAACTGTTGTTCCACCAGAAGAATTGCCCGAAGAAGAACTGCCGGAAGAAGCATTTCCGTCCGAGGTATCGTCTGTTTTCTGGTCTTTTCCATCCGTCTTATCTTTTTCATCCGTCTTGTCTTCTCCGGAAGTGTCTTCTTTCTTTCCCTTCGGAGTTATGGTGCAGGATTCACCGGATTCCACTTTCAGCGTTGTTCCATCCGCAATTTTTACAGATATTGCTTTCTTTGTCTGATTATCCACCTGTGCCTGTACATTTTTTGTACACGTTATGGATGATTTTTCCGCACCTTTTTTGAGCACAATGTTCACATCTTTCTTTGCGGTTATTTTCGCCGGTGCTGCCAGAATCATCGAAACGTCTTCGGCATTTACAACAACCGGCACTGCCTTTTTATGGTTTCCGGAAAAGGAAACACTTTTTGCATTCTGTACCGTCACTTTCTTTATGGTACCATTGTTTTTGATCGCAACCGTTCCCTTACTGTTTACAACAATTTCTTTGACGGTACCATTATTTACAACGGCTACCTTTTTTCCGACCACCCGAATGGTCACTTTATAAGTTCCCTTTGGAATCGTAATCTTTACATTTTTCCCTGCTTTTACGGTAATGACCGCATTCTTCCCTTTTACGGTTTTTAATGCCTGATTCAGCTGCTTTTGAGAAGAAACGGCAAGCGTTTTACCGCCTGCCGCCTGTACCGGCGTCGCCGGTACGGTACTCATTACCATGGCAGCGGCAATTGCTGCCGCTCCCACCTGTTTCCATAATGTTTTGTTTTTCACTGTAAAAACCCCTTTCTTTTTCTATTATCCTTTTACGCTTCCCAGAGCAACCCCCTGTACAATATGCTTGGAAAGAATCAGATACACAACGATAACCGGCAGGATCGAGAATGTAATCATGACATATACCTGCCCCATATCAAACTTCAGCCAGTCTGCACCACGCAGCTGCGCGATCAGAATCGGAAGTGTCTTTTTCTTGTCATCATGCAGCACAAGTGCCGGTGTAAAGTAATTGTTCCAGCTGCTGACGAAACTGAAAATTGCCTGTACGGCGATCGCCGGCTTCATCAACGGCAGAACGATGCTGTTGAACGTACGAAACTCTCCGGAACCATCAATACGTGCAGCTTCTATCAGCGAAAGCGGAAGCGCACTCTCCATGTACTGTTTCATGTAAAAGAACGTAACCGGAGATGCAATGGCCGGAACAATCAGTGGAATAAAGGAATCCATCAGTCCCATGCCTGTAATCAGTTTGATAAATCCGAGTGCCGTAACCTGTGTCGGAATCATCATAATCATCAGAATAAACGGATAAATAAATTTCTTTAATTTAAAATCGTATGCATGAATGGCATATGCAGTCATGGTAGAAAAATATACACACAAAACTGCGGTTGCTGCTGCAATGATCAGACTGTTAAACATGCCCGACCAGATCGGCAGTGTTCCATGTACCAGATTGTTCCAGTTTGTCAGCAAATGATCGCTCGGCAATGCTGTAAACCCTGCTTTCAGCTCACCTTTAGAACGCGTCGCATTGATAAACATGATATAAAACCAGAACAGGCAGAAAAATGAAATTATAATTAAAACAATATATGCGATGGCACGTCTGGCATGAATACCAAGTCCGCCTTCCACATCTTTCTTACTTTTTGCCATCACAATCACCCCTTTCTCTTATCGTTTCCGGATACTTTAAATACAAGCAGACTCAAAAGACTTGTAATGATAAACAGTACCACGGAAAGTGCTCCTGCCATACCATAGTTCTTGCTGTACAGATGCTTGTTCAGATACATGATCAGTGTCATGGTAGAACGCATCGGATTTCCGGTTCCGTTTGTCAGAATCTGTGGCACATCAAAAAGCTGTAATCCACCGATCAGTGAAGTAATCACTACATAAATCAGAATCGGGCGAAGCAGAGGCAGTGTAATCTTAAAAAATACCTGTGTAGAAGTTGCTCCATCCACTTCTGCCGCTTCAAATAAAGAAGTGTCAATTCCCATCATTCCGGCCATCAGAAGAATGGTTGTATTTCCGAACCACATCAGGCAGTTCATCAGTGCAATCAGGCCTCTGGCACTTCCGGTATGGGATAAAAATTTATATGGTTCTGAGATAAATCCAATCTGCATCAAAAGAGAGTTAATCGGACCTGCATCTGAAAACAGTGTAAAAAACAACATGGAAAATGCAGATGCCATGATCAGATTTGGCAGGTAGATCACGGTCTTAAAAAAACGTGATCCTTTCAATCGCAGGCGTACATCGGAGAACCATGCGCCCAGCAGGAGTGAAAAAAAGATCTGCGGAATAAAACACATAATCCAGAGGATCATTGTATTTTTAAAATAAATCCACACGTCTCCACTTTTAAATAACTCTCTGTAATTATCTAAACCTACAAATGTCGGTCCAACCTGGTTGAGACCGGACATATAATTTTCGAAAAAACTGTTATAAATTGTGCTGATCAATGGTATCAGCTGAAAAACGACATATACAACAATAAACGGGATCAGAAAAATATAGCCCCATTTGTTGTAACGAACGACCTTTCCTTTACTCTTATTCATATTTCTACCTCCGCGGTATTGGCGGTCGTCCCACCGGAGCCATAATATGGGAGAGGTGGCTCCGGCTTCAGACCTTATGTGTAACAAAAATTAGTAAGTAAGCTCTGGATATTTCTCGGTAACACCTTTGTAGAATAACTCTAATGCTTCGTCCTTGGTTGCCTTTCCTTCAAAGTAATTCTTCATTGCTTTCTGGAACTCTTCGTTGCAGCCCTGGTCATATGCGGAAATGTTGCTCAGATTCAATGTCTCAACACCTGCGCAGTACATAGACAGTGGGTTCTGTCCTCCAAGGATCTTGCTGCTATATTCTTTTCCGTCTTTTGCCTTAATTGATCCGTCTGCCAGTCCGTTCATGACGGTGTTGTTGTTTACGAAATCATCATCATCTAAAACAATGTCTTTCATGACGTCATCATCGGTTGTCATCTTTAACATAATGTCTTTTACAAGACTTGCATTATCTGTATCCTGTGCTGCGCAGATCCATGTACCGCCCCAGAAGAATCCCTGTGGTCCCTGGGCTGCACCCCATCCGCCGTTGTAACCGATAGATCCTTCGGTATCAGCTGCCATAGAGAAGTTTACAAGCCATGCCGGTCCAAAGTAGCAGAATACTTTTCCGTCCGGATAGAATCCCTTTGACCAGTCATCGGACCACATATCAAAGGTTCCTGCCTCTTTTGCATCTACGAGTTTTTTGGAATCGTCCACCCATTTCATGATATTGTCATCTACCTGTACTTTTCCGTCTTCTACCCACTTGCTTGAGACATTGTTGGAGTATACACGGTATGTATCATTTACAGATGAAATCATCTTGTAACCTTTTGCCTGCATTTTTGCAGCAGTATCATTGAAAGTATCCCAGTCACATACATAATTCTGTACTTCATCCGGATCATCGGTTCCCAGTACATCCTTTGCAGCCTCTCTGTTATAGAAAAGAACGCCTGGACAGCCCTGCCATGAAACTCCTTTTAACACTCCCTTGGAATCGGTTACGATATCCTTTGTGTACTGGTACTGCTTGGAAAGATCCGCATCGGTAATTCCAAGATCTTTTACCGGTGCTGTGTAATCCGTATCTACATACTTTAATGCGTTGTCTGCTTCTACCAGAAAAATATCAATCTTGTCATCCGCCGGAGCATCCTGCTGATTTAACAGTGCTGCATCCAGGTTGTTCTGATATGCATTGTCATCACTCGGTGTGATGTTCCATACAACATCCACATCTCCGATTTTTCCGTGTGTTGCATCCACTTCCTTGTAATCCGGATAGTGTGCGGTAATACGGCTCTTGAACTCCTCGTTCCAGCAGTAAATATTTAATACCTTTCCATCATCTTTCAGATTTGATGAAGCACTTTCTGTTGCGTTTGACGCATCCCCCTTGGATGTATCTGACGGTGTACCGGAATCACTTCCTTTTCCGCAACCTGCAAGCATTCCTGCTACCATGGCTGCACATAATAATGCACTGACTGCTTTCTTTTTCATAGTAAATTTCCTCCTTTTCTTTTCTGCCTTAAGCATGGTTTTATTATAGAGTTTTCCAATGGGTTCTGATACAAAAATGCTTGCAAATATATCAGATTCATGACATAATCTACAGATATAAATAGGAGGTCTTGTCATGCTGAAAAATCAATGGAGCAAAAAAGAAATCGAAGACAGCGAATACGAAATCCATCATCGTGCGCTTTCCGAGGAATATTCCTTTTTTGAAGCCGTAAAAGACGGAAACATCGAAGCAGTCAGTAAAAATTTAAAGGAAGAAGCGTTTACCAATCCCGAAGGAATGGGAATTCTTTCCAGAAATCCCCTGACAAACTTAAAATATCATTTTGTTGTTACCGTTGCACTGGTCACACGGTATTGCATTGACGGCGGCATGGAAACAGAGCAGGCCTACCGTCTGAGCGACTTTTACATTATTCACATGGATGCCTGCAGCACCATTCAGGAAATATCAGATCTGCATCATGAGATGGCTCTTGACTTCACCGGAAAAATGCGCCTTCTGCAGAAGAATACCGCATTATCCAAACCGGTTGCACAGTGTATTGATTATATCTATGCCCACATCAGTGCAAGAATCACCGTGGAAGATCTTGCGGTTTACACCAATTTGTCTGCCAGCTATCTGTCCCGGTTGTTTAAGCAGAACCTCGGTGTGTCGATCAGTGATTATATCCGCGAAAAAAAAATCGAAAAAGCCACTCACCTGCTCCGATACTCTGATAAAGCAGTCGTTGATATCGCCAATTATCTGAATTTCTCTTCACAGAGTCATTTTATCCAGATCTTTGAAAACTTCACCGGCCTTACCCCAAAGAAGTACCGTGACAAATATTACAAATCCATGTGGTAAACATCCTTATTATTATGGCTGATATTTTTTATCAGCATCAAAAACGACATCCCGCAGCTTTTTACAACTGTGGGATGCCGTTTTCCTATTGATACTTCTGTTTCTGTAATTTAACAATTATGTATAACCGATTTCGGTTACATCAGTTCCACTTTGATCCTGTGTGTTTCTTTTACAGAAAGCTTTTCGAGCAGTTCCCGATCTATACGTACACAGGTACTCTGTTTGTTTTTCATTTCCTTTTCATCGCACCATACTGTTTTTATTTTATATTCTGAAGGAAGTTTTTTCT
>OGWX01002222.1_pt1 | contig 11961 bp, 7 predicted proteins | sample 1576151 | NCBI WGS metagenome assembly OGWX01 (sample SAMEA3541591, study PRJEB24748) | human gut metagenome | biome: human gut; feature: human-associated habitat; material: faeces | place: China | collected 2012
CTACCGCCGACGTGGAAGGATACGATGCATGCCGTAAGATCGCAATCCTTTCCTCTCTTGCTTATGAGAGATATTTTGATTTTGAAGATATTTATACAGAGGGAATTACAAAGATCACACCTGAAGATATGGAGTATGCTGCAAAGCTTGGCAGAACCATCAAACTTCTTGGAACCAGCCGCAGACTGGCAGACGGAACCTGTTATGCAATGGTAGCACCGTTTATGCTCGGCCAGAACAGCCCTCTTTACAGTGTAAATGATGTGTTTAATGCAGTATTTATACATGGAAATATGCTTGGAGATGCCATGTTCTATGGAAGCGGTGCAGGTAAACTGCCTACAGCAAGTGCTGTAGTTGGTGATATTGTGGATGCCGCAAAACATCTCCATGTTAACATTGTGACAAACTGGAACAGCACTCCGGCAGTACTGAAACCACTGGATGAAGTGACAGGAAGATTTTTTGTGAGAATTAAAAAAGAAGCAGCAGAAGAAGCGAAGAAGGTATTTGGTGATGTTGAGATCATCAGCCTGGGACAGCTTCCACAGGAATGTGCATTTATCACTGATGAAATGACACAGGGAGCATTTGAAGAGAAACTGGCTCAGATCGGAGATCAGGTACTTGCAAAGATTCGAGTTAAAGATTGATAAACTGACAGATTTCGTGTATCATATAGTGTGCCTGATAAGGTGGACACTGATACAATACTTCAGATAAATATTTGTACAGTGATTACTGTAAACAGAACAGGAAAGGGAAGATATGAGAATCTTCTCTTTCCTGTAAACTTATTATGGAGGAAGTAAAACAATGTTGATTGTCAAGAAATTTGGCGGTACATCGGTTGCAAATAAAGAACGTATCTTTAATGTTGCCAACCGCTGTATAGAAGAGTACAGAAAAGGAAATGACGTGGTTGTCGTTCTGTCCGCAATGGGGAAATATACGGATGAACTGATCACTATGGCAAGGGATGTCAATGAGAAACCGCCGAAAAGAGAGATGGATATGCTCTTTACCATCGGAGAACAGATGTCTGTTGCACTGATGGCAATGGCGATGGATAAACTGGGAGTTCCTGCGGTTTCCCTGAATGCTTTTCAGGTTTCCATGCATACGACAAGCAGTCATGGAAATGCACGTTTAAAAAGAATTGATACAGAGCGTATCAGAAGAGAGCTGGACAGCAAAAAGATTGTAATAGTTACCGGCTTCCAGGGAGTTGACAAGTATGATGATTATACGACTCTTGGAAGAGGCGGTTCTGACACAACAGCGGTTGCTCTTGCGGCTGCTCTTCATGCAGATGCCTGTGAAATCTATACAGATGTAGATGGTGTTTACACAGCAGATCCGCGTAAGGTTCCGAAAGCAAGAAAGCTCAAAGAGATCACTTACGATGAAATGCTTGACCTTGCGACTCTCGGGGCAGGTGTGCTTCACAACCGTTCTGTGGAGATGGCGAAGAAATATGGCGTGCCGCTTGTGGTACGTTCAAGTTTAAACAACAGTGAAGGAACTGTGGTAAAGGAGGAAGTTACAGTGGAGAGAATGTTGATCAGCGGTGTTGCGCTGGATACAGATGCAGTGAGAATTGCGGTAATCGGATTAAAGGATGAGCCGGGTGTAGCTTTTAAATTATTTGATACCCTTGCGAAGAAGAATATTAATGTAGATGTGATCCTGCAGTCTATCGGACGTGCGGGCAGAAAGGATATTTCTTTCACAGTCGATGGAAATGATCTGGATGATGCAGTTGCAGTTCTGGATGCAAATCAGGCAAGGCTTGGATTTGCAGAGCTTCATTCTGAGAGAAATATTGCGAAGCTTTCCATCGTAGGTGCAGGAATGATGAGTAATCCTGGAGTAGCAGCAAAGATGTTTGAGAGCCTCTATAATGAGGGCGTAAACATCAATATGATCTCTACATCCGAGATTCGTGTGACAGTTCTGATCAATGAAAAGGACGGCGTGCGCGCAATGAATGCAGTACATGATGCCTTTGGTCTGGCAGACTGATTTAGGAGAATTACATGACATCGAGACGTGAATTAAAAAACTATGCGAAGCAGGCCATGTCAGGAAAATATGGGATACTGATCTTGGCATTTGTTGCAGTTCAGGCACTGGCTCTGATCAGCAGCATGATATCCTCGGCTTTATTTCCGGGAGAGGAAACAATTGATATTGTGCTGTCGTATGCATTTACATTTATTCTGACTCTGCTGATCAATGTGGTAGCGGCAGGTATGAATTATATGTATCTGAATATTGCCAGAGGGAAAGTATATTCATTAAATGACCTGTTTTATTTTTACAGACATCATCCGGACAGAGTGATCGTTGCCGGATTTTTTATGGCAGTACTGAATCTGCTTACCATGCTGCCCTATACGATTTACAGTAATGCGAATCTTCCGGGTGAAGATGCTTCTGTGGAGGTGCTGATCACCTGGCTGTATACAGGTGTTGTTCTGATGATCGTTGGAATGATTGTTTATCAGATTCTGGTCATTCCTCTGGAGATGACTTATTATATTCTGGCAGATAAGCCGGAATTGAAAAGTACAGAGGCTATGAAAGAGAGTCTGGAGATGATGCATGGAAACTTCGGAAGATATCTGATGCTGAAGATAAGCTTTATCCCATTGATGTTTCTTTCTGTTTTTACATTCTATATTGCACTCTTGTGGATATTTCCATATATGGCCATGACAGAAGTAATGTTCTATCGTGATCTGACAGGGGAGCTTAAAGTGCAGAAAGAGGAAGAAGAACGTGTGGCACGAGACTATGTGAATCCTATGTTTGACAGCTATTCACAGAGTGAACAGCCACAGGAAGAACAGACACATCCGCAGCAGTTCTGGCGTATGCCGGAAGAACCGGTTTCTTATGAAAACGAAGATGAACAGAACATTACAGACAACACAGAAATGCAGAATGTTCAGGCAGATATGGATGATAAAAAAGAGCAGAATGATTCATCACCAAAAGAAGAGGAAGAAGACAACGAACCGAAACCATGGGATGAATATTTTGACAGTCTGAAATAAAAATACAGTTTATTAAATTGAAGACCTTTTTGCTATGATAAGTATTATGATATCAGGGTTAAAATACCTTTTGGCCCTGACATCATATTGTCAGAAGAAAAAGGTCTTTTCTATAGCAATTCAAGAAAAGGGAAAGGGTTTTTACGATTATGAATACAAATGAGATCAGTGGAAAGCGTCAATTGGAATTTTTGGCAGATTTTGATTATATCAGAGAGGCAGGAACTGCAGGAGAAGAAAAAGCAGCAGAAAGGATTCAGAAAACTCTGGACAGTTTTGGCGTGGAGAGTCATCTGGAAGAATTTTCTTTTGATACCTTTCAGATAAAAAAAGCAAAGCTGAAAGTAACAGAGCCATACACAAAAGAATACACAGTAACCGGATATGGAAGATGCGGAAACACAGCAGAGGACGGGCTGGAAGCACCATTTGCGTATGCAGAGAACGGTGATGATATCAGCCTTGCACATGTCAGCGGAAAGATTGTCATGGTAAATGATCCGGTGAGAAAAGATATGTACCGGAAGCTGGTGAAAGCCGGTGCTGTGGGATTCATCAGTATTGCAGGTTCTCCGTTAGATGAAGGCGTGGATCTGGTTCCACGTGCATACGCTCTGCCAAAGAATCTGCCGGGAGAAGAGAAAAAAGAAGCGGGAAGAGAAGCTGTCAATTATGATAACAGGATTCCTGGCGTAAGCATTCATTACAAAGATGCCATCGAACTGGTGACGAAGGGTGCATCTCAGGTATGTTTATCTGTAGAGCAGGAGATAGTAACACGTACATCCCGTAATATAGTGGCACGTATCGAGGGGACAGATAAGGCAGAGGAAATCCTGACTCTGACTGCACATTATGATTCTGTTCCGGAGGGACCGGGGGCGTATGATAATATGTCCGGAGCAGCGATCATTATGGAACTGTGCAGATATTTCCATGCACACAGACCACGCAGAACAATGGAATTCATATGGTTTGGAGCAGAAGAGAAAGGTCTGCTGGGAAGTCAGAATTATATCAAAATTCATGAAAATGAACTTTCGGCACATCGTTTTAACATGAATGTAGATCTTGCCGGACAGCTTGTTGGCGGAACTGTGGCAGGTGTCACAGGTGATGCGTCTGTTTGCAACATGATTACATACATGGCTCATGAAATCGGTATCGGAATGTCAACGAAGAACCAAATATGGGGAAGTGATTCCAATACTTTTGCATGGAAAGGAATCCCTGCAATGACGCTGAACAGAGATGGGTTTGGCATGCATACCCGTCACGACACCATTGCACTGCTGTCAGACTGGTCACTGGAGAGAAGTGCAGTTCTGCTCGGCTATATTGCAGACAGACTGGGAAATATTGAAAGCTTTCCGTTTGAACGGAAAGTGCCGGAGGAATTTATTGCACAGCTTAATGAATATTTTGGGTAATTTACTTTTTATACGCTGTTATCCGGCGGGACTTTGACATATGTATGCCAAAATCCCGCACTTGACAAATCACTGCCAGATTGATACCCTATCACAAGAGCGTTTTTGATGATAAAAAATCAATCTGAATTCTGACAAGTGTGCCGACAAGTTGATTCTTGAAACAATCTTGCAGGATAAATTTTTTTATTTCAAGGCGGAGGAAGGAGGCGTAGCGGTGGCTACGGCGACCGACGACAACGCGGAAATAAGAAATTTAGACGCAAGATTGTTCGAGAAATCAACTTGTTGGCACACTAGCTTGATTCGGTTAAATTCCCATTGTAAGAATTTCCATCAGTACCCCAAGCAATGACGGATTCAAATTCATGGATACCAGAACTGGCACTGCCTCTGTGCCCAGCTCTTTCACTACTTTATAAACGTCTGTCTTCTGTGCATAGGTAATCTGTGCTTTTTCCAGAATCTCATAAGCCTCTTCTGCATAATCTCTCTGATAAACAGCTGCATCTGCCGCAAAAGTAACCTTCACCTGTGCATCTGCCGGCACATCCTTGAGGATCACTATTGTTCCATGAAGCTTCTTATCCTCTGCGAACTCTGCATCCTTATATACCTGTCCGTTTACAGTAACCTCCTGCGGTTTGTCCTGAATGTTGCAGAAGCGGATCTTCCAGGAACGTTTCTGCGGGATCACTGCTGTATTTCCCTGTGCAGCTTCTACAATAAATACTGTTCCATTCTCATCTGCAGTCTTCGTCATTCTGGTGGATACCCAATTCTCATCCAGGTCTTCCGGTGTGTCCCCACCGTCTTCCCAGAGTACAAATTCTCCTGATTCTCCAGGATATACAAGTACTTCCAGTTTCTCAGGATTCTCAATGGAATTATCATATCCTTCCATGTCCTTCAGTGGAATGATGCTGCCTTCACGCACAAGTACCGGCATCTCATAAATATCTCTCCAGAGATCCACTTTTCTGCCGCCCTTATATGCTCTTCCGTTAAAGAAATCATACCAGATTCCCTGCGGAATCCATGTCTTTGCGCCTGCAAGTCCTGTTACCGGATCCAGCTTATCTGTGATTGGAGATACCATCATCTCTGTGCCGAAATAATAGTTGTTCGGTACTTCATAGGTTTCCTCACGCTCCGGCTCCAGATAATACATCGGCTGTACCAGCGGCAGTCCCGCTCTGCTTGCACGACGGTTCATGGTGTAAAGATACGGAACCAGCTTATGACGCAGTTTCAGGAAATTCTTCATTACTGTTTCTACAATCTGGTTGTATTTCCACGGTTCTTTTCCATTAAACGGGTTATCTGTGCTGTGCAGACGATTCATTGGTGAAAAGACTCCAAGCTGTACCCACCTTGCAGTGAGCTCGTCGTCTCTGTATCCAAACATATGTCCACCGATATCATGACTCCACCATCCAAAACCGATGTTGCTGGCATTTGCTGTGAAATATGGCTGGAATTTCAGACTCTCCCAGGTAATGAACGTATCACCGGAAAAACCAACCGGGTATCTGTGGCTTCCTGGACCTGCATATCTTGAGAAAGTCAGCGCACGTTTTCCTTTCCACTTGCTGTCCAGATAGTGATAGTGGTTCAGCATCCAGAGCGGATCCAGTCCCGGAACCTTGGTTACAGTTCCCTGCTGCCAGTCAAGCCACCAGAAGTCTACTCCCTCTTCTTCCATCGGATGATGCAGTTCCTCAAAATATGTCTCAATGAATTTCGGATCTGTCATATCAAAAAGTACCGGTTCCTTACTTGCAGGATCAATTCCCATCTTCTCTGCAACTCTCGGATAGGCTTCTTCATAAGCACGCACTCCATCTGCCGGATGTACGTTCAGTGTGATCTTATATCCATGTTTGTGCAGCCAGTCCATAAATTCAGGCGGATTGGGGAAAAACTTCTTATTCCAGGTATATCCTGTCCATCCGCTTCCATATACAGGAGGTACATCCTCTACCAGATGCCAGTCCATATCTACAACTGCAACAGAAAACGGCACTTCTTCTTTCTCAAAACGCTCTACCAGTTCTTTGTACTCTGTCTCTGTGTATTTGTGATATCTGCTCCACCAGTTTCCGAACGTATATCTTGGAAGCAGAGGTGTTTTTCCACATAATCTGTAAAAATCCTGCAGACATTCCACATATCTGTGACCATATCCAAAGAAATAAAAGTCTGCTCTGTTTCCCTGACGTGGCTCTACCATTCCATCTTCGCCCATAGCCATTGTGTGGGAATCATCCAGCACTGAAAAACCGTTTCTGGACATAATTCCATGACTCAGCGGAATCTCACCGTCTGCTTCATCCAGGGTTCTGGCTGTTCCCAGCAGATCTTTTGGTTCATCACCATAATGCCACACGCGCTCGCTGGCTTTTCCACCCGCTACACGTATCATCAGACCGCTTGGAGAAAATTTCTGTCTGTCATAGTGGATTTCCAGGTCTTTGGTGTAAATATGTAATTCCTCACCGCCATCGCTCACCCTGAATTCCGGCACCGGGAAATCACGATTGCATACCATCTGTGTTGCTCTGTCCTCAAATCCTCCGTCTTCGCTATACTCAAAACGGATCAGGGCAGTTGTCAGCATTGTAATCCTGAAATGATCGCCCACGATCACAGCTTCCTTTCTGCATACAGGATTACCTTCCAGCACAAATTTCTTTAAGTTCATAAAAGCTTTTCCTCCTTTACATCAACAACAGTTGTAACAGCTGCTTTTATGTCTATTTTAATCTTCTGCAGTCTGATTGACAACGCCTTTTTTCAGCTACTGAACATTTATATGACATATACTTGTGATATTATTTTCTAGAACGTGTCTGAAAGATGCTTTACGCAAGATGTGCGTCACAATTTGCAGGAGATTTTGGGAATGATTTTCCAAACACACTCTAAAGCAGCTGCCGAAGAGGACGAATGATAATCCTGAGCACGCCGTAGTATAACTTCTTTTTCCGATTCAACACTTTCCCATGGTACTTTGCGCCTTCGGTTTCCTGACCGTTTGCAAGTACCTCTTTGCTTTTTTCCATATAATCTGATTCTGTTTCGTGAATCTGCTGATTCAGTTTTTCGCTGTCAATTACCAGCATCAGTTCCGTATCCAGATAAGTACTTCGCATATCCAGATTATAGGAACCTACTACTGACAGACGGTCATTTATCAGCACAGCTTTTGTATGAACCGGATAATCATTCATCAGTTCATACACATCTGCCCCTGTTTCCAGAATTTTCTTTTTCTGATTAAGATAATCTGTACAGCCCCATGGATTAGAGCCTTTTTCCACTGCATTCAGCACGATCTGAAGCTTTGCATGATCTGAAATCCCCTGCAATACATCATACATGTAACCATTACAGATCACATAAGGAGTCTGTATTATTACATGATCTGCATTTTCAGTAAGATACTGAATTGTCTGGAGAACCTGCGGTGTTTTTCGTCCCGCCTCAATTCCATTATTGATCAGAGTGATCTTGTTTGCTTCTATCGTATCCTTTTCCCATGCACTGTAGGTTTCTATATCATTGTACCTTTTCAGCAGAGATATGTAAATTTCTTCCATGTGCCGGTATGCATCCGTATATCTGGAAGATTGTTTGCCGTTTTTAATGCTCACACAGCTTTCCTTCCATATTTTATGGAAATAATCCTCAAGCTGGTTCAGAGACTCTCCCTGTCCTTCTGATGTATCATACACCAGGATATCTCTGTCTTCATTAATGCCTTTTGTCTGATCCCCCAGAAAGATATCATTGCTGTTGCGTCCGCCCAGCAGATACATTTTCTCATCCACGATCAGATATTTATCATGCATGCGATAATTCACCTTAAACAGATTGACCGGTGTCACCGGATTGTAAACTCCCACTTCCACATTCTCATATGATGCCAGAGCCTGGAAATCGCTGCTTCCAGCCAGAAACAGTTGCTGATAAATTCCATCGATCAATAACTGAATCTTCACACCTCTTGCCGCAGCGCAATTCAATGCGGCAAGAATTTTAGTGCCATTATCATCCGCGCGTAAGTCAAAGGTAGACAGTACAATGCTCTCCTTCGCAGTGCCAATCATACGAAGCCTCCACAAAAGTGCCTCTTCATTGTCGTCAATGCAGCAAATCCTTTCCGTTCCTTCTGTCTCTGATGTAAATTCTGTTTCTCTCAGACTTTCCACATATTTTTCGTCCGGTTTCCTGCAAAAAAGAGGTGAAAGTACATTTACCAGCACCACGATCAGCAGGAAAAGGCAAAATACTTTGCCTGTTCTTTTTAGTATTTTTTTCATTCGATACCACGACCTCCTTTGACCAGACCGGAACCCAGATATTTGACTTATTCCTCTTCTTTCGACAATACAGTGAGTATAGAGTATAACATAATCAGAAGCTATAGTGCATCTTTTGATACGAAAAGCGTTAAAATCTTTTCACAAACCCTTTTCTTTTTTTTGCAATGTCTTATATGTTTCCGACTTATAAAAATTCAATATCATCCCAGGAACCGCCTTTACCGGATTTGGAACCTTTCTTTTTCTTCTCTGTCTGTTCCGGTTCTTCCGGATCTTCCTCATCATAGAACTCATCTTCTTCATCATCAGGTTTCATCGTGGTCTCCACTTCCTGAATCATTTTTTTCAGATCCGCAACCAGTTTTTCTGTCTCCTCACTGACTACTTTCTCCGATGGATCATCGTCCTCTGCAAAAAGTTCTTTCGCTGATACATCTTTTGCCGGTTTTTCCGGAACTTCCTCTACTGGAGCTTCCGGGGCAGATGCTTCTTTCACCGCTGCCTCAGCTTTTTTCTCCTTCTCCGCTTTCTTTGCCTTTTTTTTATTCTTAACAGAATGATCTGCATCTCCATCAAAATCAACAATATCCACGGTGCTTCCAACGATATCTACACCAATGGTCGTATCATCATCAAACAGATCATCGTCCTCTGTCTCATCTTCATCCTCCGGGAATTCTTCTGTATCCAGATATTTCCGCAGACGATGATAACGAACGGATGTAACAATAAAAAGGATCAGCAGCAGTAATGCCACAATGCCAAGTCCTGCTGTCAGCATTCTTGTCATGCTGTCCAGTTCAAACACAGAATTATTGTCTGTCTGATCCGTTGCTTCTGCATTGTCAGCATTCTCCGGATACTGCATATTGGCAATGCTTCTCTGAATTATCTGATCTGTGGAATCATATGTATACCAGCCACTTTCTCCCCGACTGTTTGTACCATATACATAGTAAAAATCAGAAATTGACGCATCTGAATCTGTCAGATCCCCGTCCGTTTTTCCCTGATATGCCATGATGCTTCCTTCTGAAAATGCACATTCTGTCTCCTGATAATAATCAGAAATCTCTGCTGCCACATCTTCCGGCACATTTGTCACTACAACAAAGGAATCCTGCACATCAATGCTTACAAACGGCACCGCCTCATCACGTTCCGTATCATATACAAATACATGTTTCTCACTGCTATCTTCTGTGTTCTGCAAATAAAGTAAGGTCACATCGCCCTGTTCCATTTTTGCTGCGGAAACGTCTTCACCTGCGTAGGTAATAGTCGTTGCCTCAAACCCTGTCGGAATCTCAGCTGTCGGAAATTTATCTGCGATTTCATAAGTTTTTCCAGAAATCTGGAATGTTCCGTCCTGTGCTTCTGTATTTTGATCTGATGTATCAGAGGAATCTGCCTGATCTGATGTGTCATCTTTTGCTGCTGTTCCGTTTCCGGATGAGATCATATCACTTCGCACCCATCCGTCAGTCTCTGCTCCATTCCAGTCAAAGGTGATTTCATACCAGGTATAGCCATCACCAGAAGTCTGCTCTCCTTTGATGGTTACCTCCTGATTTGCTTTCAGGGAACCGATCGGGCTACCACCGATAGCACTTCTGACCCTTGTATTGTCATTAATAGCAGTTCCGGATGTCGGCGCTGCCCATGCTGTGATACTGCTTCCATTCCAGCATAATGCACCTGCAAGACAGATTGCTGCGCAGGAAACTGCCGCTTTTTTCATGTTTATTTTCTTAATTTTCATAGATCCTCCACTGTTGATTACTATTTTTTTCATCAATCCCCCTTATTATAAGGACGGGTTTCTCAAATGTCAACCGAACGCAACATTTTTCATTTTTTCATAAAAATTTCTTGAAATGTTCACATTTTTGTATCATTCTATAGGGTAGAGATTACAATAAGAATTTCAGGAAAGGAAAAGAGGAATTATCAAATGAAAAAGAAAAAATATATCGCACTGATCGCCGCACTGACACTTAGCAGTGCTTTTGTATTAAACGGATGCAGTCTTGCACTTCCGGGCGAAGAAACAAAAATAAGCACCGGTGCAGAGCTTTCCGCAGAGCAGGAAATCCTGACAGATGGAAATGTACAGCTCCATACCCGTTGGTACAATGCAGACGGTTCCAGACTTGTCGGCGCCACAGTCACTGTTTATGACGGTAATGACCAGTTATTCCAGGGGACGACAGATGAAAACGGAAATCTGGAAGCATGCACACTTCCGGGCAACAAAGAACTTCGTTGTGTGATCACGGATTCTTCTGAAAATGAACTTGCAAAATCTGATATTTTGTATAAGATTTCCGATAACTATCAGGCAATTACCGTTTACACAACACATGGTGAAGCTGATACGCAGAAAGTGGAAATTCCGACTTCCAAGACAGTACTCAGTGCCGCTATTTATCTGACAGAGAATAAAACACTCTCCCATGCAAATATTACAGAATATATTGCTTCTGATGAAGAAAATACGACAGATGCTGCAACAGACGGTACTGCAACAGATGCTGCGCAGCCGACAGATGGTCAGCAACAGGCAGATTCAAATTCCGCTGATGCAAATGCAACGGATGCAAATCAACAATCCGATGCGGCTACCCAGAGTACCGATCAGGGAGCAGATCAGGCACAGACACAGCCGGCAACGGATCAGCAGCCGGTAGTAACACAGTAGATCTTGCTTGGGATGGCTTAAAATTTTCGGTAATGAAAGCGCCCAAAATTTATTTTACCTTGCTGGCTAACAATTGCTCATCAAGGAAAAATAAATTTTGGGCGCATTTACGTTGTGTTTGATCATAAAATTTAATTCCACGAATTAAGTAACAAAAAATCACGTATATTATAATGCTTGATCCCGTTACGACTCAGATCTAATTCGTCCAAAGATACTACATACTTCGGAAAATTATCCCGTATATTATCATACACACCAAATTCACGCTGAATTGTTTCTTCTGTGGCTAGCAGATAAGTAACCTGAACATACAACTTTTCACTTTGTCTGCTACAAACAAAATCTACTTCTTTATCCCCCATTTTCCCCACGGTGACATCATATCCCCGCGGAGCGTTTATCTCAGTCGGAGATTGTACTCCCACTGAGAAAGACTT
>OGWX01002229.1_pt1 | contig 11943 bp, 9 predicted proteins | sample 1576151 | NCBI WGS metagenome assembly OGWX01 (sample SAMEA3541591, study PRJEB24748) | human gut metagenome | biome: human gut; feature: human-associated habitat; material: faeces | place: China | collected 2012
CATTAGATGGACTTCCGCCGGTAAAAGTACACTGCTCACTTCTTGCAGAGGAAGCAATTCATGCGGCACTGTGGGACTATGCGCAGAAGAACGGCATTGAGATTGAGGGACTTAAGAAACCAAAATCAGATATTCATGAAGGCGAAGAAGACGAGGCTGAGGAATATTAAATGAAAAAAAAGAAAGTAGTAGTCGGAATGTCAGGAGGAGTTGATTCCTCCGTGGCAGCCTGGCTGTTAAAGAAAAAAGGGTATGACGTAATAGGAGTTACCATGCAGATCTGGCAGGATGAAGATGAGATGACGTTGGAAGAGCATGGAGGATGCTGTGGGCTCAGCGCAGTGGATGATGCGAGAAGGGTAGCGGCGGCATTGGAGATTCCTTATTACGTCATGAATTTTAAACAGGACTTTAAAGATTACGTTATTGATTATTTTGTGGATGAATATCTGCATGGGCGCACACCAAATCCGTGTATTGCCTGTAACCGATATGTAAAATGGGAGTCCCTTTTGAAACGTAGCCTGGATATCGGTGCGGATTACATTGCCACAGGGCATTATGCGAGGGTGGACAAACTGCCAAACGGCAGATATGCGATCCGAACTTCTGCGACTGCAAGAAAAGATCAGACTTATGCCCTTTACAATCTGACACAGGATCAGTTGTCCAAAACATTGATGCCGGTAGGCGAATACGAAAAAGATGACATTCGAGAGATGGCGGAGAAAATAGGACTACAGGTGGCTCATAAGCCAGACAGTCAGGATATTTGTTTCGTGCCGGATGGAGATTATGCCACATATATTGAAGAAAATATCGGAAAAGAAAGCATCCCGGGAAATTTTGTGCTGTCTGACGGTACGGTCGTTGGAACCCATAAAGGGATTATTCATTATACTGTAGGTCAGAGAAAGGGGCTGGGACTGTCTTTAGGACATCCGGCATTTGTATTAGAAATCCGCCCGGAGACCAACGAAGTTGTAGTTGGCACAAAGGAAGAATCCATGTCTGTCTATGTAAGAGCAAATCAGGTGAATTTCATGTCCGTGGAGGATTTGACAGAACCGAAGAGAGTTTGGGCGAAGATCCGATACAATCATAGAGGCGCCTGGTGTACGGTAGAAAAGACGGGAGAGGACGAAATCCTTTGTACATTTGAAGAGCCGCAGCGTGCGATCACGCCGGGACAGGCAGTTGTTTTATACGATGGAGACTATGTCCTGGGCGGTGGAACTATCCAGTCAGATAAATGATTGCAGATAGAATAAAAACAGCTTTTAAAAACAGATGATTACTGATAAATAAAGGATGGATAAAATATGCAGGCAGATTATCACATGCATACCGCATTTTCTCTGGATTCGGAAGCTGATCCGGAAAGTATGATCCGGGGTGCAATTAAAAAGGGATTGAAACGAATCTGTATTACAGATCATGAGGACCATGGATACATATATGAAGGAGAAGAGTTTACCTTTAATGTAAAAAACTATTTTCAGACATTAAAGATGCTTCGGGAAAAATATAAAGACCAGATTGATGTACGGATTGGCGTGGAGATTGGGCTACAGCCAGATCTCGGAGAATATTATCATGAGTATGTAAATCAATGGCCGTTTGATTTTGTGATCGGATCTTCTCACGTTGTCCATGGATATGACCCTTATTATAAGGAATATTTTAAAGGGCGCGAAGAATCTGCATGTTACCGGGAATATTTTGAATCCATTCTCGAAAATCTGCATGCATTTTCTGAGATGGATGTATATGGACATATTGATTATATTGTACGCTATGGCCCGAATCAGAATAAATACTATACTTATGAACGTTACCAGGATATTCTTGATGAGATCCTGCGCACCGTCATTGCCAAGGGACGGGGAATTGAGCTGAATACCGGCGGTTTCCACTACGGCCTCGGAGAGCCAAATCCCTGCCGTGCAGTCATTCGCCGCTATCGCGAACTTGGTGGTGAGATCATCACTGTCGGTGCTGATGCGCATGGACCGGAAAAGATTGCCTATGATTTCGATAAGGCTGCTGCAATACTTGCAGACTGCGGTTTTAAGTACTATACTGTATTCCAAAACCGTAAACCGGAATTTGTCAAATTATAATTTTCAGATAAAGATACAAAAGGAGGAGATCCATCATGGCAAAAAAACGTCTTCAGAAAAAGCGTGAAGCTGCCAAAACTTCTGCTTTCCAGGCTGCTGCTGCGAAAGCAGAAACCCCGAAAATAACTACAAAAAAAGTTCAACCAATTAAGGTTGAAACAACAAAGACTGAACCTGTTAAAGTCGAGACTAAGAAAACAGAGCCTATCAAGGTTGAAACAAAGAAAGTCGAACCTGCTAAAGTTGAAACGCAAAAAGCTGAAGCTGTCAAAGTTGAAACAGCTAAGGTCGAATCAGCTAAGGTTGAGACTAAAAAAACAGAGACTGCCAAAGTCGAAACTACAAAAGCTGAACCAGTCAAACTGGAAAATAAGCGTGATGATGATCACATCTATCGTGAGCGTCTTGCCCGTCATCTGGACGAGCTGAAATGGCTCTACTGTGAACTGTATCAGGATAACCCATATGTCACAATGCATCTCAATGATCTTCTCAAAGTCCTGAAGAAATTCTATGATATGAGAAATGATGCCCTGAAAGAATCTGATCTGAATCGCGAAAAAGATCCGACATGGTATAAACGCAACGATCTCACCGGTATGATGATGTATGTCAACGCTTTTGCCGGTACTCTTTCCAATCTGGAATCCAAACTGGATTATATACAGGAATGCAATGTCAATTATCTGCATCTGATGCCACTCCTTGACTCCCCGAGGGGACGCAGTGACGGTGGTTATGCAGTTGCTGATTTCCGAAAGGTTCAGGAAGAACTTGGAACCATGGATGATTTTGCAGCACTGACTGCTGCCTGCCATAATCGCGGCATCAACGTCTGCCTGGACTTCGTCATGAACCATACATCCGAAGACCACGAATGGGCAAAACGCGCCCGTGCAGGAGAAAAAGAATATCAGGACCGTTACTTTTTCTTTGATAATTATGATATTCCTTCATTATATGAGCAGACCTGCCCGGAAGTGTTCCCGACAACTGCACCTGGCAACTTCACCTGGCTGGAAGACCTTCATAAACATGTTATGACTACTTTCTATCCGTATCAGTGGGATCTGAACTACCGCAATCCGATCGTCCTGAACGAAATGATCTTTAACATGCTGTACCTGGCTAACCAGGGTGTAGATATTGTCCGTCTGGATGCTGTACCATATATCTGGAAGCAGCTTGGGACGAACTGCCGTAACCTGCCACAGGTTCACACCATCGTTCGTATCATGCGTATGATCTGTGAGATCGTGTGTCCGGGTGTACTGCTTCTCGGAGAAGTTGTCATGGAACCGGAAAAAGTAGTACCTTATTTTGGCTCTGTAGAAAAACCGGAATGTCATATGCTGTATAATGTAACAACGATGGCAACCACCTGGAACACGGTAGCAACGAGAGATGCCCGTCTGCTGCGTCAGCAGATGGATATCATCAACCGTCTGCCGAAGGACTATGTATTCCTGAATTATCTGCGTTGCCATGACGATATCGGCTGGGGGCTGGACTATGGATGGCTTGGTCAGTTCGGCATCAATGAAGTGGCTCATAAGAAATATCTGAGCGATTTCTTCACAGGTAAGTATGAGAACTCTTTTGCAAGAGGAGAACTGTATAATGCAGATCCGGCTTCCGGAGATGCACGTCAGTGTGGTACTACGGCATCTCTGTGCGGTATCGAGAAAGCAGCATATGAGAAAGACGAAGAAGCAACAAAGAGAGCAATCCGTTATGACCTGACACTGCATGCCTATATGCTGACGCAGTCCGGTATCCCGGTTATCTACAGCGGCGATGAGATTGGTCAGGAAAATGATTATACCTACCATGAAGATCCGAAGAAATGGGGGGATTCCCGTTATCTGCACAGAGGAGATTTTCAGTGGGATAAAGCGGAACTTCGTCATACAAAAGGTACCATTCCAGGAGAAATGTTTGAAGGACTGTCAAAGCTGGAGACAATCCGGAAATCGCATCCGGTATTCGAAAGTACCGCAGACTGCAGAACAGTGGATACCTGGGATGATTCTATCCTTGGTCTGATAAAAGAAAAGAACGGAGAGAAACTGGTAGCTCTGTTTAACTTCAGCGAATATGATAAGGTTGCATGGATCAATGAGGAAGACGGCATGTATGAGGATCTGATCAGCGGCAGACAGATGGAAGCCAGAGGAGTACAGATCCCGGCATTTGGCTGCTACTGGTTGCTGAAAAAATAGGTGTCGGTATGACAATCAGTGAAATTGCAAAACTGGCAGGTGTTTCAAGTGCAGCAGTTTCCCGTTATTTAAATGACGGGAGCCTCAGTCAGGAAAAACGTCAGCGAATCGAAAGGGTGATTCGGGAGACCAAGTACCGGCCGTCGGAATATGCCAGAACGATGAGGACGAAAAAGAGCAACCGGATCGGTGTTCTGGTTCCACAGATCGATTCAGAGTCGGTGCCGAAGATATTATCAGGCATCTCAGAACGTATGGATCAGAAGAATTATCACGTATTGCTGATGAATTCAAATCTGAGTCTGGAAAAAGAAATCGGGATTCTGGAAACCTTTGAACAAAGTCAGGTGGATGGATTGATTTTTGTCGCTTCAGTACTGACAAAACGACATGAGAAAGCACTGGAGCATATGGGAGTTCCGGTGGTAATTCTTGGACAGAAAAGTGAAAAATATCCATGTATTTACCATGATGATGAGGGAGCAGCGTGTGCCATGATGGAAGAACTGTTAAAAAGCGGGTGCAGGCGGCCGGCATATATCGGTGTGGACCGGCGGGATAAAGCAGCAGGAGAGAACCGTTACCGCGGAGCCTGCCATGCACTGGAAAATTCAGGCCTGCATATGGATGAAGTTCCGTATCGGGTAGCTGCGTTTTCCGCACAGGGTGGATATCAGGCAATGACAGAGATGCTTGCTGACGGGAAAAGGCCGGATGGCGTGTTATGTGCGACAGATATGATTGCTGCGGGTGTATTGTCCTGCCTTTCTGAGCGGGGAATCACAGTGCCTGGAGAGATGAAAGTTGCCGGTATGGGACACGGAGCTATTGCGGATCTTTTGTGTCCGAGACTGACAACGGTACATTATCATTATCATACCAGCGGAAGGGAAGCGGCAGATCTGTTGCTGGATCTGATGGAGAAAAAGAAGAGACAGCAGGAATCGCGGATGCTGAAATATGAGGTTATCAGACAAAAAACAATATAGATGTTGCTTAAACAACAAACAAATAGAAATACGTAAAATTATTAGCACTCATTAGAAATGAGTGCTAATTTTTTCTTGACATTTGGAATATTCGGTATTAGTATTAAAGTCAGTGAAAGAATTTGGCTTTCAAAGAAAAAAGCAGAGAACAGGAGCACAGAAAAAGACGGATGACAGGTTTTCTGCAGGAAAAGGAGTGTGTATAACCATGGGAGCAAAACATGGAAATCTTTCAATTAACAGTGACAATATTTTTCCAATCATAAAGAAATGGCTGTATTCCGACCACGATATTTTCGTTCGTGAGCTGGTATCCAACGGCTGTGATGCAATCACAAAATTAAAGAAACTGGAGATGATGGGAGAATACACTTTCCCGGATGATTACAAAAATAAAATCGATGTGATCGTCAATCCGGAAAAGAAAACCCTGAAATTTATCGATACCGGTCTTGGTATGACAGCCGATGAAGTAGAAGAGTATATTACACAGATTGCTTTTTCCGGAGCAACCAAGTTTCTGGAGCAGTACAAAGATAAAACAAATGATGATCAGATCATCGGACATTTTGGTCTGGGATTCTATTCAGCATTTATGGTAGCGGATGAGGTTCATATTGATACCTTATCGTATAAAGAAGGGGCAACACCGGTACACTGGGAGTGCGACGGCGGTTCCGAGTACGATATGCAGGATGGTGACAAGACAACCGTCGGTACAGAGATCACTCTGTTCTTAAACGAGGACAATCTGGAATTTGCCAACGAATACAGAGTTCGTGAGGTACTGGAAAAATATTGTTCTTTCATGCCGACTGAGATTTTCCTTTCCAACGAGAATGCAGAACAGGAATATGAAACCATTGACGAAGCAGATCTGCGTGACGATGATGTGGTTGTAGAACATATTCATGAAGATGCAAAGACCGAAGAAAAAGAAAATGAAAACGGAGAGAAAGAAGTTGTAGAAATTTCTCCTGCAAAAGAAAAAGTAAAGATCAATAAACGTCCGGTATCCATCAGCGATATTCATCCACTGTGGATGAAACATCCGAATGAGTGTACTGATGAAGATTACAAGACATTTTACCGGAAAGTATTTATGGATTATAAGGAGCCGCTGTTCTGGATTCATCTGAACATGGATTATCCGTTTAACTTAAAAGGTATCCTGTATTTTCCTAAGATCAACACCGAATATGATTCCATCGAGGGAACCATCAAACTATATAACAATCAGGTATTTATTGCGGATAACATCAAAGAAGTGATTCCTGAATTCCTGATGCTGTTAAAAGGTGTGATCGACTGTCCGGATCTGCCATTGAACGTATCTCGAAGCGCACTGCAGAACGATGGATTTGTCAAAAAAATCTCTGATTATATCAGCAAGAAAGTTGCTGACAAACTGACCGGTATGTGCAAGACAGCCAGAGAAGATTATGAGAAATACTGGGATGACATCAGCCCGTTTATCAAATTCGGATGCATCAAAGATGCAAAATTCTCTGATAAGATGGATAATTATATCCTGTTTAAAAATCTGGATGGCAAATATCTGACACTGAAAGACTGCATCGAAGAAAATAAAAAACCGGAAGCAGAAACAGCAGAAGCCGGGAAACCGGAAGAAGAGAAAAAAGACGGAGAACAGGCAGAAGAGAAGGAAACGGAAAAAACAACAGTTTATTATGTATCTGACGAAATACAGCAGAGCCAGTACATCAATATGTTTAAAGAACAGGGTATGGATGCAGTAATCCTGAAACATAATATTGATACTGCTTTTATTACCCATGTAGAACAGAAACATGAAGATGTAAAATTCCAGCGTATCGATGCAGATCTGACGGAAGACTTCAAAGAAGATGGCACAGATCTGAAAGAAATGACCGATGAGCTGACAGCAACCTTCAAAAAAGCACTGAACAATGAACAACTGGATGTGAAAGTGGAAAAACTGAAAAATGAAAGTATTTCTTCTATGATGACTCTGTCCGAAGAAAGCCGCCGGATGCAGGATATGATGAAGATGTATGGTATGGATGCCAATATGTTCGGCGGTGCAAACGGAGCTACATTGGTTCTGAATGCAAATCATCCGCTGGTAAAATATGTGGCTGCACACAAAGAGGACGATAAAAATGTTCCGTTAATATGTCAGCAGCTGTATGATCTGGCAATGATGGCTCACAAACAGCTGAGTCCGGATGAAATGACACAGTTCATCGCAAGAAGTAACCAGATTCTGCTGGCATTGGCAAAATAAAAAGAAGCCGGAGGTAGTGGTATGACGATTGAAGAATTAAGCAGTGTATTACAGATGCAGGAAGAAATCCTTCAGTTTTCCAGTTTTACCAATGCAGATGCATGGGAACTGGGCAATCTGATCGTGGCAGAGGCAGCAAAAAGAGGTGCGGCAGTACTGGTACGGATTCGCTTAAACAACGGCTATACCGTATTCCAGTATGGTATGGATGGTACCAATCTGTATCATGAACAGTGGCTGACAAGAAAAGAGAACACGGTGCGGCTTACCGAAAAAAGCAGTCTGCGGATGTATATGGATCTGAGGGAGAGGGGAGAAAGCCTGGCAGACAGATTTCTTGATGAGAAAGAGTATGCGGCCTGTGGAGGCGGATTCCCGATTCGTGTAGAAGAAGTGGGTGTGATCGGAACGGTTGCAATCACCGGTCTGGATCATGTATCCGAGCATGATCTGCTGGTAAAATGTATCAGCAAATATCTGCATGTGGCAGAGGTACCGCGGATTCGCGCAATGTAGGAAAACAGGGAAATTCTGTCGGATAAACAGAAATATCATGTGAAAAATAAAAAGATCTGAAAAATGTGAAAAAGCATTTCTCAGATCTTTTTTGTATCTTCTGACTACGACATCATAAAAATACTTACGCATGATATTCCGGGAAAAATTCTGCCATATCTGCAGGGAGGGATGAAGTAAACTCCAGGGGAACTCCGGTGACAGGGTGGGTAAATGCCAGCCGATAAGAGTGTAGTGCCTGACGAGCCAGCAGGGCAGTTTCCGGATTGTACAGAGTATCTCCGATCAGAGGATGTCCGATGGAAGTCATATGCACACGGATCTGATGGGTACGTCCGGTTTCCAGCTGCAACTGCACCAGAGAAAGACCATCCTGTGGAACAGAAAGAGTTGCCGGGTAAAAGGTTTTCGGATGCCAGCATTTTTGCAGATAATGAGTACAGGCGGGATCTCCTTTGTCAGGATCAACCTGCCGTAAGATCAGAGACTGATCTGCGCGTCCGATTGGACGGTTGATGGTACCGGCGGGATCGGTCTTTCCCTCTGTGATGGCAAGATAGATACGGTGAATCTCGCGTTTTTTCATCTGATCGGAAAGAATGGCACCACTCAGCATATTTTTTGCGAGAATCAGGAGTCCGGTGGTGTCGCGGTCCAGACGGTTGATACAGCGGAAGACAAAGGGGATATTTTGTTGCTGGAAGTACCAGGCAACTGCATTTGCCAGAGTATTTTCATAATTGCCGATGGAAGGATGTACCGGCATATCTGCCGGTTTATCGATGACCATCAGATCTTCGTCTTCATAGATAATGTGGAGCGGCAGGCAGACTGGAATGATATTTTCCGAGGGCTGTTCTTCCTCGAGTGTGATTTCCAGCAGATCACCGATTTTGAGCGGAAAATAAAAGAGTGCTTCCTTGTCGTTCAGACGGACAGAACCGGGATGCTGCTTGAGCCAGGTGCGGATGTGCCGGGAATAGCCGTGATGACACAGAAAATCATAGATACGCTGCTCACTGTCCTGTGCAGTTAGTGTATAAGAGAATATTCGTTTCATATGTGGATTCCTTTTTGAATATTGTATTCGAAATTATACAGAGAGTGTATCATAGAAAGAAGACAATTCGCAAGTTCCTCAAGAAAGAATTGTGAAATAGTCTGAAATATGATAAAATAATCAACAGATATTAAAAAATACACAAATATTGCAAAGAAAGGAAAAAACATCATGGAAAAAGAAAAATACATTGCATATGTTGGAACTTATACACATGGAAGCAGTATTGGAATTCATCTGTATGACGTGGATGTGGAAGAAGGTACACTGAGCGAGCGAAAAGTAGTGCCGGTAAACAATTCATCTTATGTGGTAAAATCGAAAAACGGCAAGTATCTGTATTCGATTGCAGATGAAGGCGTGGCAGTGTTTGAGATCAAACCGGATGGTGATCTGGAACTGATCAATAAGGTGGGTATTGATGGTATGAGAGGTTGTTACCTGTGCGTGGACGATACAGGAAAATATCTGTTTGTTGCCGGATATCATGATGGCAAGATCACAGCAGTACATACACATCAGGATGGCCGTCTGGGTCAGGTTTTTGACGGCGTGTTCCACAAAGGAGTCGGAAGTGTTGCAGAACGTAACTTCCGTCCACATGTCAGCTGTGTGAAGACAACACCGGAAGGAAAATATGTATGTGCGGTAGATAACGGAATCGATCAGGTAAAGATTTACCGGATCAATACAACAAGAAACCGCATGGAATTGGTGGATATTCTTCGATGCAAGAGAGAATCCGGACCGAGAGAGATCGTGTTTAGTAAAGACGGCAAATATGCGTACATTCTGTTCGAATTAATTAATAAAGTAGGAGTATTCACATATAAAGATACTGATAAGGGACCGGAATTTGAATTGATTCAGTTAGTAGAACCGCTGTCCGATCAGTTGGATCCGATGCATGACTGCGGAGCTGCTATGACGATATCTCCGGACGGAAAGTATCTGTTTACTTCCACAGCGGGAGATGATTCGGTGGCGATGTTCTCGATTGATCAGGAAGAAGGTACGCTGACGAAAGAGTTTGCGTTACCGATCAGTGGGGAGTATCCGAAGGATATTGCATTGTTCCCGGACGGAAAGCATCTGGCGGTTGTGAATCATGAATCCAACAGTATTACGACGTTTGCGGTTGATTATGAGAAGAAACTGATCGTGATGAAAGGAAAACCGATGAAGGTGGAGACGCCGAACTGTATTTTGATGACAAATATTGAAGTAGAGTAAGATTGGTTGAAAAAGGGGGACGCAACAGGCTCCGGATTTTCTTTGCTGCAACGTGGGCAGGGCAACTTTGAACTAGCCACTAACTGCGACTATATTCACTTGGGTCAGCTGACCCAAGCGAAAGTCTCCGTAAGTGTCGGATTTTAAAGCTTGTCCTAGGCGCCCACAAAGTGTTGCTACAAAGAAAATCCGGAGCCTGTTGCTGGTTTTTCAATGGGGACGGTTCTGACAATCCTCAAGAACTGTTTCAAGTGGAAAAGTTCCGATAAATACTGGGAAACATTTCCAAATAAAAACCGTGGTGACATTAGAATGTACATCCTTTCTAATGTTATCACGGTTTTTTATGTGATAAGTTTATTTATCAGTATAGATTTTCTTTACGTTATCCATCGTTGCAGTCATATTCAGAAGAAGTGCGTCGGCGAGGACGAGGGCAGTCATGGATTCTACGACTACTACGGCACGGGGAACAATGATGGGGTCGTGGCGGCCTTTGATGGAGACAGAGATTGGTTTACCCTGTTTATTTACGGTGTCCTGGAAGGAGGCGATGGACGGTGTGGGTTTGATAGCGGCTCGAAGAATCAGGGGACTGCCATCGCTGATTCCGCCAAGAACTCCTCCGGCGTGATTGCTGGCTTTCCGGATGGCTCCGTTTTCACCAGGAAGGAACGGATCGTTGTTGGAACGACCGGTAGCGGATGCTACTGCCATACCGTCACCGATCTCAAAAGCTTTTACAGCACCAATGGAGAGAATTGCTTTTCCAAGATTAGCATCCAGTTTTTCGAAAACCGGATCACCAAGGCCGGTCGGAAGACCATTTACGATGCATTCCACTATGCCACCGGAGGAGTTTTGCTCTTTCATACAGTGCAGCAGATATGCGGAAGCTTCAGCGGCAGCATCCGCATCAGGCATATACAGCTTATTCTGTTCAATCTGTGTCCTGTCAAAGGTCTTGATGGTTACGGGTCCGATAGAACGGGTATAGGTAGTCAGGGAAATGCCAAGTGTGGCAAGCAGTTTGGATGCGACAGCTCCGGCCGCCACACGGCCAATGGTTTCCCGACCGGAGGAACGTCCACCTCCCCGGTAGTCACGGAAACCGTATTTTTCATCAAAAGTGTAGTCGGCATGTCCTGGACGGTAATAGGAAGCAATTTCCGAATAATCACGGGAACGCTGGGAAGTGTTTCTTACCAGCATGGAAATTGGTGTTCCGGTGGTTTTGCCTTCAAAAACACCGGACAGAATCTCCACGGTATCGTCTTCCTTTCGAGGTGTGGCAAATTTGCTCTGCCCCGGTTTCCTACGGTTTAAAAAAATCTGAATATCTTCCTCGCATAAAGGAAGACCGGCTGGGCAACCGTCTACTACGACACCCAGTCCGGCACCATGGGATTCGCCCCAGGTGGTAATACGAAAAATGCTACCAAAAGATGATCCAGCCATAAACTCTCCTTATTATAATGGTTAAAAAATTATCAATAGAATCTTAGAAAAATAAGCATCTTTCGCTATTATA
>OGWX01002241.1_pt1 | contig 11889 bp, 9 predicted proteins | sample 1576151 | NCBI WGS metagenome assembly OGWX01 (sample SAMEA3541591, study PRJEB24748) | human gut metagenome | biome: human gut; feature: human-associated habitat; material: faeces | place: China | collected 2012
CCACCATCCCGCAGGAGTACCAGGACCGTATGAAGCACGTGGCCGACTTCTACGTGCCCCTCGCCTGGAGAAACGACTACTGCGGTATCGAGAAGCTCACCCTGCAGGGGCTGGACTTCTACTTCGTCGACAATGAGTCCTACTTCAAGCGCGACTCGCTCTACGGATACTTTGACGACGGCGAGCGCTTTGCGTTCTTTGCCAAGGCCGTGTGCGAGGCCATCGCCAGGGTGCCCGAGCTGGAGTGCGATGTCCTGCACTGCAACGACTGGCAGACGGCCCTGTGCCCGGTCTTCCTGCGTGAGTTCTACCGCGAGGTGCCGGCCTGCAACAACGTCAAGTGCGTCTTCACCGTGCACAACGTCAAGTTCCAGGGCCAGTACGGCGACAAGATGCTCCAGGACGTCCTGGGCGTGGACAACATCCCCGCCGCCCGCGACCAGCTGCGCTGCGACGCGGACTCCATCAACTTCATGAAGGGCGCGCTCTGCTACTCCGACTGGCTCACCACCGTGAGCCCGAGCTATGCCTGCGAGCTGCAGATGCCCTTCTTCGGCGAGGGGCTCGACGGCATCTTCCGCCGCCGCAGCAACATCCTCTCCGGCATCCTGAACGGCATCGACCAGGGCATCTGGAACCCCGCGACGGACCCCATGATTCCCGCGAACTTCTCGCCCAAGGACATGTCCAACAAGGCCGAGTGCAAGCGTGCCCTGCAGGAGGAGCTGGGCCTGGCCCAGGACCCCACCCGCCCGCTTGTGGTTTCCATCGGGCGCCTCACCAACCAGAAGGGTCTGGGCCTGGTGCGCTACGCCATGGACGGCCTCATGGCCCGCAGCGTGCAGGTGGCCGTGCTGGGCACCGGCGACGCTGACCAGGAGGAGGCGTTCAGCTACTTCAGCAACAAGTACGGCAACCAGATGTGCGCGCGCATCGCGTTTGACAACGCGCTTTCGCACCGCATGTACGCCGGCGGTGACCTGCTGCTCATGCCGTCCGAGTTTGAGCCGTGCGGCCTCTCGCAGATGATCGCCATGCGCTACGGCACCCTGCCCGTGGTGCGCGAGACCGGCGGCCTGCGCGACTCCGTCCAGCCGTACAACAAGTTCACCGGCGAGGGCACCGGCTTCAGCTTCGCCAACATGAACGCCGACGAGATGGCAGACACCCTCCTGGGCGCCTGCGAGATTTTCTGGACCGACCAGAAGGCCTGGTCCCAGCTGCAGCAGCAGGCCATGGCCGCCGACTTCAGCTGGCGCCGCGCCGCAAACGACTACATGGACATCTACCACCGTCTCCACCCGGAGATCATCCGCTATAACAAGAGAAGAGACAGGTAAGAGACTTGAGAGCTTGTCACGTAACCTCTAAGTCGGAGTACAGAAGTCCCTTCGGTGCCGTCCAGCTGGGCGGCACCGTCGTACTGGGCATAGACGTCTGGGGAGAGGACGCCGTGGGTGCCACTCTGCGCGTCTGGACCGACGAGCGGGGAGAAGAGCTTCTCCCCATGGAAGGGGCCTGCGAGGACGACCACGTCCACTACTCCGTGAGCTACACACCGGCGCAGACGGGCGTGGTCTGGTACAGCTTTGACCTAGCCGCGTCCGACGGCGCCACCTGGCGCTACGGCGCCTGCGAGGGCTGGACCACCGGCGAGGGAGACTTTGCCTACGGCAACCCGCCCTCCTTCCAGCTGACCGTCTACGTTCCGCGCCAGACCCAGCCAGACTGGTACAAGAACGGCATTGTCTACCAGGTCTTCCCTGACCGCTTTGCCCGTGGGGCGGACTGGCGCGAGCGTGCCGAGAAGGCGCTGGGCGCCCACCGCGAGGGCCCCGCGCGCGTGCTGGTGGAGGACTGGGACACGCCGCCCGCCTACAAGAAGAGCGAGGACGGGGACATCCTGGAGTGGGACTTCTACGGCGGCACCCTGCGTGGCGTCCGCGAGAAGCTCGACTACCTGGCAGACCTCGGCGTGACCGTGATCTACCTCAACCCCATCTTTGAGGCGGCCAGCAACCATCGCTACGACACGGCCGACTACCTGCGCATTGACCCCATGCTGGGCGACGAGGAGGAGTTCTGCGCCCTGGCCCGCGAGGCTGCGGAGCGCGGCATCTCCATCATGCTGGACGGCGTCTTCAACCACTGCGGCCAAGACTCCCGCTACTTCAACCGCTACGGCAACTACCCCGAGCCGGGCGCCTGGCAGGGCGACGAGTCTCCCTACCGCGACTGGTTCTTCTTCAACGAGGACGGCACCTATGACGGCTGGTGGGGCAACCCCGACCTCCCCGACGTAAACGAGAAGAACCCGGAGTACCACGAGCTCATCTGTGGGCAGGACGGCGTGGTGCGCAAGTGGCTGCGCGCCGGCGCCCGCGGCTGGCGCCTGGACGTTGCCGACGAGCTCTCTGACAGCTTCATCGAGGACATCAAGGCCGCAATGGTTGCCGAGCGCCTGGACGGCGCACTCGTGGGCGAGGTCTGGGAGGACGCCTCCAACAAGATGGCCTACGGCAAGCTGCGCCAGTACTTTGAGGGCACCGAGCTCGACGGCACCATGAACTACCCGCTGCGCACGGCGCTGCTGGCCTTCGTGCGCAACCAGATCGGCGCGCCGGAGATGGCCGCACGCCTGGAGCAGCTGCGCGAGAACTACCCGCGCGACGCGTTCTTCTCGTGCCTCAACCTGCTGGGCAGCCATGACCGCGAGCGCCTCTTCACCATGCTGGGAGACGCGCCCGACCCCGACACCCTCTCCGAGGAGGAGTGCGCGGCGTTCCGTCTGGACGAGGGTCACGCCAGCCTTGCCATGAGCCGCCTGTGGCTCACGGTGCTGCTGCAGATGACGCTTCCGGGCGTGCCCTGCGTCTACTATGGCGACGAACGCGGCATGGAGGGCTTCCGAGACCCGTACAACCGCGCGGCCTTCCCCTGGGACGGCGGTCGCATGGACTGCGCCACGGTCTTCCGCAACGCCATCGCCGTGAGAAAGGCCCTGCCGGTCCTGACCACGGGTGACTTCGAGCCCTTTGCCGACGGCGAGGACGTCTTTGGCTTCTGGCGCCGCGGCGAGGACGGCGAGTGCGTCTGCGTGCTCGCCAACCCCAGCCTGCACGACGCCCACACCGTGCGCGTCCCCATGGCCGGCGAGGCCGTGTCCGACGTGGTGAGCGGCACTGTCCCCGCCGTGGTGGACGGCTGCGCCGAGGCATTCCTCTGGCCCTTGGGCACCGCCGTGCTGCACTTCCACAAGCAGCGCCGCCTGCAAGAGCCGCTCGAGCCCGGCATGGGCGTGCTCTGCCACATGACCTCGCTTCCTAACGAGGGCAGGCCCGGCACACTGGGCGCCCCGGCCCGCCGCTTTGTGGACTGGCTCGCCGAGTGCGGCCAGACCTACTGGCAGGTCCTGCCGGTCAACCCGGCCGACGGCTACGGCTCTCCCTACGCCGGACTTGCCGCCTTCGCGGGCAACGCCTGCCTTCTTGAGAAGGACCCCGAGGACGTGCTGGCAGAGCTCAAGGACGCCGACGACGACCCTGACTACCAGGCGTTTCTCGAGAAGAACAAGTACTGGCTCACGCCCTACGCTACCTTCCGCGCCATCAAGGACCTCCTGGGGGAGGGTCCGTGGCAGGAGTGGCCCGAGGCCTACGCGCGCTTCTCGCCTGGGCTGGCGCGGAGCTGGCCGACGGGGTGGACCGCCACCGCAAGCTGCAGTACGAGTTCCAGCGCGAGTGGGACGAGCTGCGCGCCTACGCCAACGGGCGTGGCATCAAGATCGTGGGCGACATGCCCATGTACGTCTCGGGCGACTCCGCCGACGTCTGGGCCGAGCGCGACATCTTCGAGCTTGACGAGAAGGGCTATGCTCAGGTCCAGGCCGGGTGCCCGGGCGACGGCTTTGACCCGGAGGGCCAGCTCTGGGGCAACCCCACCTACCGCTGGGACGTCCTGGCGGCCCGTGGCTACGACTGGTGGCTCGCCCGCCTGGAGCGCGCCGTGAAGACCTACGACTACGTGCGCCTTGACCACTTCATCGGCTTCAGCTCGTACTACAAGATTGCCAAGGGCAAACCAGCCCGCGAGGGGTCCTTCTCGTTTGGGCCGGGCCTTGACCTGTTCCGTGCCGCGTACCAGAAGCTGGGCCCCCTGCCCTTCATAGCCGAGGACCTGGGCGTCATCACGCCTGCCGTGCGCGCCCTCATTGCCGAGACGGGCATCCCAGGCATGGACATCGTGCAGTTCAGCGATGGCGACGTGCGCGAGGGCTACGAGCCCAAGCCGGGCACGGTGACCTTCACGGGCACGCACGACAACCAGACCCTCCTGGGCTTTTGCCAGAGCCGCTTTGGCCTGGAGGGAGACGAGGCCGCCCAGATGGCAGACCGCATTGCCGCCAGCGTCCTGGGCAGCAAGAACGGCGTGGCCATCATGCCGCTCCAGGACGTCCTTGGCCTGGACGACGCGGCCCGCATGAACGTGCCGGGCGTGGCCGAGGGCAACTGGAGCTGGCAGGCGGCGTGGGAGGACGTCGTCGCGGCAACGGGGAGCCTCACGCAGATGGCGCAGGCCTCCGGGAGATTCCGCGAGGCCAGCGCCTAGGCGTTGCGCGGGGGTACCCCCGAGCCCTAACCTAGGGCAGTTGAGAGTTTTTGGCGCCTCGGCGCCACGAGGCAAGCAAGCAAAGCTCGTTTTAAGACGAGAGGAGCGCAACATGAAGTCAATCATCCCCGCCGCCGGCCTGGGCACCCGCTTCCTGCCGGGCACCAAGGTGACGCCCAAGGAGATGCTGCCGGTGCTGGACAAGCCGGTCATCCAGTACGTCGTGGAGGAGGCCCTGGCGCCCGAGGAGGTCGATGAGTGCATCATCGTCTCTTCCCAGGCCAAGCCCCAGATCATGAGCTACTTCACCCCTGACCTGGCCCTTGAGGACCTGCTGCGCTCCCGCGGCAAGGAGGCCTACGCCGACGCCGTCAAGGAGGCCGGCTCCCTTCCCGTGGACTTCTGCTTCCAGAGCGAGCCCCTGGGCCTGGGCCACGCCATCCGCTGCGCCTCCTACGCCACCGGCGACGAGCCCTTCTTCGTGCTTCTGGGCGACTACATGGTGCCCGACAAGAAGATCCTGCCGCGCATGATGGAGGTCTCCAAGGCCCACGGCGGCGCGTCCGTCATCGCCGTTGCCCCGTGCCCGGAGGAGGAGGTCAGCCGCTACGGCATCATCGCCGGCAAGCAGGTGGGCTCCATCGCCGAGTTCCCCGAGGCTGGCGAGAACGACGAGGGCGCTGTCTGGAAGCTCACCGGCATGGTCGAGAAGCCCAAGGCCGCCCTTGCTCCCAGCCGCCTGTTCATCGTCGGCCGCTACCTGCTTTCCCCGCGCGTGATGGAGCTGCTCAAGGACCAGAAGCCGGGCGCCGGCAACGAGATCCAGCTCACCGACGCCATGGAGCGCTGCCTAGCCGAGGAGGAGTTCTACGCCCTGGTCATCGACCCCAAGGAGGGCTACGACACCGGCACCGTGGCCGGCTGGATCGCCACCAACGCCCGCATGGCCGCCGAGGACGAGCGCTTCTCCGCCGCCTTCAACGAGGCCATGAGCGAGTAGCGCTGCCCCGCTACGCCTTAGACGCCCGAAACCGACGCCTGGAACCAGGTTCCCGCCATCTAGATGCCGGGAACCCGGTTCTTTTCATCTAAAGCGGATTTTGCCGCTCACCGTGCTCCACCCCGATTATGTCCTCTTTCAACCACAAGATGCATATAGTTGACTTGAGTTGTCTCAACGAGGCTTATGGGGGATTGCACTGGTGATGCCCGATGTGATTGCGGTTCTGTGCTTTGTTGCGAACCTGGCTTTCTTGCCATTTTCGTTTATTGATGGAACGATACTATCTCCGTCGGTTGACTTCTTTGTTCTAGTGCCGATGTTCTCACTATTTGTATTGGCGGCCGGACGTTTCGCCGCGCTGCGGATTGCCTCTGTGGTTCGCTTAAAGAGGGCGGTCCTGCGAATCTGCTCGCTTGCGTTTCTTGCGGTGCCAACGCTTCAGGGCATCGCTATTCTTCTCGGTTTTAGCGGTTTGCCCGAGTACCCACTGCTAATCGGAGCGGTATCCGAATTCGTCGGCCTTTTGCTGTATGGGTTTGCTCCTCCAGCTTCTTGGGAAGAGAAGGAGCCTGGTGGAGTGAGGGCCCTGGCTGTTTTTACCTTAGGTGTTTGCGGGACATATGGTCTCATGACGGGCGTTGGAATTTCGGACCATGATTCAAGTCCGCTTCTAGCTATTCTGCTGCGCGTGCTTTATGCCGGCTGTGTGGGTGGCTATTTTCGCGAGCGAAAAAGCGAAAAGTTGAATCTGTTGCTTGGGGCGGGCGTGGTCATTGGGGTCCAGTTTGCCTTGACATTGGGAATGCGAGCTGACGTTGCCGGGCCTTTTTTGCCTGGTTTGGCATGTCTTTGTCTAATGCTGTCTGTCCTTTTGAGGGGCACTCCAAAGGACAATTCGGATTCAGCGCCGGAAGAACCTCGACAATCAAGTGAAGAAGCTGCGTTAGGTTCCTTTGGTTTTTCCGAAGGCGAGAGAAAGGCAGTTGAGCTGACGCTTGCAGGAATGACTTCGTCGGAAGCCGCCCTCAAAATGGGGTTAAAAGCCCCAACAGTCAGAAGCTATCTACAAAGGGCTTACAAAAAAGCTGGCGTAACTTCTTTTGGTGAGCTGAAGCAGCGTCTGCTTGGCGTCCCTGAGAACAATGAAGATGAGATAGAAAAGAAAGACGAAGACTCAACCATTGCCACGACACTCTTGATTCCACTGTTGATTGGGCTTGTCTATCTTCTTCCCTCGGGCGGAGTTGGCCTTCCGGCATCCAGTCTTTATGCTTGGGCCCCTGCTGGCGTATTCATTTTGCTGGCATTTAATCGAATCAATCTCTGGGTTGTGACCGCCCTCGGAACGGCTTCATCGATGCTGATAGGGAGTTCCTTTGTGGTCGCGTCTGCCGATCCAGCTATGGGGTGGACTGCGGAATTCTCTGCGCTTATCGGCATTTCTTCGGCGTCACTGACTTATTGCACTGCGGGTGTTTTCTTTTGCTGTCGAGAGAAAAGATCGATTTTTAAGGAAATGCGCCCGGGTTATCAAATAATCTTTCTGCTTATATGCCTTGCAATGCTTGTTCTTTCGGGCTTTTCGGGAGTTTCCCGTGGCGTTCTGGTGTGTCTGAGCGGCTCCGCTCTCTTTCTCCCCCTCACCTTGTATTCCAAAAGGTCGATGGGTTCTGTGTCTGGAGAACTGGCGGGTAATCTGGTAGATACTCTCGCTGCTTTTTATATGGGAGTTGCTGCTTGCGATGCGAGTATGGGCCATTACTTATTCTTTAGCCATTTGCTTGCAATGCCCTTTCTGCTCTTGGTGATAGTGGCGCAAGCGGTTGAGCTTTCAAGAATCACCTCGTTTCTCAGTGGGGGGAGAACGGCTCTTCTAGTTGCTCTTGTATCTCTCGTTGCGTTGGCTATGAAGGATGGATGCGTGGCTATTTTGGTGGCAGCGATTCTATTCAACGCCTTGTGCATCGGTATTTCTGTTGGGGATGTTTCGGTTAGTCGCCAAGTTATTTTCGGCGCAGCTCTCGGAGTTGTTCTAGCCCTGTGCGTGGAGAGACTTGACTATGTCTCTCCTGCCGCAGCAGACTTTGCCCTTCGCACGGCAATGGGCAAAACAGTGTTGAGAACGCTTGCGTTTGATGCTGGCTCTCTTTTGATTGGAATTGCTTTTCTTGCGGATAGCCTTTTTAGAGGAAAAGCGCCGAAGAGCGAGACCTCTGCTGATGCACGGGCGTTGCAATACCTTCAAGCGCGGGGCCTGACCGAGCTGGAGGCGCGAATAATGCTGGCCGTTGTTCATGGAGAGGGCCCATTATCAATCGCGCGCAGCCAAAGCTGTGCGCCAGGTACGATTAATTCGGCTAAGCGTAAAGCGTATGGTTTGCTTGGAGTCCATTCAAAGAGTGAGCTGGTAACCCCTTTGCAGGAGCATTTGCGCACGTCATTTTAGGTGTAATCGACTTCAGACATCTTTACATACGACCTGATTGCAGACGGAACCGATGCCGTCTCCTACTGTTGCTTGCATCAAATCCAAGTGATGGAGGAGACTTGTATGACTAAAAACTTGATAACACGTCGCGAGTTGATGACTGCTGTGATTGCTGCGCTTGCTGTGCCGGTGACTGCCCATGCGTCGGTAGAACCTTATAGCTGGTATGGCAATTCCTTTTCGCTCGCCTCTGGAACATGGACGACTCCGAGTCGCTACTTCGATGGAAACAATATAGGGATTGAAATGAATTGTTCGGCAGCGGGAAGGGGTAATTTTACCGTGACCTGTTGTCGGTCAAATGGTGCAGCTGTTGGCACAAAATACTTCTCCTACCAAGGGTTCACCAAGGCGACCTGGCCTAGTGCTGGGCCAGGCAATTACTACTTCAAGCTTTCAAAGACTGATGACGGAATCCGCGTGAGTTCTTCAGACGTGGCCATGTACAGCTGGTGAGGTTTTGTTTAACGGGAGGTCTGTGGTGGTCGGCAGAAAAGCGATGGTTGTTGATTGGAGGAAGAAATGAGAAAGAAGGTCATGGGTGTATTGGCTGCTGCTGCGGTTTCGCTTAGTTTGATTCCGGGCTTGGCGTTTGCATCTTCTCCGGTCATTCTGGGCGGTTGGTCGGAGGATGGCACCGTTGTTGAAGCTCAGGCAGTGGATGGAATTGCCACGTTGAGCGAGCCGCATCACTATGGTGAAGCTCAGCAAAGTACGAACAGTCAGGGGACTACCATCAAGCGTGCTCATGGCTGGACAACATGGAGTGGCGTTTATCACTACACGACGGCTCAGATGGAGCACGACGGCATTTTCTGTAACGGGAAAGTCATTACGAGTTCAGGTCGCCAGTGGGCTAGAAATGGTACGGAGGCCTACTCGCCTTGGGCGACATTCAACCCCGACCTGTGCTGTGGAAATCTTGGACAGGCAAGAACGTATTACGGACGATAGCCTGTTTTGTTTAGCACCCTGATGCGGGAGGCGAGAAGAGTGAAGCCGTTCCTTAGAAGAATCATGCCGACTACCGCGCTCCTTCTCGCCTCCTTTCTGCTCTTGGGGTCGATGCTTGTTTTCCGCATGAAGAATCATGCCCTGGAGCTTGAGCGGGACCGCTTTGCTCCGAGCTCATCGTTTGTTGTGACCAGTGACGGAGTGTCGCTGTCTGACCTCGGTCCATTTGCAGTGGCAACGCTTGAAGTAGACCAGGGCATCATACTGTTTGAAGCCAACTGCTATGAATCCGTGGCACTGCCGTACCACGATGGCCCCGGGCTATCCGGCTCATGTCCTGAAGCGCTCGTTGGCTTTTCCAGGTTTTCTGAAGTTCAAGATGGAAACTACTTATGGGGTGGTGTGGCCTATAAGGTCGTGGGAACCTTGGGAGAGAAGGACGAGAGCCTGCTCTCCGATACCGTGGTTCTCACTGCAAGAGGCCTGCTGAGCGGCTGCTCTTCCTCGTCCCTGCGTTTTGATGGCTTTGGGGCAAGAGGCTTGCTGACGCTTGTCTTTCCGGGAATAGAGGCCCAAGGCCTTACTTCCGCGCTTTCAAGCAGGCTGGGAGAGGGTTCTGTGGTTGCGCTCTTCACCTGGTCAGCCCTGCTGGTGGGGTGGCTGGGGATTCTTCTAGGCCTGCTGTGCTATGCCCGTGGTGTACGGGATGAATATCGAGTTCGTTTTATTCTTGGCAACCATCGGAGCGTTTTACTCCGGGGTAGCGTGGAGCTCGTTGCACTTCTCCTGGGCGGCGCCTTTGTTGCGGCGTATATATGCTGGGGCCGTACTGCTGTGACAGCTTTTTGGTTTGCTTGGCTTCTTCTGGCTGCGGCTCCCGTCCTTGTCGTGGGCCTCATCGCGGCTACGTGCTTGAGGAGGAGGGCACATGCTAAGTGAATTTGTGCATGACTTCAGACGCTGCTGGCCCCTCAGAATCATAAAGTGCGGCGTTGCCGTGGCAATCTCCCTGTGCGTATACACGGTGCTCGCCTTTGGCTTTTCCGCGGACGGGGCCATTCAGCAAAGCTTTTCTCGCCAAGATGGCTTCGACATTTATTCTCTGGTTGATTCGTTCATGGATGACCCAGAAGGCTTCTATGCCTTTAGGCAAAATGAGGAAAGCCTGCGCTCGCTCGCGAGTTTTAACGATGCCCTCTCGTCAAGCTCGGACTTCGTGTATCTCTCGGTCTTTGACCAGTCTGTCCCCGTGTTTGACTTCAAGGGTGGTGCTGAATTCGGCTACTCCTATGGCATGGGGGGTGGCTCTGATGTCATCGACTTTGATGGAAGAAGCGCCTTCAACGCCAAGGCAATTCAGATAAACCGGGCGGCCTTTGATTTCCATGGGTTAAGGGTGGCTCAAGGCGGTATACCGTCCTGGGATGATGTTGATTGGAATCAGACGCGGCTTCCCGTTCTGCTCGGTTCAGCCTATAAGAGCATCTACACTCCTGGCGATTCCTTTGTGGGGAACCTCTACGGACGTTTAATGACGTTCGAGGTCGTCGGCCTCCTTGAAGAGGGCTCCAGCATTCCATACCAGGGAAATCCAGCCTTCGGACTTGACTATTCTATTTCGATTCCTTATCCGGCCTCTTTTGAGAACCTTGCGAGTGTGGAGGACGGTTTCGGCGGTATTGTCCAATTTGCATATGTGAACGGTGAACTGGCCGTTGCCAGGGGGGAGCAAACGGGTACCCTGCTTGATGCGCTTGACCGCATTGCCCAAAGTACCGGTTTTGCTGATTATGGAGTGGCCGGGCTCTATGATTACGCAACCAAAATGGCTCAGGTACGTCAGCTTATTGGTGACAATATTGCTGTTGTCGAGTTAATGACGGTCTTGGTTGCGTGTATTGGATGCGTGATTCTCGTTGCTGCGGACTTCTTCCTGGCTTCCAGGCATTTGAGGCGTCGGCGCACCGCAGAGCTTTTGGGTGATGCGAGCATGTGGAGGCGTGAGGTTGCTGGGATAGCGCTGCTCTGGTGGGCTGTGACGGCGGTGCTGTCAATGCTGCTCATGGGAGCGCTTCCTTATCGGAATGCGGCCTTCCAGTTTGTGACCCTGGCCGCGCTGCTTCTGCTTGCTCTTCTCGACACTGTCTTCTCTTTGATTCAGGAAAGGCGGACTGTCCGATGATTTGCCTTCGAGGAATAGGTAAAACGTACAGGGAGAAGAGTGGAGAGAAGCACGTTATCTTCCATGGCCTTGACTTCTGTCCCAGCGACGAAGAGCGCTCCGTTGCGATTCTTGGGCGCAGCGGCTCTGGGAAGACGACGCTCCTGAGGATAATTGCGGGAATTGATGTTGATTACGAGGGCGAGTATCTCTTTGACGAGAAGAGACTGAAGAGAAACGCCTCCGCGATGGCGCACCTTAGACGTGAGGTGCTAGGCGTTGTTCCGCAAGATGCCATGGTGCTTGAGGATAGAAGCGTTCTTGCAAACGTTGAGCTGGGGGTGCCCAAGGGAGTAGACAAAAAGAGGACGGCGCAGGAGTGCCTTGAGAAGGTCGGCCTTCTCGCCTGCGCGCGCACTTCGGCGGCAAAGTTGTCGGGCGGGGAGGCTCAGCGAGTAGCTGTTGCGAGAGCTATTGCAAAACGACCTCGTCTGCTTTTGGCCGACGAGCCGACTGCGGCCCTAGACGAGAAGACCGAAGGGGAGCTTCTTTCTCTGTTTGAGAGGCTTGTGGCAGATGGCACGCGAATCATCATTGCCACCCACAACCAGACTGTTGCCGATTGGTGTGACGCAAAGTTCGAGATACGGGATTGCGCCCTTGTGAGGCTGTAGA
>OGWX01002243.1_pt1 | contig 11871 bp, 10 predicted proteins | sample 1576151 | NCBI WGS metagenome assembly OGWX01 (sample SAMEA3541591, study PRJEB24748) | human gut metagenome | biome: human gut; feature: human-associated habitat; material: faeces | place: China | collected 2012
AAAATAAAAACTATAAAGAAGTTATAAATAAAAATATTAAACAAAGAAAAGGAGAAAAAAGATGTTAGAAAAATATGCACACGTATTTCCAGCTATGGTTACCCCAATGAACGAAGACGGAAGTTTTAATTATGAAGTAGCGAAAAAACACGCTGACTGGATGATGGATAATGGCATTGGAGGAATCGGTGTTTTAATGGCAGCCGGCGAATACCAGAGGATGTCACTTGAAGAACATATGGAATATGTAAATATTATGGTTCCATACATTAAACAGCGAGGAGCATCTGTTATTGTTGGATGTTCAAGAGAGAGAGTTGAAGATGCCTGCGCGTTAATGAATAACGCTTATAAGGCTGGTGCAGATGCGGCTATGGTTCTTCCTTCTTTCTACTATAATCAGTCCCAGGAAGAAATTATCGACCACTATACATACTTAAATGACAATTCTGATCTTGATATTATGGTTTACAATAATCCGAATGTAACATCAGGAATTACTCGTGAGACAATGAAAGAACTGTATAAGCTTCCGCATGTAAAAATCGTAAAAGATGCTTCTATGGTTATCGATGTAATGACAGATTTTATTTTTGAAGCAGAACAGGCAGAAGAAGAAAAAAATGTTCTTTGTGGCTGCGATTACTTACTATATCAGGCTTATGCAACAGGTGCTGTTGGATGGATCAGTATGACAGCAAATATTCTTCCTAAGTTATCAGCAGATTTTCATAATGCGATGATTATTGAGAAAGACTATCAGAAAGGTCTTGAAATTTATAAGAAACTTTATCCGGTAGTTAATATGACAGAGCGTTATCCAGCTCCAACACAGGCTGTAAAACATATCCTGACAGAAGTTATAGGATTTGATGAGGGAATCTGCCGCCGCCCACGTCGTGAAATCAGTGCGGAAGATAAAGCTATGGTTGTAGAATGGAGTCAGATTAAAGAATTGGCTAAGACGAACAAGATGTAAAGAAAGTTTGATTGGGACGATTGGAGTTTGATCAAAACTGGAATAAAGTATAGTGCGATATAGAATATAAATGTGTAAATAGTACGATATACAAGGAGGAGGTTTCTTGTGAAACAGACAGAATATTTAATTATTGGTGCCGGTATTGTTGGATGTAGTGCAGCCTACCTGCTTACAAAAGACGGAAAAAAGGTTACAGTAGTTGATAAAAGCTATCCGTGTAATGAGGCTTCCGGAGTAAATGCTGGAGGAATGGAACTTCTCCAGCAGCCTCCGAAATCTTTACCAATGCATATTTTAGCAGCGGAATTATGGGATATGTTTCAAAATCAGGATGGTATTGACTGTGGATATCATCGAACTGGAGGACTCTACTGTGTTTTAAGAGAAGAAGATTTGCCAATGCTTGATGCACAGGCAAAAACATTTAAAAAGCATAATCTTCCAATAGAGCGATTAAATAAAGAACAGGTCAAAGAAAAAATACCATATATTTGTGACAATGTTATTGCTGCTAATTTCAGTCCGATGTCAGGATATTCTAATCCTTTAAAGGCTGGCGTTGCTATTCTTATGAAAGCGAAGAGTATGGGCTGCGAGTTTTATGATCATCAGTTTATTAAAAAAATTGAACCATCATCAGATGGAGAAGGATATATTGCCTATGCAGATAATGAACAGTTTTATGCAAAGAAAATTCTGATTACAGGAGGTATCCGTTCTCCGTGGTTATTAGACCAGATGGGAGTTCATATTGAGTTAGAAGAAAAACATAACATGATTACAGTAACGGAGAAAGCTCCTCATTTTATTGATTATACAATTACTACGCCAACAATGACAATGAAGCAGACAGCAGAAGGTTCTATCTTAATTGGTGGTGGTCGTGAGGGATATGGTAATCTCAATGTTAATGATACAAAAAAAGATGTTTCTATTAATGGACTCTGCTTCAATGTAAGAGAGGCACAGAACATCATCCCTTCCGTAAAAAAATTAAATATATTACGAAGCTGGTCAGGATTTGAAGGATTTACACCAGAAAGACTTCCGTATATTGGACAGGTTGAAAAATATCCAGGAGTTTACTATGCAGTAACAGGTTTTTGCGGATACTGCATTGGACCAGGTGCGGCAGCTCATGCAATCAAATGCATGAACGGAGAAGAATATTTTAATGTGAAAGAAAGTTAGATAAGGGAGGAAGAGACATGTCCAGAATAGAAAATCATATTATTTTGGGAGATCTTGAAGAGAAAAAAATGGTTACGATCATTGTTGATGGTAAAGAAATCCCAGCAGTAGAAGGAGAGCCAATACTTTCTGCACTTCTTGCAAGTGGCATTAAAGTAGCAAATATCAGTCCGAAACACCATGAACCAAGAGGATATTTTTGCGGAATTGGTCGATGTACAAACTGTGTAATGACTGTAAATGGTGATCCTAATGTTCGTACATGCGTAACGCCGGTAGAGGCAGGTATGGTTGTTGAGACACAGGATGGTCTTGGAAAATGGGAGGAAGCGTAGATGAATAAAGAAGTTGAAATTCTCGTTATTGGCGCAGGTCCTGCAGGACTTTCCGCAGCAATTGAAGCAGCAAAATATGGTGCGGAAGTGCTTGTAGTTGATGAAAACAATAAACCTGGTGGACAGTTGTTCAAACAGATTCATAAATTTTTTGGTTCCAGAAGACATAAAGCTGGTGTTCGTGGTGTAGATATCGGAACGGAACTTCTGGAAGAAGTAGAAAAGTTAGGTGTAGAGGTAATGCTTAAGACCGTTGCTTATGGTTTTTATCCAAATGGAGAAGGTGTAGCCCTTGCTGTGAATGGAGAAGAAGGATTGATTGTTCATCCAAAAAAAATTATCATGGCAACAGGTGCGGGTGAAAATCCATTGGCATTTCCAGGATGGACACTTCCGGGAGTTGTAGGAGCCGGAGCTATTCAGACAATGATTAATGTACATAGAGTTTCTGTAGGCAAGAGAGTTTTGATGATTGGCTCAGGTAATGTAGGACTGATTGTTACATATCAGCTTCTTCAGGCAGGAATTGATGTGGCCGGTATCGTAGAGGCAGCACCTCAGCTTGGTGGATATGGTGTACATGCAGGGAAAGTTCGCAGAGCGGGAGTTCCATTATATGTAGGTCATACTGTTATAGAAGCAGTGCCAAATGAAGATATGTCAGGAGTAAAGGGAGCAATTATTGCGGAAGTTGACAATAAATTCCAGCCGATTCCAGGAACAGAACAGTTTGTAGAATGTGATGTGATAGGTATCGCAGTAGGACTTACTCCGGATATTGCACTTCCATCTATGGCAGATGTTACTCTTATTAACGCCGGAAGACTTGGTTCTCAGGTACCTATGCACGACAGAAATATGGAGACAACAAAAGAGGGGATTTATGTTGCCGGAGATTCTTCTGGGGTAGAAGAGGCATCTTCTGCGATTGAAGAAGGAAAACTTGCAGGAATTGCGGCAGCAGAAGCTCTTGGAAAAATTGATGCTGAAACGGCAAAAGAAGCTAAAGATAATGTATGGAGTTCATTAGACCAGCTTAGAACAGGACCATTTGGTGCCGGACGTCATGATGCAAAGGAACAGATAATTGAGCAGATGGAAGAATGGAAGGTGAAAAACAGTGCTTGCTAAAAATGGATTTTTAGATTTAGAAGAAGTTATGGATATTCCGGGATTTCCGGGAATGGAAACTCTTAAAAATAAAAAATGTGTAGTAATTGAGTGTAAGCAGAATATTCCATGTAATCCATGTGAAAGTGCCTGTCCACATCATGCGATTACCATTGGAAATCCTATAACAAATCTCCCGGTAGTAGATTCTGAAAAATGTATAGGATGTGGTCTTTGTGTAGCACAGTGTCCAGGACAGGCCTGTTTCTTAGTTGATATGTCTAAAGAAGAATACGATACGGTAACACTCCCATATGAATACTATCCATTACCTGAGAAAAATCAGGAGGTATATGGACTTGGAAGGGATGGAAAGTATCTTGTAAAGGCAGAAGTTCTTCGTGTTGTTCTGACAAAGAAAAATGACAGAACAGCTGTTATAGAGGTAAAAGTTCCAAAAGGATATGGAATGAAAGTACGTAATATTTCAGTAGATGGAAAGAGAATTGCTTCTGAAGAGAACAATCCATCCGTAGAAAAAGAAGTGATTGATGCAATTGACAACAATGAAATGTATGTATGCCGCTGTGAGGAAATCACGAAAGCAGAAGTTATCGAGGCAGTTCGTGCCGGTGCCACAAGTGTTAATGAAGTAAAAAGATTGCTCCGTGCTGGTATGGGATTATGTCAGGGACGAAATTGCGCCAAGACAATTGAAAGAATTATCGCTGCAGAGCTTGGGGTAGCGCCATCACAGGTACCACAGGCAACAAAGAGAGGACCGGTCAGACCGATTAAATTAACAGGATATACTTCTCTTGATATCGAAGCACAGGAAGAGATGTTTGAACACGACTGGTAATTGAGAAATATGCTTAATTAAGGTGGGAATTTTCACTCCCCCTTGATATAATAGAATAGTAAATGATAATGAAGTTATTTTATTATGTTTATACCGTAGTAGAGTGTGTTTAAATTATTTTTATAAATTTGTAATGCACATCTTGTAGGAAGTGTTTTTCAAACACACTCTAAAGACATAGGGAGGGTTATGTCTGCTTGGATTAAACAAAAGAGGAGATTGTGATGAGCAGGTTTTTTGTTACGTTAGACAATATTGTCTGGTCTAATCCGATAATATTTTTAATCTTAGGTTCAGCAGTGTTTTTTACGGTTATGTTAAAAGGCGTTCAGATCAGAAATATCAAACATCAGGTGCAGCTTTTATTTGGAGCAAGTGATTCTGAAGCAGGGATTTCTCCATTTGCAACATTTTGTACAGTAATCGGCTATCGTGTAGGTACAGCAAATGTAGCTGGTGTAGCAGTGGCTATTTTCAGTGGAGGACCGGGAGCTGTTTTCTGGATGCTTGTTACATCTATTCTGGATACAGCAATTTCTTATGCAGAATGTTCGTTAGGACAATGTTATAAGATTAAACAGGATGGAGAGTATCGTGGAGGTGCTTATTACTACATTGAAAGAGGGCTTGGATTAAAACCAGTTGCTATTATTTATGCTGTATTAACATTTATTTGTGTCCCAATTCTTACAGTAGCTCCACATGCATTTTCTATTACAAGTGGATTTAAAAACAGTCTGGGCATCTCACAGTATATTACGGGAGCGATTATTGCAGTATTACTTTTTATAGTAATTTCAGGTGGTATTAAGCGTATCGCCAAAACAGCAGAATTAATTGTTCCATTTATGACAATTGGATTTATTCTTATGACAGTAATTGTTATGATTATGAGAATAAAAGAAATTCCGGCAGCGTTTGGACTTATTATATCCAGTGCTTTTGGTGCGAATGCCTTATTTGGTGGATTATTAGGTACAGCAGTTTTATGGGGAGTAAAAAGATCGGTAAATTCCTCAGGAGCTGGAATGGGAGAAGCAGTTCCAGCAGCCTCTGCAACGGAATGCTCACATCCGGGTGTGCAGGGACTTGTAAATTCTTTTTCTGTATATATTGATGTATTTGTGTGTATTTGTACGGCTCTTATTATTATCTTAACAGATTGTTTTAATGTACAGGATTCAGCAGGAACATTGATTCATATATCAAGCGGTTCTGTAGATGTAGCAGGTGGATATGCAGAAGTTGGTATTGCATGGACACAGGAAGCTCTTAATTCTATTTTCCCAGGTGGAATCGGTGCTACATTACTTGCCTTTTTCTTATTTTTCTTTGCATTTACGACATTATTAAATTATTACTACCAGGGTGAAACAGCGATTGCATATATACTGTATAAGCAGTCCGCAAAAACAAGAAAAAGAGCAATTTGGGCTTTAAGAGTTGTTATGCCTTTGATTTTCTTCTATTTCGCAGTACAGTCAGCATCTACAAGCTTTGCCTCTGGTGAGGTAGGTGTAGGGTTTATGGTATGGTTCAATGTTATAGTGCTTTTGATTATGTCACCAACAATTAAGAAAATTCATGATGATTATACTGCACAGAGAAAAGCGGGAATAGAGAAACCAGTCTTTAATCCGAAAAAGCTTGGTATTAAGAATGCAGATTTATGGATGGAGATTAATGCAGACAAAATTGCAGAAGAAGAGAAATAGAATATAATACTTCAGGATATGAAAAAAATAATATAGAATATCTGAAGAATGATTGCAAAATTATGATAAACGCTCCGCGAGGATGCACAGTGATTCTGATAGGAACATGTCAGCTTCGCTGACCAGAATCACGCGCCAAGTCTCACGGACGTTCGACTTGAATTGTAATGAAGTAAAATACTACTTATTCATAATCGCATCAATTGCATCAATAAATCCAGCCCTGATTCCTGCGTGTTCTAGCGCATCTACACCACAGATTGTTGTTCCTGCCGGTGAACATACATTATCCTTTAACACACCTGGATGCTCGCCTGTCTCAAGCTGCAATTTGGCACTTCCAAGTATCATCTGGGATACCATTTCATACGCCTGCTTTCTAGGCACTCCATATTTTACTCCGGCATCTCCTAACGCTTCGATAATCAAATCTACAAAAGCAGGACCACAGCCTGTAAGTGCCCCACCGATTCCCATCAAATGAACTGGCAGCTCAATTACAATTCCCAATGCTTCAAATAACTTTTTAATTTCTTCTCTTTCTTCTGGTAGAAGTGAATTTTTCTCTTCAAATAAAAGGACACCCTCTCCTACCATTGCCGGTGTATTTGGCATGATAAACTGAAGTCTTGTACTTTTATCAAGATATTCCTCATACTTGTCATAATTCCAGCCTGCCGCGATAGAAATTAATGCCTTTCCTTTTAACTCTTCCTTAATCTCAGAAAGAACTCCTTCTATCTGATATGGTTTACAAGCCATCACTAAAGTATCTGCTTTTGCTGTTAATCCTTTTAAATCCTTGCATGGAACAAAACCAATTTTTTCTGCATTTGCCTCAAGCTTTTCATAATGCGGTGCGTAGGCAAATACTTCTTCTTTTTTCATTAAACCTTTTTGTAATATTCCTGCTGCTATTGCTCCTGCCATGTTTCCCATTCCAATAAATCCTAATGTTTTCATGTTGTCCTCCTGTCTGTCAATTCTATGATTTTAGATATACATATCTTTCACAATATTAAAATAAAATTATGAAAATGTATTGTCTATGGCTTCTTTATTCCAAGAAATAAAATCTCTCAGAACTTTATTTGCAGATAGTTTACCATATTTTTTGTTATCTCTCACTCTTTTTTCCTGTTTTTGTGATATGATGCTAAAGGAAACAAAAAATGAATTGTAAACTGTACAGCCTTGTTTCCATATTGTTTTTTCTCATATCGTTTGCGTAAAACAACGGGCTGACTACAATCACACAATGCGTCTTTATGCAGGAATGATTTTTCAAACATACTCTAAAATCAGGAAACTATTAGAACTACAAATTTATTACAACAGGATTTTAACTATGGATTTTACAAAAAATACAAATTTATCAATTGAGGAAATATCTGAAAACAAAACATCAGGCAATGAACTATCTGTTACTAAAACATCCGATAGTACGGCCGAAAAAACATTTACAAATAATGCTTTTTCTCATTTTGTTACAGATACTATGACTATTCTCTGGGAACCTGCCGATTCGGGCTGTCGGCTGCTTCGCTGTTTTGGCAACAGCCCCATATTGAATGTTCCAGATATGATTGACGGACGGACAGTCAGTGAAATGGGAGCTTACTGTTTTTCCCGTTCTCGCCCCAGATTTCCTGAGAAAATTTACAAAACTATTTTTATAGATATAGAAAATCAGGAAACTACACTGGAAAGCGGACAGGCTTTTAACCAGAAAGATTTTGATTTTTCAGCTTTTGGAACAGAGCTTGATGGTACCTTTCTTGAAGAAATCACTCTTCCTGACTGTGCAACAACACTTCACAATGCCGCATTTTATAACTGCCGTAAATTAAAAAAACTTTCTGTAGGAACTGCAATTTCCGGCATTGGAAGCGATGAATTTATGAATGATTCCCAGCTGGAGCATCTGATCATTCGTGGAAAAGATTCTGAAGCAACCGGTTTACCTCTTATTTTGGAGCGAATCGCAGAAAATATTACCGTTTCTTTCTGTCCGGATTCCTCCTCATCACCAGAAAGTACTGTGTTCTTCCCTGAATATTATGAATGGTTAGACGAGATTTCCCCGGCTCATATTTTTAGCAGAAGTATTCATGGTGAAGGCTTCCGCATGAGAAAGAGCTTTGAAAACGGTATTCTCAATTACAGAAAGTATGATTCCTGCCTTGAAAATGCTCTTACGGTCGAATCGCCGGAGTCTTTATGTAAAATTGCTTTAAACCGCCTTCGCTGGCCTTCTCGGCTGGAAGACATTTTTAGAGAAAAATATGAAAATGTCATAAAAAAATATATGGGCACTGCTTTTACCCTTGCCGTAAAAGATCAGGACTTTCCGATGCTTCAATTTATCTGCGAGCATTTTTCTCCCGATGCATCCGCTCTCGCTTCTGCCATCGACCAGTGCATAGAAAAAGAATGGGGAGAGGGAAATGCTTTTTTAATAGAAGCAAAACATAAGTCTTTTTCTAAAAAAACATTTGATTTTGACCTGGATTTTTAGGAGGTGATACAATGACACAAACTGAATGGGAAAATGAAATGTGTATTAAAATTCTCGAACTTATTCAAAATGAACTATATGTAGATTTTCGTTATCTTGATGTTGCCGTTTCCGCACTTACCTTAACACCAAATGATTCTCTTCGTTCGACAGCAACCGACGGAATCTCCTTCTTTTTCCCGCCAGAACAGATTCTTCGGGTATTCCGCTCCAACCCGCTTTTCTTAAATCGCGCTGTACTGCACAGCGTATTTCACTGTATTTTTCGGCATCTGTGGATTCGTGGAAGCCGCGACCCAGATTTGTGGAACCTTTCCTGCGACATTGCTGTAGAGTGGATTATTGATTCTTTTGAGAAGAAAAGCGTAAAGCGTGCTCTCTCTGGAATACGCACAAATATTTATAACGATTTTCGTCAATATAAAATTCCCATCACGGCCGCAAATATTTACAGGTATCTTTTACCCGATGTCGCTGACAATCCAGACCGATTAAATCAACTTATGATAGAGTTTTTTACCGATGATCACCGTTTCTGGCCAAAAAAACCGTCAACTTCGCCTTCCGCCGCAAAGGCAGGACAATCATGGGATAAAATCAGCCGCCGCATGGAACAGGAATTAAATCTTCGTGGCGATGATTCCGCCTCCGGCATTGATGCTATGAAAACGCAGATCAAAGAGGGAAAAAGCCGCCGTTCCTATAAAGACTTCCTTCGAAAATTCACCGTACTTAAGGAAGAACTTCACTGTGACTATGATGAATTTGACTTAAATTATTACTCTTATGGTCTGCGGCTTTATAAAAATATGCCACTGATTGAACCATTAGAAAGCCGGGAAGTAACTAAGATTTCTGAGTTTGTCATTGTCATTGACACAAGCTATTCGACCAATGGCCCACTTGTCCAGAAATTCCTTGAAGAAACATTTCAGATTATTCAGGAGCGGGACAGCTTTTTCCATAAAAGCCAGATTCGAATTATTCAATGTGACAATCAGGTACACTCAGATACCATTATTAAGGAACAGAGAGACATTCCAAAACTGCTCCATAACTTTGAATTAATCGGTGGCGGGGGTACCGATTTCCGTCCTGCCTTTTCTTACATTAATAAATTATTTGAAGATGGAGAATTTCAAAATTTGAAGGGTGTTCTGTACTTTACAGATGGAAAGGGCATTTATCCCGCAAAAAGGCCACCTTATGAAACCGCCTTTTTGTTTTTAGGAGAAGAAGAACATCCTGATGTTCCAGCATGGGCAATGAAATTGATATTGCATGAGGAAGATCTTTAAATATTTATTCAACTTTGTGAATATGACCAAAAATTACCTGTTATTATATTTAGCATTCTATAAATCTATCAACAACGAAAGGATTCAATCTTATGAATATAAAAAAAGCAAAAGAAGATATTAAAAATACCGTTCGGGCTTATCTGAAGAAAAATGATTACGGACAGTACAGTATTCCCTCTATCCGCCAGCGTCCCATGTTATTAATGGGGCCTCCCGGAATCGGCAAAACACAGATTATGCAGCAAATTGCACAGGAATGTAACATCGGCCTTGTGGCATATACCATCACTCACCACACCAGACAAAGTGCTGTCGGACTGCCATTTATTAAAGAAAAAACATTTGATGGCAAATCTTACTCCGTCACCGAATATACAATGAGTGAAATCATTTACAGCATCTATCAGTATATGGAAGAATCCGGCAAAAAAGAAGGTATTCTTTTTATCGACGAAATTAACTGTGTTTCCGAAACACTTGCTCCGACAATGCTGCAATTTTTACAATGCAAAACTTTCGGAAATCAGGCTATTCCAGAAGGCTGGATTATCGTTGCCGCAGGCAACCCGCCAGAATACAACCGAAGCGTCCACGACTTTGACTTCGTAACCTTAGACCGTGTACGCAAAATTGATATTGAAGCAGACCTTGACGTTTTCAAAGGCTACGCCAGAGCAAGACATTTGCACCCATTCATTTTAAGCTATTTAGAACTCCGCCCGCAGAACTTTTACCGTACAGAAAATGATGTGGATGGCATTCAGTTCGTAACCGCCAGAGGATGGGAAGATTTAAGCAGCCTTATCTACACTTACGAAGAGCTTTCTATCAAAGTAGACGAAGACATCATCCACCAGTTCATTCAGCACGCGGACATTGCAAAAGACGTTGCCGCCTACTATGATCTCTACCAAAAATACAGAGACGACTACGATATCAGCCGCATCCTCACAGGACAGGCCGGAGCCGACATCTATGCCAAACTGTTCCGCGCTTCTTTTGACGAACATTTAAGCTGTGTCGAACTCCTCATCAGCGGACTGCATAACTATATCTCCGATGCTCTAACTGCCGATAATCTGACAACAGAAGCCTATGCCTTCTTAAAAACTTATCAGATTGAATTGAAAAAACAGATTCAAAATTCTTCCGATTCAGATTCTGCAGCTCCAGGCTCGGATATATCTGACACTGTCTCAAAAGTGAATCACTCAAATGGCAATATAGCTGCTACTTCTAATACGGCTCATTTAGATTGTGGTACACCTGATTCTAAATCCAGTATCCCAACTGAAAATGGACTCTACCGCGTCCTTCTACAGAAAAAAGCAGCAGAATATGAACAGGAAAATAAAGCAGGTCTCACCTCTCCAGAACAGAAAAACTTCCAATTAAAATTATTGGAACTCCTTACTGCCTGGACACCAGACTCCAGCCTTCCACCAAAAGAAGCCTTCCTCGCTGCCAAATCTGGATTTGATAAACAATGCCAAACCCGCATAGATACAATAAAAAAAGCATCCTCCGCGCTGGAAAATGCTTTCACTTTCATGGAAGAAGCCTTCGATGAAGGCCAGGAAATGGTTGTATTTGTCACGGAACTTACAATGGATCCGGAGGCATCACAGTTTATTACGGAAAATGGATGCGAACGGTACTTCAAATATAATAAAACCTTGTTAGTCGGCAATCGACGGGCTGCAATCCTAAAAGAATTGGACAGAGATGCTATATACTCTAATCCAAATGAATATGAATTCTGATTTGCCGCAGGCAAAGTAGACGCCCACAGTAAATAAAAGAAACTATATTTGTGACTTTAGTCGCGGCGGTTTGAATACTCGCTTCTACACGCTC
>OGWX01002248.1_pt1 | contig 11853 bp, 8 predicted proteins | sample 1576151 | NCBI WGS metagenome assembly OGWX01 (sample SAMEA3541591, study PRJEB24748) | human gut metagenome | biome: human gut; feature: human-associated habitat; material: faeces | place: China | collected 2012
TTCAGCTGTCTTATGCATCTCTTCTGTACGGATCTGGATCTCGAACGGCTGTCCGGACGGTCCGATCAGCGTTGTGTGCAGGGACTGGTACATATTTGCCTTTGGCATAGCAATATAATCTTTAAAGCGCCCCGGAATCGGCGTATACATCTCATGGATCACACCGAGTGCTGCGTAACAGTCCTTCACTGAATCTACGATAATGCGGACAGCGAACAGGTCATACACCTGATCCAGTGTCTTGTTCTGATTCACCATCTTCTTATAAATACTGAAGAAATGTTTTACACGTCCGTATACTTTCGCTTCAATATCAGCATTCTTCATATGCTTTGATACTTCTGCAACGATCTGCTGCACAAATTCTTCACGCTCTGTCTTGCGTGCATTCAGATCATGCACCAGCTGATTATAAACTTCCGGCTGGTAATATTTCAGAGAAAGATCATCAAGTTCTGTCTTGATCTTGGAAATACCGAGACGCTGGGCGATTGGAGCGTAGATATCCATCGTCTCTCTTGATTTCTCTTTCTGCTTCGCCGGTGTCATAAACTCCATCGTACGCATATTATGCAGACGGTCTGCAAGTTTTACAATGATGACACGGATATCCTTCGCCATTGCAAGGAACATCTTTCTCAAATTCTCTGCCTGGGCCTCCAGCTTGTCCTTGGAATAGTTCAACTGTCCCAGCTTGGTAACGCCGTCTACAAGAAGTGCCACCTCTTCGCCGAACTCTGTTGAGATCTCGTCGAGTGTCATTGTCGTATCTTCTACCACGTCATGAAGCATTCCTGCCACGATCGTCTCTTTATCCATCTCGAGATCTGCAAGTATGATTGCCACCCAGAGTGGATGGATGATATAAGGTTCTCCGGATTTACGAAACTGGTCCTTATGCGCTTCTTTGCCTATCTGATAGGCCTTCTCAATCATCGTAATATCCGCAGAAGGATGATACTTACGCACACGAGCTATTAAGGCCTGATATAACTCCTCCGGATCCTGATAATCCTCTGGTGCTTTTACTGCATGTCCGTCCACCATCTCCAGATTTTTATTCAGATCTTCATATTCCCGAGTGCCTGCCATATCGTCTTCCCCCTTCATTCATCCTTAGTTCTGAACAATTAATATGATTTAGTATATCACTATTTTTTCCTTTTTCAAATAAGAACTTCCCATTCTTCTGCATTTTAAGCAATTTGTACGGTTTTTTCGATATTATCTACTGATAATTGACAATTGTAAGCTGAATTGTTCTTCGTCCCATGTACTCATTGATGGATGGATAGTATGTAAAAGACATAATCTGCTTCTTTTCCATCTGCTGCAGACAGTCTTCCACTTCTCCGAAATAAACTGCTTCCATCTGATTTCCCTGCTGGTCCTCCAGTCTGCATTTCAGCACATTCCGGTTCTTTCCGAAGATCCTTGGCTGGATTACACGCAGTTTACTTTCTGCAAATAACGGTTTCCCGTTGCCTTTTCCAAAAGGCTCCAATATCTTAAGTTCATGGATCAGCTCTTCATTAATATATGGAAATGGAAGCCGCATGTCGATCGACACCTTCATCTGAAGATCGTCTTCTGTCAGATCTGCAAGTTCATTGATCCGTTTCCGAAAAACTTCGACATTTTCCTCTTCTAAGGAAAGTCCTGCTGCCAGCTTATGTCCTCCAAACTTCGTAAATAATTCCCTGCAGCGGCTCATTTCTGCAAACATATCATATGCTTCGATCGACCGTCCGGAGCCTTTTACTCCTGTCTCTCCCCTTGTCAGTACAAAGGTCGGACGATAATAACGTTCCTTGATCCTTCCCGCAATAATTCCGGCGATACTTTCATGACACTCTGGAAGATACACGACCAGCACCTGGTCGTCCTTCCAGGAACTTGATTCAATCTGCCGGACAGCTTCTTCTACACCTTCTTCGGTCATTTCTTTCCGACTGTCATTTAATTCTTTCAGATCTGCTGCCAGTGTCACTGCCTCTCTCCGGTTTGATGCATTAAGGAGTTCCAGTGCACGCTTGGCTGTATCCAGTCTTCCACCGGCATTGATGCACGGTCCGAGCACAAAGCCGATATGATAAGTATTCAGGTTCGCTGTATCTACCCCGGTACATTGCATCAAGGCGTGAAGCCCTTCATTCTTCGTTGTCTTCAGAAGCTCAAGTCCTTTTTTCACAAAGACTCGATTCTCTCCAACCAGATCCATCACATCCCCGATCGTGGCGATCGCAACATTTTCCATCAGGTTATCCTGCAGATGTTCTACCTCCTGCTCTGACTTTCCAGACACTCTGTACAAAACCTCAACCAGCTTATACGCTACAGCTGCGCCGCACAGCCCTTTAAATGGATACTCACAGTCTGCTCTGTGCGGATCGACCACTGCATCCGCCGGTGGCAGGAGATACTTTTTCTTCCCATTTTCTTCCAGATACGGAACTTCATGGTGATCTGTCACAACGATCGTCATCCCATTTTCTTTTCCATAAGCGATCTCGCTCATTGCCGCAATTCCATTATCACAGGTAACGATCGTGTCTACATCATCCTCCAGTGCACGGTCGATCAGCATCTGATTCAATCCATATCCATCTTTGATCCTGTCCGGAATATCCGTATCCACATCTGCCCCAAGTCCTGCAAGCCCCTGTTGCAAAATATACGTTGCATTGACTCCATCAATATCATAATCACCGATCACACGGATTTTCTTTCCCTCTTCTATTTTCTCCTTAAGAATATCTACCGCACGATCCATATCTTTCATCAGTAAGCCGTCATACAGATCCTCCACTGTTCCATTCAGATAAAAATCAATTGCTTCATCTCCGATCACATCACGGTTTCTCATCAGTCGTGCAATGATCGGGGAAATCTGATATTTCTCTGCTATTCCATTAAAATCCGCCTTTTTCATCGTGACGAACCATTTTTCCATCCAAACAACCTCCCTGTCTGTCAGTATCGTATCTTCTTATTATAACAAAAATCTGCCGTATCGAAAATCATTTTTCATTTCCGATACGACAGATTTTTGTTTCTGCGTTTATTCATCCTGTTTCCAGGCGGTTATTTATTTCTTAGCGCTTTTTGCTCTTTTTGTTCTTGAAAGAAGTCTTCTTTCCTTTTTTCTTCTTGGAGCTGTTATCTGCAGATGTATCTGCTGCGTTACTCTCTGTGGAAGTAGTTTCTTCTTTCTTGTCTGCTGCTTTTACAGAAACTGCCTTTGTGCCGGAAGCTATTCTTGCAGCCTTCGCTTCCTCGCCAAGTCTTGTCTTCATCACATACCACAGTGCGCCTGTGATACATACGGATGTATATCCACCGCAGATGATACCTACCATCAGTGGTGCTGCGAATTCCTTAATGGAGCTTACACCAAGGATATACAATGCAACAACCATGACAAATGTTGTAAAGTTTGTGTAGATTGTTCTTGTCAGTGTCTGAGTGATGCAACGGTTTACAAGATCCTTCAGATCTTCTGTGCGGCTCTTTGTTGCAAGTGCCTCACGGATACGGTCAAAGATAACGATCGTACCGTTGATAGAATATCCGACAATCGTCAGCATACATGCGATAAATGTATTTCCGACAGATACTCTTGCAATTACATAGAATCCAAGAACTACAAGTACGTCATGCATCAGTGCAATAACAGCACTTGTTGCGAAACGAATATCTTTGAAACGGAACCAGATGTAAAGCAGCATACAGATTGTAGCAATGATCACAGCTATAACCGCATCTCTTCTCATCTCGGAACTTACTGTTGAACTGATATTTTCTGTTGCGATATCAGATGCCTCTACACCGTAGTTTTCATTTAAATATGAAGCAAGTGCTTCACGTTTCTCAAGATCAAGTGTCTGTGTCTTGAAGACTACCTGGTTGCTCTCTTTTACTGTCTGAACCTGAATATTCTTATCTCCTGTGATCTCTTCCAGACTTGGGATCATCTGGCTGTCGATCTCTTCGAGTGTATATTCTTTATCAAATGTTACATTTGTTGAAGTACCGCCTACGAAATCAAGGCTGTAGTTCATCGCACCGATTCCTCTTGCATGGTTCACACCCATCATGACCGGTCCGGCCAGACAAAGGATAATGGAAACAATGAAGAAGATCTTTTTCTTTCCAAGGAAATCAACCGGTTTACGTTCTTTCAGATGTCTTCCGTATACTTTCTCGCTACGGATACCTGCTCCATAGAATGCAAAGATGATCAGTCTTGTGATCACGAGTGCTGTAAACATGGATACGACGATACCAAGTGCAAGTGTCTGGGCGAATCCCTTTACAGTACCGCTTCCGCGAAGCCACAGCACACCGGCTGCGATCAGTGTTGTGATATTTCCGTCAACGATTGCGGACATTGCTTTCTGGAATCCTGATTTCAGAGAAGCATGTACGCTCTTTCCTTCTGTCAGTTCTTCTTTCACACGGGCGAAGATGATAACGTTCGCATCTACTGCCATACCGATACCGAGGATGATACCTGCGATACCCGGAAGTGTCAGTGTAATGTCAAATGCATTCAGAAGGATCAGGATCAGCTCTGTATAAAGGATCAGTGCAAGGCTGGATGCAAGTCCCGGAAGGAGATATACCCAGCACATGAATACACATACGATCGCCAGACCAATTGCTCCGGCGATCAAACTGCCTTTCAGTGCATCCTGTCCAAGCTGTGCACCAACGACTTCTGAACTCAGCTCTTCAAGTTCCAGATTCAGTCCACCGATACGGATCGTAGAAGCGATGTTATCAGCCTCTTCGTAATCCATGTTTCCTGAGATCTGAGCTTTTCCATTCTCGATCACTGCATTTACACTTGGCACACTGATCAGAGCACCATCATAGTAAATAGCAATTGTATCATGATTGTTGTTATAAGCTTCCTCTGTTGCTGTCTTGAACTTCTCAGCACCTTCATCTGTCAGTTCAAGATCAACCCCATATTTTTTATTTCCTGTTGTTGAGTCGTTGAGCACTCCGGCTGAAGCAGTCTTTACTTCTGTACCTGTCAGTACGATGGAGTCTGTATCTTTCAGTTCGTCGATCGACTTATTCAGTGTATATCCGGAAGCTGTCAGGGAATAGTTTTCATTTCCCTCGCTGTCTTTATGCTTGATAAAGTACAGTGAACCCGGCTGTCCAAGTTCTTCCAGGATCTTGTTTGCGTCGCTCACACCCGGAATCTCGATACTGATACGGTTGTCTCCAACCTGATAAGCCTGTGCCTCTGTGCTGTACTGCTCCACACGTTTCTGAAGCTTGTACACGGTGTCATCCATGTCTGCCTGAGATGGCTTGTCACCTTTTACCTGATATGTAATGCTGACTCCACCTTCCAGGTCAAGACCAAGATTGATGTTCTTTGCAGCTCCCATTCCCTTTAAATCAAGTCCAAGCACACAGGTCATACCGAAGAGTGCTGTAACTGCGATTACGAGAATGAGGCTGAGAATACTCTTACCTTTCTTCATCTCTTTCTTTCCTTTCTTGACTGCTGCTCTCTAACTTTATTGTTCTTCATCCGCCAGGGCAGCCTTTATCATGATCGCACATTCCACACGTTTTCTCTCCATCTCACAGCTCACTTCGTAAGTATCATGGATCGTATTGTGGAACTTGTAAGAATTCGCCATACAGCCGCCACTGCAGTAGAATCTGGCAAAGCAGGTTCTGCAGCTTTCCTTGGAATATACGCTGCATCCACGGAATTCTTCCGCAATCTCCGGTTTTGTAATTCCCTCATCTACATTTCCCATGAGGAATTCTTCCTGTCCTACAAACTGATGACATGGGTAGAAATCTCCCCAAGGTGTCACTGCTAGATACTCTGTACCTGAACCACAGCCGGACAGACGCTTGGACACGCACGGTCCTCCTTCAAGATCGATCATGAAGTGGAAGAAATTGAATCCTCTTCCGCTCTTCTCACGCTCGATCAGGAATTTTGCGAGTTTATCATATTCTTCAAAGATCTGTGGAAGATCTTCTTTCTGGATTGCATATGGTTCTGTGTCATCACCTACTACAGGCTCGATTGACATCTGCTTGAATCCAAGATCTGCGAAATGTTCTACATCCTTGGAAAAATCCAGATTATTTCTTGTAAATGTACCTCTAATGTAGTACTTCTCCTGATTACGGCTCTCTGCCAGCTTCTGGAACTTCGGAACAATCAGATCATAGCTTCCTTTTCCGTTACGGAACGGGCGCATCTGGTCATTCACTTCTTTTCTTCCGTCAAGACTGATGACAACGTTGTCCATCTCTTTGTTCACGAACTCCTGAACTTCATCGTTCAAAAGAACTCCGTTTGTTGTCAGTGTGAAACGGAAATGCTTGTCATGAAGTTTCTCCTGCTCTCTTCCGTAAGCAACCAGGTCTTTGACAACCTGCCAGTTCATCAGCGGCTCACCACCGAAGAAGTCAACCTCAAGGTTTCTTCTTGTTCCTGAATTCGCGATCAGGAAATCAAGTGCTTTCTTACCAACCTCGTAAGACATCAAAGCCCTGCGGCCGTGGTATTCTCCCTCTTCCGCAAAGCAGTACTTACAGGCAAGGTTACAGTCATGTGCAATATGAAGACATAAAGCCTTAACAACTGTCTTACGCTGCTTTACAACGTCGATAAAGCTCTCATAAATGTCTTTTGTAAACAGACGTCCCTGTTCCGTCAGTTCTGTTACTGCCTCTAAAATATCCAGCAGATCTTTCTCAGAATATTTCTCTCCAAGCTCTTTTTTCAATGCTTCTGCTGTTTCCGGAGATTTCAATGTCTCCACTGTATGATCTTCATTCATGCGATTAAGCACTTCGATGACATCATACGCTTCCTGATCCACAACATGTACAGCTCCGCTGTTCACGTCGAGGACGATATTATATCCATTGTTCTGGTACTGATGTATCACGTGGATACCTCGCTTTCTATATGTATTTGTAAATCTATTTGTAACTGTTCAAAGCCCGGCATTTTCACAATGCAACTCTAAAGCAGATACGTCTAAAACATGCTTAAGGCAGCGATTTGCACCGCTGCCTCACCTGTAATCCTGTTGCTGTTTTCGCATAATTGCAGGCAGTATCACCGCTCAAAGCAACTCTGCAGCAACATTATCTTCACTTTCAGGTTTTCTTATTTTGCGTTTTCGCAAGTCTGGTTTCCTACTGTACAGGATGTCTTACATGCAGACTGGCAAGATGTCTGGCACTCTCCGCATCCACCTTTTTTAACTGTGTTGTTCAGTGTCTGTGTATTCAGTGTTTTAATGTGTTTCATTTTTACTCCTCCTAACTTCGCACATATTGCTTTCGCTATTATAGCACACACAGCCAGGTTTTTAAAGTATTTTTTCACACATCTGTCTGGTTTTTCTTCATGCGACCATCCCACCAAGCATTCCACCTCCGATGCAAAGTACAAATGTCAGAAACAAATCTCCTGTCCCCGACGAAACCTCACGGTACATTCCGAATGAAATGATCAGTAATAAAACAAAATAAACCACACCGGTTCCAAGCCCCCAGAGGAACTTCTTTTGGCCTTCCAGTTTTCCCATCACAAAACCTCCGGAAAAAGTTCCTATTACATAAATGAGAATAATTCCCAGATTTACATTTTCTTCACTCAATCCTGCTTTATAAAGGAGAAGTGCAAGAATTAACAGAAACATCCCTGTAACCAGATAGGCGCAAAGTAATGCCTTCACTAAATTTTCTGCGTATATTATCCCTTTTTTCCCATGATTTTCTCTCATTTTCTTTTCCTTTCGATGCATGTCCGGTTTTCCACTGATACTATTCTATGCATCCTCCCGGAAAAATATGACACTTTTAACTTAACTGCCTCCCAAGCAGATCTGCTGCGCCTGCCGCAAACTTCTTTTCCATTTCTCCAAAATGCTTTTTCTCATTTTTCTGCAGAAAGATCACTCCACCTGCAATATCACCTTCACTGAGAATCACACTGATTATTTCCTCGCTGTATTCACTCCTGTCTTTTGTAATTGCTACAAACTCAGCGTCACTGCTCTTTTTCAACACGGTCTTTCTTTCTTGAAACACTTCTGCCAGCTCTGCACTCAACAACATTTCCTGAAGTTCTTTCTTCCCGTTTCCTGCTGCCGCGATCACCTGATCCGTATCAGTAATACAGACTGTACAATCAAGTGTCTTTGAAAGACTATCTGCATAAATCCCTGCCAGTGTTCCTAATTCACCGATTGGAGAATATTTCTTTAAAATGACCTTTCCCTCTCTGTCTGTAAGAGAAGGTTTTCCTTCCCAAATATAGCCGTTAAAAATGTTCACCACCGGCCAAGAAAATCCCATTCCGATCTGCATGAACTCCATATTAATAAGTTCTGCACCTGTCTCATATGCCATGGCATATCCATCTCCGGTGATGTCCACCGGATTCATGTTTCTGCTAAATGCCTGTCCGCAGCCACCTGTTGCCATGACAACCGCCCCGGCTTCTATCTTCAGCAGCTTTTCTTCTCTGCAACCAATAGCACCGCAGACTCGGTCATTTTTCTTCACAAGCTGGAAAATAGTCACATCATCCATGATTCTGATATTTTCTTTTCGAAGCTCTATCTGCTTCATCAAAGCCTTAATGATCGGCTCTCCATGTCCTTTGATCACATGGGTACGTGGGCTGCGGGAAAAGCAGCTTTTGAAAATATAATAATCGTCTTCTACATGTTCAAATTCTACGCCCCACTCTTCCAGCTTGGAAATGGTTCCTGGGGCATTAGCTGCTGTGATAGCTGCCAGTTTGGGATCTGCCATTCCCTGGGCTGCTTTCATAATATCTTCATAATGAGACTGGGTATCACCGGGGATACGGATATCACCTGCATTATATCCTGCCATTTCCGCAACAGGAAATGCGGTTGCCCCTGCGATTCCCACTTTCCGCTTGCTTACCAGGATAACCTGAGCTCCGCAGTCCGCTGCAGCAATAGCCGCCCGCAGCCCTGCGCCACCGCCTCCAATCACCAGTACGTCTGTTTTTACCTTCAACTGCACCATAGATCTCATCCTCCAGACGTTATGCTTTTTTCTTTCCAAATTCCGGCTGTCTCTTATGGATAAAAGCATCTACTCCCTCTGCACAGTCTGGTGTCTGGAATACGGTACGGCTAAATTCCAGGTTTTGACGGAAGTTTTCAGCTGTGGTCTTCTGCCACATTTCTCTTACGCCTTTACGGATTAGCTTAATAGCCTCAAATGGCTTTCCTGCGATCACTTTAGCCAGTTCCATGGCCTTTTCTTCTGCCTTTCCTTCCGGTGCCAGATGATTGACCAGTCCACAGTCCAGCGCCTCTTTTGCATCCATGATATGTCCTGTATAGAGCAGCTCATAAGCCTTTGCCACACCTACATATCTTGCCAGGCGAAACAGACCACCGCTTCCACCCAGGTTGATCTCCGGCAGACCAATATGTCCGGTCTCACTCATAATACGGATATCCGCTGCCATAGCAATCTCACAGCCACCGCCCAGTGTATTGCCCTCCAATGCTGCGATCACTGGCTTATCCAACAGTTCAATGGCATCAATAGCCAGATTTTCATTCATCAACTTCTTTCCAATCACATCATCCCATACTTTCGGAAATTCCTTGATATCAGCACCTACGCAGAAAGCTTTCTGTCCGGAGCCTCTGAGAACGATCACCCTTACATCTTCATCTTCTTCCAGCTTGTGAAGAGTATCCCGCATCTCCGCACTTACTTCCAGTGTAAGAATATTTAATGGTGGATTATTTAATGTAACAAGTGCAATATTATCTTTTACTTCTACTAATAATAATTTATTCTGATATGCTTCCATGAAAAAGCTCCTTTCCAGATTTTTCCAATTTTATTTTCTCTATTCCCAGTTTACAATGCCGTTTTTCTTGTACTCTTTGATCGTTTCTTCTGAATATCCCAGCTTTTTAAGGATCTCCTTGGTACTTTCTCCTAGTTTCGGCGGAAGTTTGCGGATCTCAATGTTCTTTCCGTCATATTTATTGGCATGTCCTACTACCCGGACATCACCGGCTACCGGGTGATGCATAGTAAGAATGTTATTATTGTATTTTACCTGTGGATCTTCTAGCATATCATCGTAATCATTGACCGGCGCATACCAGATTCCCTGCTCATCAAAGATCTTCATCCACTCTGCAGTGGTCTTTTTCTTCATTTCCTGGCAGACGATCTTGTCAAACTCAATACGTTTAAACATCTGGTCTTCTTCCGTATATCCGTCCATACAGCCTGGTGTAAACATGGCCTGAAGCTTATCTATAGGAGTAGCTCCTAATGTAATACAGCTGTCTTTTGTCTGGTAAACACCATAAGGTGACTGGTGCAAGCGGGTGCTCAAACCGGTGGAAGGACGTCCTGTGAACTGTCCACCATTCATGTAGTACCCCAATGCCTCCTGCTGAAGATCCAATGCTGAACCTAAAAGACTAGCTTCTACTTTATGTCCTCTTCCTGTTCTCTCGCGGTCTAAGATAGAAGCAGTGATACCTAACGCTGCTAAAACAGCTCCATGCTGGTCAACGATCGGTGTTCCTACAGGAGATGGAATATCCGGATTCGAACCTGTCAGTGAGACCAAGCCGCTCATGCTCTGGATCAACAGGTCTTGACCTGGTTTCTTAGCGTCTACATAAGGACCGGAAGAACCATATCCAGAACAAGAACAGTAGATCAGCCTGGGATTGACTTTCTTTAGATCTTCATAGCCAAGTCCCAGCTTTTCCATAACACCGGCACGGAAATTTTCAATCACTACGTCATATTCTTTTACCAGTTCATAAATGATCTTCTTTCCTTCCAGGCTTTTTAAGTTAATGGAAATTGCAGTCTGGTTCCTGTTTCCTAAAAGGAAAAACATGCTTACTCCGCCAGGATAGGTGTTGCAGCCGGACCAGGAACGTTCAAATGCTCCTTTTGGTGCCTCTACCTTTACTACTTCTGCTCCCAGATCTGCCAGGACCTGTGCCGCTGACGGTCCCTGCATATAATGTGTAAAACTTAATACCTTTGTCCCTTCTAACATAGCTCCTCCTGTCTTATGCACATGCGCTGGTTTCATAGATTGATGTTTCGAGATCAAATGAATTGCTTTGTTATGTAAACGTTTATATTTTATCTATTTCAGATTATAAACGTTTACATATTGTTTTGCAAGATGGCATTTATCACAATTTATGTCTGGGTATTTTGTGCATTTTCACTATGCGTTTTTTCGGAACAGCCTGTGCCTCAGATTGTCAGCCTCTTTGCCCTGCTTCTGTATCTTCTTTTTTAATCAAATACTGTTGTGTCAAAGGTATATGGAATATCTTCATAAAAGCGACTATCCATTTCCTTAAGAGGTTCTGCCATCTCCGGCACGAATTCCATATGTGCCAGAATATCACGTTCCAGATTCACACCCGGTGCGATCTCCGTAAGTACCACTTTTCCATTTTTTAGTCTGAATACAGCACGTTCTGTAACAAATAAGACCTCCTGACCTCTTTTTGACGCAACTTCTCCGCTGAAGCTGATCTGCTCTACCTGTTTTCTAATCTTTTTTAACTTTCCTTCCTGCAAAATAGTCAGTTTTCCATTGTCACATTTTTCCTGCAGACCGGAAGCAGTAAATGTTCCTGTAAAAATCACTTTTTTCGCTCCTTGGGATATATTAATAAAACCACCGATGCCATTGATACGGCCTCCAAAGCAGCTTACATTTACATTCCCTTTTTCATCAAATTCCGCAAAAGAAAGGACTGCTGTATCCAGGCCACCGCCGTCATACCAGTCAAACTG
>OGWX01002249.1_pt1 | contig 11852 bp, 9 predicted proteins | sample 1576151 | NCBI WGS metagenome assembly OGWX01 (sample SAMEA3541591, study PRJEB24748) | human gut metagenome | biome: human gut; feature: human-associated habitat; material: faeces | place: China | collected 2012
TTAAAGAAATTTTCAAGGGTTGTTGTTGTCTATTGTTCAGTTATCAAGGTTCTTTTCTGCTGTTCTTTTCAAGCGACAGCTTTTATATTTTATCAAAAGCTTTTCTCTTTGTCAAGAACTTTTTTATTTTTTTTGCTGCTCGTGAGTTGCTCAATGGCTTCTCTCTGACAGCTCATTTATGTTATCACATCCGAACTTCTCTGTCAACCACTTTTTAATGATTCTTATAAGTTGTTATTAATTTCTCTTATGAATCATTCTATTGAACTACCTCTCGATCAGGGACTGTCCGTTTCCACGCCTTCCTCTTTATCAGAAGTTGTTCTATGATTTTCAGTGCCGTTCTCAGCGACGAAGATTATCCTATCATAGCGGCTTCTAATTGTCAATGTTTTTTATATATTTCATGCAATTCTGAATATTCTGAAAATTTTGGTTGTTTATCTGACTTTATTTTTATTTAACTGTTCTGGGTCTGCATAAATAAAAGCTGCTCATTTTCAGAACAGCCTTTATCATATACGGGTACTTCTTTAATTAAAAACATCTCATTAATAACAGATATTTTCTTCTATGCTTTCTGACTCTTTAATAGAATTTATAAACTCCAGCCAGTTGCAAGAAGCTGCGTCTTTACCATATTACTGTAAATTCCATTTTTCTTTTCCAGTTCGGCCGGACTTCCACTCTCTGCAACAACACCATCTTTCAGTACAACAATCTTATCTGCATCCGCTACTGTTCTCATCCTGTGGGCAATAATCATAACTGTCTTATCTTTAATCAGACGTGACAGCGATTCCTGGATCATCGTTTCGTTATCTGCATCCAATGATGCCGTGGCTTCATCCAGCAATATGATCGGTGCATTTTTCAGAAATGCTCTTGCAATAGAAATCCTCTGCCGCTCACCGCCTGAAAGTTCCGAACCATTCTCTCCGATCATTGTATTCCATCCGTCAGAAAGTTTTTCCGCAAATTCATCGCAATGTGCAAGTTTCGCTGCTGCAATCACTTCTTCATCTGTAGCATCCATCTTTCCGATTCTGATATTTTCCATAATTGTATTATTGAATAATGTAACATCCTGAAATACGATCGAATAAAGTGACATCAATGTCTCCGGGTCAACTTTTGAAATATCCATTCCACCTACTGTGATCTTTCCATGATCTACGTCCCAGAATCTTGACGCCAGACGTGAGACGGTTGTCTTTCCTCCACCGGACGGTCCGATCAGTGCAGTTACTTCCCCCTGCTTTGCCACAAATGAAACATCTTTCAATACAGTTTCTCCTGAATCATAAGAGAAACCAACGTTGGAAAATTCAATATCATATCCTTTACGATCCATTTTTTCTGAACCTTCCTGCACCTCATGCGACAGGATTTCATCCAGTCTTGCACTCTGTACTTCAGAAGATATGATTGCCGCAAGATTTTGAAGAGATACCTGCATTGGATCATAAATCCTGGATACAACCAGCAGAAACATAAAGAATGTAAGCACACTGATCTCCCCTTTTGCCAGCAGAGTTCCCCCAACCAGTGCAACCGTGGCAATTCCGAGCTTTAAGATCATCTGAGCACTTCCCACAAAAACTGCTGTTCCAAGTTCTGTAACAACAGCATGCTTCTCTACGGCTTTTATCTTCACATCCAGACCTCTCATATAATCATCCTCTGCATTATATGCATGAAGATCTCTTGCACTTTCCAGGCACTCCTGAATCCCGTCCGCACATGCCATTTTTAATTCCATCTGCTTCTGATTCAGACTTTTCTGAACTTTTCCCGAACAACCTACAATAAGAAATGAAACCGGAAGCACCCAAAGAGCTGCCAATGCCATTCTCCAGTTGAAAAAGAACATTCCCACTGCAACGATTGCTGTAGAAATGCATGCTCCCACCAGTTCCGGAATAAAATGAGAAGACGCAGTTTCCATCTGTGCACAATCCGCCATGATCGTACTCGTCAAATCTGACAGATCTTTTTTGCCAAAGAACGACAACGGAATCTTTCTCAGCTTTTCTGCAAGCGTGATTCTCCGCACACCACTTTCTACATAAGTTGATAAAAATGTTGCATTATATTGTATATAAGTTGTAATTGCGATCAGGGCAAGTGTCACGATAATGCCGGCAATATAAAATCCACCTTTTCCCTGAAGTGTTCCTTCCATATAATCTTTCACTATAAAATACAGCAGCGAAACCGGAATCATCAAAACCAGATCTGATACCGTAACTGACACAAAGGCTTTGAGCATATCCGATGCACCTTGCGGAGAAAGAGCATATTTATGCATCAGTTTTTCTTTTATTTTCATACTTATGCACCTACCTTCCAACAAACCGATTGATTGTACTCTTTCCACATATGTGCATAGAGTCCGTCTGCTTTTTCAAGTTCCTTATGCGTACCACTCTGGCAGATTTCTCCGTCTCTGAGTACAAAGATCCGGTCTGCATCAATGACCGATGAAAGTCTGTGGGCGATCATGATCACAGTTTTTCCCTGAGAAAGTCTGCTGAATGCAGCCTGCACCTTTGCCTCATTATCCGGATCTGCAAATGCTGTTGCTTCATCCAGGATCAGAATCGGAGCATTTTTGATCATCGCTCTTGCGATTGAAATCCGCTGAGCTTCTCCGCCTGACAGATACGTACCTTTTGAGCCGATCACTGTGTCAATCCCGTCCGGAAGTTTCGCTATGATATCCTCACATTGAGCATTCTTTAATGCCTTCACCACCTCTTCACGGGTGGCATTTTTCTTTCCCATGCGTACATTTTCGTAAATAGACATTTTCAGAAGCCGGCTGTCCTGAAATACAAATGATACCATATCCATCAGAGCTTTCTGGTGGATTTCCTTTACATTTGCTCCGCCAATCCTGATCTCACCCTGAGACGCATCTGCAAACCTTGCAACCAGTCTCGCCAGCGTTGTCTTTCCTCCACCGGATGGTCCGACAAAAGCGATATGCTCTCCCGGACGGATCTGAAGACTGATATCGTGCAGGGCATCTTTTTCTGCCCCGTCATACCGGAAAGATACATGTTCAAACTCGATAGAAACATCTTCGGGACTCTTTTCCTCTGCTGCCTGCGGCAATGGTTTTCTTTCTATAATATTGTCAATTCTTGCAAGTGCATCTTCCACAACCATTGTATTCTCACCTGCATACATCATCTTTGTCAATGTAACGGTAATGATCGGGGTGATAATAATATAGAATAACAGGTTTAATAAAAACTCAGGATCTGCAGTTCCGCTTTTCACTCCGCCCAGCAGATAAACCGCTGCGATCAGAATTGCGAAAACTGAATTAATTGCAACCGTATATCCCATCATTGGAAGTCTTAAATCTTTTGTATAGGAAATCGTCCATTTTTCATATTTTTTGATTGAATCCCTGAATCTTTTAAAAGAAAAGACCGACTGTCCAAATGTTTTTACAACCGGAATCCCTCTGACATATTCCACTGCCTCGCCGGACATTTCTTCCAGTGCATTCTGATATTCTTCCATTTTTTTCTTCATGTTCTCTCCCATCATGGCACCCATGACCAGGAAAGCTACAACAACCGGGATAAGACATAAAAGCCCCAGTTTCCAGTCAAAAACCAGCAGAAGTGCCGCCAGGCCGACCGGGGTTGCCGTTGCTACATATTTATCCGGCAACTGATGTGCAAGATAAGTTTCTGTCGCTGCACTGGACTCATTTACAATCTTTCGGATCTTTCCACTTCCCTCATCATCCATAAATCCAATCGGCAGAGATAAGATATGTCGCATCAGTCTTGACCTCATATTTGCCTGCACTCGGAATGCTGCCAAATGAGAACAGATCAATGCCCCGATATAGATCAGCATAGACAGGATTGCAAAACCGACTGCACTCCAGCCATAGGTAGACAGATTCTGTGCCGCACCATAATCCGGTGCAACCCGTAACACCTCTTTTATCAGCCGCCAGATAAAATAGAACGGAACAAGTGCCACAAAGGCACTGACAGCCGCAAGAACCCAGGACGCAACTGCCAGGTATTGAAAACTTCCGGCATACTCCATCAGCCGGCTGACCGGTGTCTGCTTTTTTTCTTTTTGTTTAGCCATTGCTAACCCTCCTTGACATTTTTATTATTAATTAGCCCTTTAGAACTTTTATAAGTTCCAACTAACCAGCATCAAAAGGAAAACGCGATGAAATTTTCCTTTTCATTCATCGCGTTATCAGTCATTGATTGAACAGCATTCTCCGTAGATAATATTCCATCCGGCACCGTGATACTTTTCAAGCATTTCTATATATTCCCATGCTTCCTCTTCTGACATATCATGCCGGATCACTTCAAAAAAGCTCTCAAAAAGTGCTTTATTCATTATGTGCATGAAATTCTTTGTCAGTGGCTTTCCATCCTTAAATCTCAGACCGATCGCCTCCATGAACTTATAAGTATAATCTGTCTCAAGTTCTACAAGATGTTCCACAAAATCGTGAAATCTTGTACCATAAGAGCTTTTCACCAGGATCTGAAATTCTTCCAGATGAGCGTACATATACTTCACAAGCTGCTTCATTCCGTCTTCCGCATAATCATCCAGACTCACTGCCTGCCGATCCGATTCTATCGCATGAAATTTTTCCTGAACTCCGATAAATATCCCTGTAAACTCTTTTGCCACCGGTTCTACGATTGCTGAAAAAAGTCCTTCTTTTCCACCATATCGGGAATAGATCGTTCCGGTCGTTGTTCCCGCCTCCGCAGCAATCGTCCGCAGTGATGCATCTACATAGCCTTTTTCAAGGAACTCTTTCTTTGCACATAATTCTACTTTTTCTGAAATACCTTCTACCTGCTTAGCCACTGACTCCTCCTAGCTTATAACAGTGTCATGTAACACTGTTATAAGTTTAAATCTTAATCTTTTTTCTGTCAATAGTTACCAATGTATCTCTTGCATTACTGATAGATTTTATCACTATCCCTCATTACATCTCAAGACTGATCTGATCTTTATGCACATTCTCCGGCATTTTCAAACTGGGAATTATAAAGATCTGCATAAAATCCACCCTTTGCAAGAAGTTCTTCATGATTTCCCTGCTCCACGATATCTCCGTCTTTCATAACAAGAATCAGATCCGCATCACGGATCGTAGACAGACGGTGTGCGATCACAAAGCTTGTTCTTCCCTTCATCAGATTATCCATCGCTTTCTGAATCAGTACTTCTGTTCTTGTATCGACAGAGCTTGTCGCCTCATCCAGGATCAGGATCTTTGGATCTGCAAGGATTGCACGTGCAATCGTCAGAAGCTGCTTCTGTCCCTGGGAAACGTTGCTTGCTTCTTCGTTCAGTTCCATATCATATCCACCTGGAAGTGTCTTTACAAATCGATGCACATGTGCTGCCTTTGCAGCCTGGATCACTTCTTCATCTGTAGCATCCAGTTTACCATAACGGATATTTTCACGGATGGAGCCATGGAACAGCCATGTATCCTGAAGCACCATTCCGAACATTTCTCTTAATTCACTGCGGTTGAAATCCCGGATATCGTGTCCATCTATTTTTATCGAACCATCATTTACATCATAAAATCTCATTAGCAGCTTGATCATTGTCGTCTTTCCTGCTCCGGTCGGACCAACGATCGCAATCTTCTGTCCTTCTTTTACTTTCGCAGAAAAATCATTGATGATGATCTTATCCGGGTTATATCCGAAATGAACATGGTCAAACTCTACATTTCCTTTCAGATTTTCTACGGACACAGGATGTTCCACTGTCTGATCTTCTTCTTTTTCTTCAAGAAATTCAAAAACCCTCTCGGATGCTGCTGCCGTAGACTGCAACATATTTGCTACCTGTGCCATCTGCTGGATCGGCTGGGTGAAATTACGGACATACTGAATAAATGACTGAATATCTCCGACCTCGATCACATTTTTGATCGTCAGGAATCCTCCAAGGACTGCCACACCTACATAACCAAGATTGCCGATAAACTGCATGACCGGCATCATCATTCCTGAGAAAAACTGAGATTTCCACGCAGAATCATAAAGCTTTCCGTTGGTCTCATTAAATTCTCTGATCACCGCTTCTTCTTTATTAAATGCCTTGATGATATTATGTCCGCTGTAGATTTCCTCTACCTGTCCGTTGACATTTCCAAGATATTCCTGCTGTCCTACGAAATATTTCTGTGAATGTTTCATTACAAATGACAACAGCAGCATGGACAATGGAAGAATCAGCAGTGCTACCAGTGTCATCAGCGGACTGATGGAAAGCATCATCACCAGCACACCGATGATGGTTGTGACCGATGTGATCAACTGAGTTGCACTCTGGTTCAGACTCTGTCCGAGAGTATCCACATCATTTGTCACTCTTGAAAGAACTTCTCCGACCGGTTTCGTATCGAAATAATTCATCGGCATCCGGTTGATCTTCTGTGAGATTTCTTTTCTTAATTTATAAGTTGTCTTCTGCGATACACCTGTCATCAGGAATCCCTGGATCAGGCTGCACGCTGCACTGATCAGATACAGACTCAATGCTGTCGCCAGAATCGTTCCGATTTTTCCAAAATCCATGCCTGATCCGCCTGAAACCTTACTGACAAGACCATTGAAGATTTCTGTTGTCGCCTTTCCGAGAATCTTTGGTCCGGCAATATTAAAAATCGTTCCGCAAATTGCAAAGACTGCTACGAAAAAAATCTGTATTTTAAATGAAGCCATATAGCGGATCAGCTTTTTCATTGTTCCTTTGAAATCTTTTGCCTTTTCGGTCGGTGCAACACCTCGCCCCATTCTACCTCTTCTAGCCATGGATCTTCTCCTCCTTTCCATCTGTCTGAACGGCAGATTCCAGTTCTGCCCTGGAAAGCTGGGACTCTGCGATTTCCCGATATACTTCACAATTTTTCAGCAGTTCTGCATGTGTACCTTTTCCGACAATCTTTCCATCATCCAGGACAAGGATCTGCTCTGCATGCAGAATGGTACTGATTCTCTGTGCTACGATCAAAACTGTACTTTCCCTCGTCTTCTCTGCAAGGGCATGACGCAATGTCACATCCGTCTTATAGTCAAGAGCCGAAAAACTGTCATCAAAAATAAATACCTGTGGATGCTTTGCAATCGCTCTTGCAATCGAAAGTCTCTGCTTCTGACCACCGGATACATTGGAACCGCCCTGAGCGATCGGACTTTCATAGCCTTCCGGTTTAGTCTCGATAAATTCTGTAGCCTGTGCGATCTCTGCCGCTTCTTTCATTTCCTCTTCTGTTCCATCCTGATTTCCGAACATGATATTAGAAGCAATATTTCCTGAGAACAGGACTCCTTTCTGCGGAACATATCCCAGCTTTTCTCTGAGATCATGCTGCTTTATGTCACGGATATCAATTCCATCCAGCGTGATCTTTCCTTCTGTCACATCATAAAACCGTGGGATCAAATTGACCAGTGTTGATTTTCCACTTCCTGTACTTCCAATAATCGCCGTGGTCTGTCCCGGCCGGGCTGTAAATGTGATATCCTGCAGCACATCTTCGTCTGCTCCCGGATATTTAAATGATACATGATCAAAGGAAAGAACTCCTTCTCCCTGCTCCGGCAGTACTTCCGGCCGTTCCGGATCACAGATGATCGTCTCACTCTTCAGCACTTCTTCCACACGGTCAGCCGCTACAGCCGCACGCGGAAGCATGATCGAGATCATGCAAAGCATCAGGAATCCCATGATGATCTGCATGGTATACTGAATAAATGCCATCATATCTCCCACCTGCATCTGACCATCGCTGATTCCATGTGCTCCGGTCCATACAATCAGAACAGAGACTCCGTTCATGACCAGCATCATTACCGGCATCATAAATGTCATCGCACGATTGACAAAAAGATTCGTCTTTGTCAGTTCTACATTTGCGTCATCAAATCGTTTCTCTTCATGCTTTTCTGTACTAAATGCACGGATAACCGACAGTCCTGTCAGAATTTCTCTGGTCACAAGGTTCAGCTTATCCACAAGCTTCTGAAGCATCTTAAATTTCGGCATTGCCACAACAAAGAGTAATAATACCATACATGCAATGATGATCACCGCAAGTCCGATGATCCAGGACATCGACACATTTGTCTTCATTACCTGGAATACTCCTCCGATCGCCAGGATTGGTGCATAAAGTACCATTCTCAAAAGCATAACAATCAACATCTGGATCTGCTGGATATCATTCGTACTCCTCGTAATCAGTGAGGCTGTTGAAAACTGGTTGAACTCATGATTGGAAAAGCCCACAACCTTATGGAATACTCTGCCTCTTAAGTCACGTCCTGCTGACGCACCTACTCTTGAAGCCAGGAATCCGACCAGTACACTTGCTGCCATTCCGAGGAATGCCAGTGCAATCATCATTCCCCCGGTCTTTACAAGATATCCTGTCTGAATCTTTTCCATGTCCATGCCCAGATCCTGATAGACCGATTTGCAATAGCTGACCGCTGCCTGATCCAGAATCGTATCCGGAAGATCATCCATCTGTTCTCCCATCTTTTCCACCATGACAGTTCTCTGTTCTCCCGGAAGCATCTTCATAATATCAAAAATGGTTGTATCCTCTGAAACCGTCCCATCCGGAAGACTTGACTTTAACTGAGACTCAACTTCTTTCGTCATATCACTGCCGGACTCAAAACCGGCCGTCATCATCATCGGGAGCTTCAGAATATCCTGAAGTTCCTTCATCTGTTCCTCATCCCCGGATACGGATTCTTTCAGGACATACGCATCTTTTTCATAAGATTCCGTATCTTCCTCATAAGCATCCATTACTTTCTGCCCGTCTTCTTCTGATACAAAAAGTAATAATTTATCCATCTCTTCCCGGGCGATCTGCTCCGGTATCTCATCTTCAATACCACCCTGCTGGATTCCAACATTGACAATGTCGGAAGTATATGCAGGTAAAGACAGATCACAGTAAGCCTGAACGAAGAGAATTAATATGATTGCTATCATCGCTTTCCAGTACGATGCAGCGTATTTGAATAAATTCTTCATTTTATCTGTTCCTTTCCTTTTCTACATTTTCACAAATCTGAAATAAAATTCTTCTCAGAAGCATTTTTTCCTCTGGACTGATCCCTGTAAAAGCAATTTCATCCATCTTTTCTGTAATCGCTTTTACATGCTCAATACATGCCTGCCCTTTCTCTGTCAGATCCAGCCGCATCATTCTCTGATCTTTTTCATCAACATTCCTCACGATATATCCCGACTTCTCCATCTTCTGGATCATCGATGTGATCGAAGGTGCACTTACATTCAGCTTCTGTGCCAGTTCTTTCTGTGATATTCTTCCATCTCTGTGAAGCTGAAATAAAATCATTGACTGACTTTTATTCAGATCATATTCAGCATACATAGTCTGTGCCAGCTTTCCGATCTTATGGGTTGTCATCCCAAGAATCCCAAGTGTCGGCATCTCCTGTCCTTTACACGACATAAATACTCTCCTTCCATTAGTTAGTTAATTAACTAATCGAAAATATAGTATAATTCTACTTATAAGTCAACCTTTAAACTTCTTATTTCACATTTTTTTAATACTTTTTGCACAATTTTTAGTTAAATACTTAAGCAAATCCAAAAACTAAGCCGCCACATAGAAAATTTCCCATGTAACGGCTTTTTGTCCCTTTATTCTACTTTCAATATTCTTTCTTCTCCAGTATTTTTATGCTGCATTGATACGAAACAGTCAGACCGATAACGAGTATCACCATTCCTGCTCCAAGCAGTTGTCCTGCACTCAGTGAAACAATTTTTTGAAATATCCCTGTTGGATTCACGCCCAGTCTTCCACACATCTTTCCTGTCAACACTCCTGCTCCCCCAAGAAACAATACAATTACCGCTATCATAATTCTTCCTTTTTCACCGTCAAATTTTAATCGTACCGGTATGTTCAATGCAATAAGAGCGACTCCTGCTATTATCCCCCAGGTCATTATAATTACCATTTTTTTCAGATCCGTTCCGTAATTTCCTATCATTGAAACTACGGTTGTGATTGTCAGACCAAGTAACCAGACTGCTGCGTCCAGAGAAATGCTGAAAATATATTTTTCTCTGACATAATCCTTTTTCGTGACCGGCAACGAAAAAAGATACTGAAACCCATGATCCATTTCATCATATGCAAGCATATTTGCAACATAAATTGCCATCGTGACAGTAATATATATTCCAAAACACGCTGCACTTTCTTCCCGGTCTATCACTGAATTATTCAAGGCTCCAACCATTAAGGCTGCTCCTCCGATCATCACATAAATAATCCCTTTTCCCTGACTTTTTAAAAGTCCCCAATCTTTTAATAACAATCCCTTTTCTATTCTCATACCGTTTCCCCCTGAATCATCATAACGATCACTTCATCCAGGCTGCCATTTTCAACTGCAACACCCGGATGATTTTCCATATAATATCTCTTTTCTTTTGTCAGACAGGCATATCCATAACTTTCTTTTTTCTTTTTTAATAAGTAAGATTTGTCCAGTTTTTTCCACTGTTCCTCCGTCACTTTAATCACTCCATAATCATTCAGGATCGTATCCATCGTTTCATGCAGGATGATCTTACCCTCGTGGATCATATAAATATCATCACACAGGCCTTCCAGATCTGAAGAAATATGGGAACTGATCACGATACTTCTTCCATCCACTTCGGTCATATACTCCCGCAGTAGATCCAGTACCTGCTCCCGTGCTGTCACATCAAGACCTGCTGTCGGTTCGTCAAGTATCAGGAAAGGAGCCTGGTGTGACACTGCGATCAGTACATTCAGCTTTGCCTTCATTCCGGTGGAAAATTCTTTTAGCTTCTTATCAAGTGAAAGGTTCAATTTTTTGCATGATCCGAGAAACTTTTCTTTTTCAAAAGACGGATATACATTGCTCAAAACCGGAACAATATCTTTAATTCTTAAATATTCATTGAATCCTGCATTTGTAAATGCTACTCCAATCTTCTCTTTATCCTCTCTCGTCAGTTGCTGTGGTTCTTTTCCAAAAAGTGTAATCCGACCGGAATCTCCCTTTACCAGTCCTAAAATTGCTTTAAAAAGCGTACTCTTTCCTGCTCCATTTGCCCCGACGATTCCTGTGATCTGTCCCGGTTCAACGCTCATGGTACAGTCCAATTCAAAATCATCATACCGCTTCCTGAAATTTTCTATTGATAACATAACTACTCCTCCATGATCAGCTCAAATAATTCCTTCAGTTCCTCATCTGTCATCCCGCTTCTTCTGCCTTTCATGACTGCAGCTTCGAGATCTGCTTCTACTTCTCTGCGACGTTCTTCCTGCAGAAGTTCCTGATTTGAAGCTGTTACGTACGTGCCTTTGCCATGCACCGTTCTCGTCATTCCTTCTTCTTCCAGGTTGTCATACGCCTTTTTCACCGTCAACGCACTGATCTTCAACTCTTTTGCCATTGCCCTTACAGATGGAAGAAGATCACCTTCCTTTAATTCACCGGAAATGACCTGTGCTTTGATCTGCTCCATGATCTGCTCGTAGATCGGCACCATAGATGAATGGTTAATTATAATCTTCATGACCTGCCTCCTTTATGCAAACAGTATATAACAGTGTTAAACTGTTGTCAACTGTTATATACTGTTCATATAAATAAAAAATGCAGAAACTGTCTTTTTTACAATTTCTGCACATTTAATCATTATATGATGTCGGGGACAAAAGCCCCCGACTTTGATGCCTACGGATTGCTCCGTGCTACGCACTCCCACAA
>OGWX01002251.1_pt1 | contig 11845 bp, 6 predicted proteins | sample 1576151 | NCBI WGS metagenome assembly OGWX01 (sample SAMEA3541591, study PRJEB24748) | human gut metagenome | biome: human gut; feature: human-associated habitat; material: faeces | place: China | collected 2012
CGTTTTATCGCCAGCGTTGCCCCTGTAACTACCGAACAGGAAGCGCTTGACTTCATTGCTGCAAAGAAGAAAGAATATTGGGATGCAAGGCACAACTGCTATGCATATATCATTGGCAGTAATCAGGAAATTATGCGTTGTTCCGATGATGGTGAGCCGGCACAGACGGCAGGCCGTCCTATGCTAGACGTTTTGCTCTCAACCTCTGTCTATAATATTGTTGTCGTCGTAACACGATATTTTGGTGGTGTTTTACTCGGCACCGGTGGATTGGTCCGCGCATATCAGGGCGCTGTAAAGGAAGGATTATCCCACTGTGTTCTGTTAGAGCAGTGTCATGGCAGGTTGCTTTCGATCACAACAGACTACAATGGCTATGGTAAAATTGATTATTTATTGCGCGAGCAGCAGATTCCTATCCAGGAAACAGATTTTGGTGCAGACGTCCGACTTAATGTTATCATCAATGATGCTTTTCTTGACTCCATTCCGACAGAAATCGCTAATGTCACCAACGGAACAGCACTTCTAAATTGGGGAGATTTTGTCAATTATGGAAACAATTCCGAAAAAATAATAATTTTTGAAAAAAACACTTGCGCGATACACCCGGTGTAGTGTATACTAATTACAGTTGCGCAAATGCGTAACTGAATTGCCGCGCAAAGGAGTTTCTCCTGCGCACGCCCATTGGCCATCAACCGGATTTTCCCGGCGTGGTCCCTGGTGCGGTCCAAAAACGGCCGACCTGCCGTTATACCGGGTAATCAAGCAATTTGACTGCAAAACAGGCTAAAACTGCGTAAAAATCAGCACTTTTTCCGATTGCAGCCATTGGTTTCTCGTGCTATAATTAACGCTGGTCTGGTTGAGTACTGGACCGGCGATTTTTTATCCCCGCCGCTGTCCGTGGAAGGGCCACGAACAGTGTAAAGAAAAGTGGGAGGCAAACAGACAAATCAGAACCGGATTAACCCACCGGCGCTCGATTGCTGCACTACCCCCAAACTTCTTATATTAAAGGAGAGCATTTTATGCAGATCACTGATCCTATCGCGGATATGCTGACTCGTATCCGCAACGCTGGCAATGCTCGTCATGCCAGTGTGGATGTACCCGCATCCAAGATGAAGAAGGCTATTGCCCAGATCCTGCTCGACGAAGGCTACATCAAGTCTTTCGAGGTTGTAGAGGGCAACACCCAGGGCATTATCCGCATCGCACTGAAGTACGTTGATAACCGCCAGAAGGCTATCACCGGCATCAAGCGCGTTTCCAAGCCCGGCCTGCGTGTATACGCCGGCGCACAGGAGCTGCCGAAGGTACTTCGCGGCCTTGGTGTTGCCATCGTTTCCACGTCGAGAGGCGTCATGACCGACAAGAAGGCTCGCGAGCTGAACGTCGGCGGTGAAGTTCTCGCATTTGTATGGTAAGGGAGGTATAAACAATGTCTCGTATTGGTAGAATGCCGATTGCCATCCCGGCCGGCGTTGAAGTCAAGATTGACGGCAGCGTTGTTACCGTGAAGGGCGCTAAGGCAACCCTTACCCGCGAATTTCATCCGAACATGACCATCGCGGTAGAGGGCAACGAAATCCTCGTAACCCGTCCGAACGACGACAAGCACAACCGCGCACTGCATGGCCTCACCCGCAGCCTGATTCACAACATGGTTGTTGGTGTTACCGAAGGCTTCAAGAAGGAGCTGAGCGTTCAGGGCGTTGGTTACCGTGTCGCTAAGCAGGGCAAGGATCTGGTTATGAACCTCGGCTACTCGCATCAGGTTACCATGAGCGAGGTAGAGGGCATCACGATCGACGTTCCGAACCCGAACACGATCATCATCTCCGGTCCTGACAAGCAGAAGGTTGGCCAGTTTGCAGCGGAAGTCCGCGAGAAGCGTCCGCCGGAACCCTATAAGGGCAAGGGCATTCGCTACGCTGATGAGTATGTCCGCCGCAAGGAAGGCAAGACCGGCGCTAAGAAGAAGTAAGGAAAGGAGAGGCGAAAATAAATGGTTTCGAAGAAGGATTCCAACAAGGCGCGCCTTCAGCGCCACAAGCGCGTACGCGCTAAGATCAGCGGCACCGCTGAGCGTCCCCGTCTGGACGTATTCCGTTCTGCAAAGAACATCTATGCACAGGTTATTGACGATGTAGCCGGTGTAACCCTCGTATCCGCCTCGACTGCAGAGAAGAGCTTTACCGAGTACGGCGGCAACAAGGAAGCGGCCAAGAAGATTGGTCAGATCGTTGCCGAGCGCTGCAAGGCTAAGGGCATTGAGACTGTCGTGTTTGACCGCGGCGGCTATGTGTTCCACGGCCGCGTGAAGGAGCTCGCAGATGGCGCCCGTGAGGGCGGCCTGCAGTTTTAATCGGGAGGAGGTAAAACATGGCTCAGTTTAACAGAAACGATAAGCGTGAGGACGAGTTCTCCGAGAACGTTGTAGCGCTCAACCGCGTTGCCAAGACCGTTAAGGGCGGCCGAATCTTCAAGTTCGCAGCTCTGGTCGTTGTAGGCGACGGCAAGGGTACTGTCGGTTTCGGCCTCGGTAAGGCTTCCGAGGTTCCGGACGCTATCCGCAAGGGCATCGAGGACGCCAAGAAGAATGGTGAGCCGGTGAAGGCACCTGTTGAGGTCGAGGCCACCCGGAATTCCAATACCGCGTCCGTGGTGAACATCGAAGTACCCAAGAGTGCAGGCGAGACCAAGGTGGAGATTCCTGGAACCAATGTGAAGCCTGGCACGGTGGCCGTGCTTGTCCATCCTGATGGCACCGAGGAGATCATCAAGAACTCCGTTCCTACCGAGGATGGTATCCGGCTCACCGTGAACGGCGGCGCGACCGTGAAGATCGTGGACAATTCCAAGGACTTCATCGACACCCGTGAGCACTGGCCGAGGGATCAGGTGAACTTCGTTGCCGCCCGTGAACTGTTCCAGGGCGTGGGCGACAACCAGTTTGGCGTGGGGCGTCCCATGACACGCGGTATGATGAATACCGTACTGGCGCGGCTTGCCGGCGTGGACACCACCCCCGCTGCCGGGCAGAACTGGTATGATAAGGGCATTCGCGTGTCCGAGCTGCGGTATATCACCGTGGAGGCGGCACTGGCGGGACGGGCCACCATCACCCTCAACTGTGATTCACCTGTGACGCGGCAAAAAGTGACAAGGCACTATAAGTAAACACCGAATCGCACAGAGCAGGCATTTTGGTCTGATGCTGTGCGATTTTTTTACCGGGTAGAATGCCAATCTGCACAGACGCTTACTATGCAGCGCCATTCTCAGCATCTACGCATAGTGCATCGACAGGAACATAGCGCATCGCGTCTCATACTTTGGACGGATTTACATTTTTCAAGGACTTTGCTACAATAAAACAAAAAATTTATAGGGCAGAGGTTTATGACAGCGAGGGTACCCTCGCTGTCCCACGGGGTTCCCCGTGGGACAATTCCTCTCTGCCGCAGGGAGGGAAGTCCGTGACCGACACAAGTGCCATCATCGTCAAGCCGTCTACCGCACAGGCGTTTGAGACCCTTTGGAAACGCGGCAGGGTGCTCTTTTTCAGCGCACCCTGCGGCTTCGGAAAGACAGTGCTGACCGATACGCTGTTGGATGGGCGGCCCGTTCTGCGGCTGAACGCGGCAGATACCGGCTTTGCGCTGCCCTCTCTGGAAGATGCGTGGGACATCCTGCTGATCGACAACATCCAGGATATGCAGGAGGAACGGGACTGGCAGGCTCTGTGCGCGCTGATCCGCGAAAGCACCGACCGACGCTTCTTGCTGCTCTCACGCGGCATACCGGCCGCCTGCCTGATGGCGTTTCAGTATCAGAAAAGGGATGAGGCGTGGCGCGAGCCGCTGACAGCGGCACTGGCGCTGGCGGAGGAATACCGCTTCATCCGCACCGTCAGCGCTTATGGCGCGGCGGTGCTGCCGCTGCTGAACGCGCTGGAATGGTCGGGAAACGCGAAATGGCACAAACGGCTGATGGCGGATGTGCGGGCACAGGCCGCTATATATCCCCGTTTTTTGCAGCCAAGGCTTTCCATGAGCGAGTCACTGACGGCAGCGGAGATGCAGGTGCTGCGGCTGATCTGCGCGGAAGAGCAACGCGGAGATCGGGGAGATCCTGAACATCCGGGTCTCCACGGTCAAGAGCCATGTGAGCAGCGTGCTCAGTAAGCTGGGTGTGAACCGCCGCAGCGAGGACAGGACAGCCGCGAAAAAGCTGTGGCTCATTTCCGAGGACCAATAAAACAATGCCCGCACAGAGCGGGTTTCATATAGAGGTATACACATATTCCGAAGGAGGATCCTATGAAAAAACGAGTTTTGAGCCTGTTCATGGCACTGGCGCTGTGTCTGACGCTCCTGCCCACAGCGGCGTTTGCCGAGGGAGAGGACGTGAGCATATCGGGCGGTGTCATCGGCGGCGGTGAGACCGGTGGCGAGGGCGGTGGGATCTATGTAGCCCCCGGAAGCCCGACAGAAGGGGGCGGCGGCACGTATATCTCCGGAGAAGACGCGCGGACGGAGATTTGGTGCGTCAGGAAGCCCGATTCCATTGGCCGCAGCTATGACGGCACGACGAACGGCGACACGATTCCAATCGACTTGACGTTTACAGACGGCACAAATGAAATCAAACTCAAAGAAGGAACGGGCTTTACCGCCAAGAAGACGTTCGATTCCGCGGACGCGGGATGGCATACCGTCACTGTGGAAATCGCGTTGATCGGCGAAGCCGCGGTAAAATACAAGCTCCAGGCGGGCGAAGAAAAATTTGAGATCGGCGGCAACATCAACAAGGCCTATCCCAAGCTGACCGTGTCTCTTTCCCAGACGACCTGCACGGCGGGCGAAAAGCTTCTTCCGCTTCTGTCTGTCGAGGGTGCTCCGGAAGACGCCGAGGTGACATATTATTATCTGGCTTCCGAGTTCAAAAACTGGGTGGGCTCTTCTGACGTAGAGGGCAGCGAAGCCATGCCCAAGATTGACGAAAACACTGCAATCAGCGAGCCCGGCACATATTACGTCTATGCCAAGTCCGGCGCGACTAAGAACTACGAGGAGGAACGGTCAACAACCGTGGAACTCACGGTCAACGAGGCAGTCGTTGAGGCCGCTTCGGTGACAAGAGCGGACGGCACGGACGGCGGCACATACGAATCCCTCCCGGCGGCGCTGAATGCGGCGCAGGACGGAGACACCGTCAAGCTGCTGGCAAACCATACGACAAATTGGGGCGACGTCGAAGCGGGCGAGTATGCCACTTTGGCTGTCGTCAAGAAAACCTTGACGCTCGACCTGAACGGCATGACGGTGGATTATCTCACTGTGGGCGATGTGGTTCCTGACGAGGCAGGCGGAATCCTTGAGTCCTACGACGGCAACCTGACCGTCGTAGATAACGCTCAAGAGGGCAGCTGCGGCAAAATCAAAGACCTCGAATTTGTAAAAGGTTCCCTGGCGATTCAGGGCGGCCGGATTGGAGATTCACTTACCTGCGACAGGAACAGCGGCACTGTGACCATCAGCGGCGGCACGGTATGTAACGTCACAGTAGGCGATGGCGCAGCCGTTACCGTCACCGGCGGCACAGAGCACGCAGGCAACTGGCACAACGATGGCACGCTGAACATCACAGGCGGTACGTTCGGCAATGTAAACTTCTGTAATAACGGCGGAACCATCGCCATCAGCGGCGGCACATTTGGTACAATTACGAACACCGGCGCAAGCGGTTCCATCCCGCTCATGCCGCTGCTGGCAGATCCCTGTGCCTTCTACCAAGGCGACAAAGTGCAGGACAGCACGGCAAAAACGCTGACCAATGTAACCGTCAGGCCCCACACCCACAGCTTTGAAAACGGCAAATGCGCCTGCGGCGTGGCGGCAATCGTCGTTGACAATCACAACAGCTGCTACAACACGTTACAGGCCGCTCTGAACGCGGCGGCGAAGGACGCTTCTATCACGTCGGTAACGCTGGGACAGGATTTGACCGAGGATATCACGTTCAGCGGGTCGGCGGCTGGGTCGCTCACGCTGAACATGAACGGTCACAAGCTGGAAGCAGAAGCAGGCGTTCCCCTGACCGTCACCGGCGGCACACTGCGCATCGAGGGCGCGGGCGAGATTAACCAGAACACCGCTTCCAACGCGACCGCCTTCCCTGCCATCTCGCTCACCGGCGGCAAGCTGGTGATTACGGGTGACCTCACCGCGCAGGGCGGCTACGACAGCAGCAGCGGCCGCAAGCCCGCGATCCGCGCCGAAGATGAAGGCGAGTTGGATTTGCAGGGCAATGTGTCCTTAAACGGTGGTCTGACGATGCTCGGCAACGCGAAGCTGACCAATCTTCTGACAAAAGGCACGTTCTACGCGCAAGACCCCAACGGTAACGCCACAGCGGACAACGTTCTCGCCGTCTGCATTCGGCAAGAGGGTGTGGCCAGCGACATCTACAACACGGTACTTAAACTGATAGCCGATGGCTATGCCATTTATAAAGCAGATGGCACCGTCAGAAACGCCGCTGCATTTACACTCAAGTCTGACACATACAGCATTGGGGCGCACACATGCAGCTATACCCATGATGAAACGAATGGCATTGCCTACTGCAACTGCGGCAGAAGCCACGCACACAGAGACTTGAGCGATGAAAAGTCGGTGCTGGTAAACGGCGTCTGCCCCATCTGCGGCTACCATTGCCCGCACAAAAATATAGGCGATGACGGCGTTTGCACGGACTGCAACGCAAAAATGGTTGCCAAGGTGGAAGTCGGTGATACGGTTACCTATTCCGCCGATTTCAAAGAGGCGATGAAGAATGCAACAAACGGCACAAAAATCACCTTGCTGGCGGATGTTTCGATTCCTAACAGAACGGGTATTTCCGGCGACAATACAACGGTTACGTTGGATTTGAATAAACACAAAATCACAGGCGGCTGGCTTGATGTCGGGGGTAAAGATACTAATGAGACTTACACAGCCTGCACCTTGAAAATTATCGGCAAAGGCAGTTATGAACCTCCGATGTATGGCGGCATTATCACTGTTAATATGAAAGCTACGCTGGATCTGAGCGAGTGGGAAGGCGGTACGATCAGCACGATCAATATATCGGATAACTCGAACTATGCAGCAGAAACGCGGGAAGCCGCAGTGATCGTAGGGCCGAAGGCAGGTACGATCGGAAAACTGACATTCGGGAATAATCAACTTGACGAACTGAAAAAGACTAAATTGAGCGGCGGAAGCTTTAATGAGATTTGGGCAGCGGATCACCAGCCGGTTAAACTTGGCGAACTGCTTGCAGAGGGCTATGCGTACCAGAAGGCAGATGGGTCGTATGTGGAGTACGGAACGACACTTAAGGGCGCGTCTATCTACAACGTCAAGGTCGTAAAATGCCTGCATCCGAACATGAAACCGGGTGAAGATGGCGTAGCAACATGCGAATACTGCGGCAAGAGCGGCAAATTCGTAGCCTCGGTGGATGGCAATCTCTATACCGATATGAATGAAGCCATCTCCTATTGGCTGAAAAACGGCGGCACATTGAAGCTGTATGGCGATTATACCGCTACGGATGGTGGTACATGGAGCATTGGCAGCGGATCGCATACGGTCAATCTGAACGGACATAGGATGTCGGTTAAAGGTGATGGCGCATTCAAGCCCACTAACAATATGCATTTGACGGTTACCGACGACAAGGAAATCGGTCAGATTGATAATATCCTCCTTGATGGGAGTCAGGGCGGGAGCTTTACGCTGGAGAGCGGTTATGTCGGCAATCTGGAGATGACCGGCGGCGCTGTCGTTGCGCTGAAGGGCGGCAGCGTTGACAATCTGGATGTAAAGAATTGCTCCGCACGCACAAATCTTTCCATCCAGGGCGGCAGCATTGGCAAACTGAATATAACGGATTGGGCTGATGGCATGCATGTTTCCGCCACGGGCGGCAGCCTTGGCGCGTATAAACTGCCAAGCGGCAAGATTCTCACGGATGTGCTGGATCATCAATATTACGCTACAGGCACAAGCCTTGATAGACAGGTGGATACGGCGCAACCTGTGGAAAAATTCGTTATCAAGCAAGCCCCTTACGACTTTGGATCGACTTTTAAAACGGCAGATGTTCCCATTAACGGCAGCATCCCCTTCATGGTTGACTCGCCCAGTGAAAATGTGGGCGTGTACGATGTGAAGTGGTATCGCAGAACGACCAGCGGCGCAGAACATATGACGGAGAATAGAGTGGCTGGCGTGAATGTCAATGTCAATGATACGCTGGATGTATTCTGCGTGATCACAGGGTTGGATAGACCCGGCGGAGCAATGCAGTGGCAGGTGGCAGTCAAGGGCTATACGATAAATGTCGTGCCTGCCAAGCTGAACGACGACCGAACGGTCATTAGGCAGAAGCCGAACACGGGCAACACCGGAAATCCGGCAGATAACCGCCTGGTGGTTACTCCGGTTACTTCCTACATGCTTAGCGATGTAGAATACAAATTTGAGGTGACCTACAACAGACAGTCGCTGGAATTGGGTAAAGATTACACCATTAAAGATTCGAGCAATAGGGCAAAGAATGCTGGAACGCACACGCTGACCATCGTGGGCATAGGCAATTATACGGGTGAAAAGTCGGTGACATGGACGCTTGAGCCGTATGAGCTGTCAGTTGAAAACTTTCGTCATGCCCATATTAACAAGACATACGATGGTACAGATGCAGTGACTGATAGCACAAACGGAATCAGCGGGTTAAACAGTTTTATGCTTGATTCGAAGAACCCGCGGAATCCTATATTGTCGACTGTGAATGTTTTTTATTTGGGCAAGAGCGACTACCAGTTGAGCAATATGAAATTCGACTCCGCGGAAGCCGGAGACAGAACCTTCACCGGCACAATGACGCTGACATCCGGCGGCAACTTTGTCTTTGCCGGTGGCAGCAGGGTGATGCAGATCGAATACGGCAGAGTCAGCGGCAAGCAGTGTGTTTGGATCAACAGTGCGATCATCGCTGCCCCCGCGGCCAAGGCGATGCAAGTCGTGAACAACCACGCGGCGACGTATACGGTTGATCTGTCCGCGCTGCTGCCTGCGCTGGAGGCTCCCAGGGAGTACGGCGAGGTGACCTACGGCGCACCAACTGTCAACTTGTCCAACGACTATTACACCAGCGGCGCGAAGGTGGAAGACGGCAAGCTGATTTTGCCCATTCAGGCCGTGAAGACAGACAAGACAGGCAGCATTGGTTCTGTCCAGGTCAAGGTCTCTACGACCAACTACCTTGACTTCACCCTGACCATCAATGTCAATGCCACCAACAAGATCGTTCCCACCGGCGATCCGACGCTGAGCACGAAGACGCTGACCTACGGTCAGGCGCTCTCCGCCATCAAGCTCTCCGGCAAGCTCCACGACAATGTCAACAACAAGGATGTCGAGGGCACGTTTACATGGGCGGACGGCACGGTCAAGCCCAGCGCGGGTTCGTATGAAGTGGCGTGGAAATTCACCCCCACCGACGGCGATACCTACACCGAAGCCGACGGCACGGTGACGATCACCGTCAACAAGGCGAAGCCCACCGGCGATCCCATCTACACCAGGATCACGGCCGCGAATAAGACGCTGAAGGACGCCAACCTGAAGTCCAACACCAGCTGGCCCACCGGCACGATCCAGTGGGTGGACAAGGACGGCAAGGAGCTGCCCGACACCACCGAGGTCAAGGCGAACACCGCCTACAAGTGGATCTTCACCCCGGGCGCTGAGTTCGCGGCCAATTACACCACGGCCACCGGCGAGCTTACCCTCTACTCCGTCAGCACCGGTGGCGGAGGCGGTTCCTCCTCCGGCAGCACCGTCAAGACCGACACCGTCACGAACCCGGACGGCTCCGTTACCAAGACCGAGACCAAGTCTGACGGCACCAAGGTGGAGACCACCACCGGCAAGGATGGCAGCACCACCAAAACGGAGACGAAGAAGGACGGCAGCTCCGTCACCGAGAACAAGGCCGCTGACGGCTCCACCGGCACGGTGAAAACCGACAAGAACGGTCAGACCGAAGCGGAGACCACCCTCAGCGGCAAGGCCGTTGAGGACGCGAAGAAGAACGGCGAGGCCGTCAAGGCTCCCGTGGAGGTGGAGGCCACCAAGAACAGCAGCACCGCTCCCGTGGTGAAGGTGGAACTGCCCAGAAACTCCGGCGAGACCAAGGTGGAAATTCCCGTTTCCAACGTGACGCCCGGCACGGTGGCGGTGCTTGTCCACCCCGACGGCACGGAGGAGATTTTGAAGAACTCCGTTCCCACGGAGGACGGCATCCAGCTCACCGTCAACGGCGGCGCAACCGTCAAAATTGTGGATAATTCGAAGGATTTTGCCGATACCCGGGACCATTGGGCCAAGGATGCCATCGACTTTGTCAGCGCCCGCGGCCTTGTGAGCGGCATGAGCGAGACCACCTACGCGCCCGACAACGCCACCACCCGTGCCCAGCTCTGGACGATTTTGGCGCGGCAGAACGACGCGGACCTGAGCGTCGTCGGGAGCTGGTACGAAAAGGCGCAGACCTGGGCCAAGGCCAACGGCATTTCCGACGGCACGGCTCCCGATGGCATCATCAACCGCGCCCAGATGGTCACCATGCTCTATCGCGCAGCGGGCAGCCCAGAGGTGGAGGGTGCGTCCGCGTTCACCGACATTTCCGCCGACAGCTACTACGCCAAGGCCGCTGCCTGGGCGGCGAAGATCGGTATCACCGCCGGTGTGGGCAATGGAAGGTTCGAGCCCAACGGCACCTGCACCCGCGGCCAGATCGCGACCTTCCTGTATCGTTACATGAAGTAATGTTCCCAAAGCGATCCACAAAAACAAAATCTCAACGAAAAGGAGACAGTACATGAAATACAAGAAAAGCGGCAGAGTGATGACTCTGCTCCTTTCCGCTGTCCTGACGCTCTGCCTGCTCCCTCTGCCGGTCAGGGCCGCGGGCGCGGAGACGGGCGTTCAGCTGGGCGATTACATCCGGCTGGGCAGCTACGACGGCGAGCCGATTTTGTGGCGCTGCGTCAGCGTGGACGAAAACGGCCCGCTGATGCTCTCAGACAAGGTACTGTGCGACTCTATGCCCTATGACGCGCAGACCAGCGAGAATTCCACCAGCGGCTCTCACCGCCGCAGCGGCTACCGGAGCAAATACGGCTCCAACCACTGGCGCGACAGCGATATGCGCTCGTGGCTCAATTCCGACGCCAAAGCCGGACAGGTGAAATGGCTCTGCGGCAACCCGCCCAAGGACGGCTATATCATGGGCGGCGGCGCGTATGACGGCAAGGCGGGCTTCCTCAACGGCTTTACGAGGGACGAGGCCGCCGCCATCAAGACGGTGACGCAGCGCTCCATCGTTTCCCATCCGGAGTACACCGCGGGCTACATCGACGCGTCGGGAGCCGACCTCCCCTACAACACCGATATCGACTCGGTGGCGGACGGCTATGAGGGCGCACATTATGAGAACATCACCGACAAGGTGTTCCTGCTGGATGTCAAGCAGCTCTGCACCGTCTATGAAAACCTCGGCAGCTACTACATCGCGCAGAACCGGAACGGCGTCAACTGGAGCTACTGGCTGCGGACGCCGGTGACGGACTGCAACCACGATATGCGCTATGTGACCCCGCAGGGGAGCATCCTGCGCGCCGCGCCCTATGTTGGCTACTACGGCGTCCGCCCGGCGTTCTATCTGGATGCGGCGTATTATACCGTGACCTCCGGCAGCGGCACGGCGGCTGCCC
>OGWX01002261.1_pt1 | contig 11805 bp, 10 predicted proteins | sample 1576151 | NCBI WGS metagenome assembly OGWX01 (sample SAMEA3541591, study PRJEB24748) | human gut metagenome | biome: human gut; feature: human-associated habitat; material: faeces | place: China | collected 2012
CTGGGTACGCTCTCTTGCCTGTGAATTCTCATAGGTCACATCATGTACCTCTTCATCATGTCCGATATCGCGGAAATGCACATGGACCGCATCCGCGATCGGCACCTCTTTCAAAGTGGCTCCCAGCTTCTTCGACATCAGGCAGGCATTCTGATAGGTTCTGTCTGTCGTACCAAAGCAAGGCATCGTAACTGCAATGATATCCTTGCGGTCTTTTCCTGCCATGTCAAACGCTTTCGCCGTCACAAGCAGTGCCAGCGTTGAATCCAAACCGCCGGAAATTCCAACGACTGCTGTTCTCGAGTGCGTATGCACCAGACGCTTCTTCAGTCCCATTGCCTGGATCATCAGGATCTCCTCACAGCGCTTTTCCCTCTCTGCCATATTCTGTGGAACAAAAGGGGTCTGTGCAAAGCTTCTGGTAAGTGCTGTCTCTTCCACACTTATGTGGAACAGTACTTTTGGAAGATGACGTTCTTCCGTTGTCTGGAAAGTTGTATTTTTTCTCCGTTCACTTAAAAGACGGAAAATGTCAATCTCACTGACGATCATCTCGTTGGCAAACCGCTTTGCTTCTTTCAGGATCGTCCCATTCTCTGCAATAATATTGTGTCCGCCAAATACCACATCCGTTGTAGACTCTCCGTCCCCGGCATTTGCATAGACATAACCTGCAATCAGTCTTGCAGACTGTCCCTTGATCAGTTCCTCCCGGTAACTATCCTTTCCGATCGTCTCATCACTTGCTGAACAGTTGACCAGGATGATCGCGCCTTCTCTTGCCGCCTCAATGCTCGGCGGGATTGGTGACCAGACATCCTCACAGATCTCTGCCGATACGACCAGATCATCCATCTCTGCCGCCTGATACAGGATCTGCGGTCCAAACAGGATTTCTTCCCCTTCATAAGAAATCACTCTTGCTTTTTTCGGTCCCTGACGGAATTGACGCATCTCATAAAATTCTCCATAATTCGGAAGAAATGTCTTGGTTGTAAAGCCAAGGATCTTTCCGTCATTTAATGCGGCCGCAACATTATAAAGCTCTCCATCAATTGCAAGTGGAAGCCCAACAAATACAAGTGCTTCTGTATGCCTGGTCTCTTCTGCAACTTTTGCAAGTGCTCTGCGCACCTCTTTTAACAGTATATCCTGTGTAAAAAGATCGCTGCAAGTATACCCGGTCAGGCAAAGCTCCGGAAAAACAATGATCTTTGCGCCAGCCTTCTCAGCTTCTTTCATATGTTTGCAGATTTCCTTACAGTTGTGCCAGACATCCGCCACACGAATATCAACTGTGACCGCTGCAACTTTGATAAATCCCTGTTTCATGTGTTTACCCCTTTATCTTTTTGCCTGTTTTAAAATCTGTTTCAGTTCTTCTACACTAAATGTATATGCCGTATTGCAGAAATGGCATTTTACTTCTACTTCTTTTCCGTCATCGATCATTTCCTGGATATCTTTCTTTCCGATGCTGATGATGGCTTTCTCGATTCTCTCATGCGAACAATTACATTTAAACTGTGTATCCATTGTATCTGTAAATTCCACATTCAGGCCATCCAGTACCTGCTCCAGCATCTGCTCCGGTGTATGTCCGTTATCCAGCATACTGGTAACAGAAGAAATCTTCTTGATATTCTCTTCCAGTTTATCCAGCACTTCATCCGATATAAACGGCATTACCTGTACAATAAATCCACCTGCACAGTGTACAGTGTTGTCCTTGTTCATCAATACTCCAAGGCCCACAGAAGACGGAACCTGTTCACTGGTTGCAAAATAATACGTCAGATCTTCTGCGATCTCACTTGTCTGCAGAATAGTCTGTCCAACATATGGTTCTTTCAGTCCCATATCTTTAATAACATTTAAAAGACCGATTCCAACAGCTCCTCCAACATCCAGCTTGCCATTCTTAGGCGGCATCATTGCTTCCGGATGATCGACGTATCCTTTCACGTCACCTTTTGCATCTGCAGTCACCGTAATTCCGCCAAGTGGTCCATCACCTTTGATCTGAAGCGTCAGCACATCTGTCTCATTCTTCATCATGCCTCCCATTATTGCTCCTGCTGTCAGAAGTCTTCCAAGTGCCGCTGTTGCTACCGGACTTGTGTCATGTCTCTTTCTTGCCTCTTCCACCAGATTTCCGGTTGTTGCGGCAAATGCACGGATCTGTCCGTCTCCCGCAGTTGCTCTTACAATATAATCTTTCATATAACAATTCTCTCCTGTTCTATTTTCCCTGTTCTCTTGCGATCACATAAATGCGCTCGCTTGTGTCCATCGGCGCATTCTTTGAAAATGCATCGTATGCTGTCACAAATTCCAGCCCCGACTTCCGGATCAGTTCCTTCATCTCCTCCAGCGTATACGCTCTCTGATAATGCGTCTCTTCATATTTGCGATAAAGTCCACTGTCCCTATCTGTCTCAATAAAAAGACTCAGATCATATTCATTGATCTTCTCATCTTCGTAATAATAGTTGTCCCAGATAAAACTGCATTTCTCCCGGTTCTCCGCAATTGTGCGATCCCCAAGAATCTCTTCATACTTGTAACGTGTATTAAAATCAAAAACAAAAACACCTTTCGGATCCAGATAATTGTTGACCAGGCGGAATACTTCCTGAAGTTCTTCCGGCTCTGTAATATAATTGACTGAATCGCAGACACTGATGACAGCTCTTACCGTACCATACAGTTCGAATTCTCTCATATCCTGCAGAAGATACAGAATATCATAACCGGATTTGTCTCGTTTCTCCATTGCGATCTCCAGCATCTCTTCCGCATTGTCCGCACCAATCATATCATATCCTGCCTTTGCAAGCAATTCTGTCATGTTCCCGGTACCGCACCCCAGATCCAGTACCAGTCCATCCCTGACGCCATATTCTCTCATAAGACCGGTGAGATATTCACACCATTCTTCGTAGGGAATATTATCCATGAAGGTATCATATACACGTGCAAAGCTTGTATACGCTTCCATACTCTGTTGTTCCTCTCTTTCGATTCGCCATCAATGCCCATAAGCAGCACTGACCGATGTCCACGGACCACTCCGCTGCGCATCCTGACATCCAGATTATTCTATAGTATAACACAGGATTTTCTTATAGAAAAGTCATATTATGATGAGAACTTTTTCCCTTTCGGAATTTTCTTTTTCAGACACAAAAAGAACCAGGGGAAATTCCCTGATTCTCTTCGTATTTTTTAGAATCCCAGTTCTTCATTCACCAAAATCACTTTTATTCTGTTTGGAACATGGCTGAATCTTGTAATCAGTGTCTGACAGCAGATACTTTTCGGAGATTTACAGTTGGAACAGACACCTGTCTTCGCACACGGAAGCCCTTCAAAACGCTGTCCGTTAATCGGAGCTGCCACATACTTTGCACGGGCATATGCATCCTCTGCACTTCTTACAATTTTATTCATACCAACAATCATCAGAACATTTTCCGGTCCGTAAGAAATAGCTGCCACACGGTTTGCATTTCCATCTATATTGACCAGTATCCCATCTTCCGAGATTGCATTACAGCTTGCCAGAAAATAATCGCAGTTAAGTGCCTGATGCATCATCTCTGCTTTTTCCTCCGGTGTCGCACACAGATCTCTGTCCAGCACTTTATAATTTCCTTTATGAAGTGCTTCAGGAAGACCAATTGCCTTAATGCTCATAGACCCTCCCCAACTGATGCTGCTTCCTTCCGGAATCAGCTCCAGTGCAAGGGCAAGTGCCTCTTCTTTGGTCTGTACATAATGTCCCTCCATCTGACGGGACTTCAAATTCTTTATCACCTGCTCAGCGAGCAGATCATTTCGCTTTGTAACGAATTTATCCATTATTCAACCACCTGGATCCATCCTTCCGGTGCTTCGATGTGTCCCATCTGAATTCCGGTAAGTGTTTCATATAATTTCTTGATAACAGGTCCCATCTCATCCATTCCGCTTGGGAAGCAGATTTCTTTACCATGATCTACAATCTTTCCAACCGGTGAAATAACTGCTGCCGTTCCGCAAAGTCCGCATTCTGCAAAGTCTTTTACTTCATCAAGATATACTTCTCTTTCTTCTGTCTCAAGTCCAAGATAATGTTCTGCCACATAAAGAATAGAACGTCTTGTAATAGATGGAAGGATACTGTTTGACTTCGGAGTAACTACTTTACCATCTTTTGTGACGAAGATGAAGTTTGCTCCACCTGTCTCTTCTACTTTTGTTCTTGTTGCTGCATCCAGATACATATTCTCTGCATAGCCTTCTTCATGTGCTGTTACAATTGCATGTAAGCTCATTGCATAGTTAAGACCAGCTTTGATATGTCCTGTTCCATGCGGTGCTGCACGGTCAAAGTCTGAGACTTTAATTGTGATCGGCTTTGCGCCGCCCTTGAAATATGGTCCTACTGGTGTTACAAATGCACGGAACTGATATTCGTCAGCAGGTTTAACTCCGATAACCGGATTGCTTCCGAACATATATGGACGGATATAAAGGGACGCTCCTGATCCGTAAGGTGGTACATAAGCCGCATTGGCTTTTACTACCTGTACGATCGCATCTACAAAACGGTCTTCCGGAAATACAGGCATCTCAAGTCTTCTTGCGGAATCAGCAAATCTCTTTGCGTTCATATCCGGGCGGAATACAACGATGCGTCCGTCTTCTGTTGTGTATGCCTTCATACCTTCAAATACTGACTGGGAATACTGCAGAACACCTGCACACTCATTCAATACAATGTTGGCATCTTCTGTCAGGCATCCATCATCCCACTTTCCATCTTTGTAATTTGAAACATATCTCTTTTCGGTCGGGATATAACCAAATCCTATGCTTGACCAGTCAATCTGTTTCTTTTCCATTGTAATTCCTCCATTCCCTTGTTGCTTCTTACAGTAACATATATCTAAATTATAATTTTTGTTTCCCGTATTTTAAATCCTACGGATTACATATCGCTATTATATTACTTCTGTTTTTCAAATTCAAGAGTGCGCTCTGTTTTTTTTGATTTTTTTATCTTTTTGGCATTGTGATCGCTTCAATCCCCACACTTCCGCCTCTTACAACTTCAATCGAATTGAATTCAGAACGTAGAAACTGGATGATCGCTGTATTTTTATGTGCCGTGTGTACAAATTCAAGAAGCACACTGTCTTTTCCATAATCACGTACCTTTGCCTGATAGGTCTGCGCGATCTGGAAAAGCTCTGTCTTATCTTCCGGTGTACAGTTTTTTACCTTGATAAACATCAGCTCCTGCATAACAACAGATACTTCTGTAAAATCAATGACTCTGATGACTTCAACCATACGGTTCAGCTGTTTTTTGATCTGCTCATAAGTCTCTTCATCACTGTTCGTCTCAATCGTCATTCTGGAGATAGTCGGATCTTCTGTTCTACCTACCGTCAGACTCTCCAGATTATAGGATTTACCGGAAAAGAGTCCGGAAATCTTTGAAAGTACACCAACCTGATTTTCCACATATAAGGAAATCCATCTTTTTTTCATTGTATTATCCATCTTCACCTCTCCTCTCCATTAATCCATCAAAAGATCTTCCAGGGTTCCGCCCGGACGTACCATCGGATAAACCTGCACTTCCGGATCCAACATGAATTCGATCAGAGTCGGCACCTTCAGTGCACGGTTTGCTTTTGCCTGTTCAAATGCTGCTTTCATCTCGGATTTTTCGGTTACACGGATTCCCTTTGCCCCATAGCTTTCTGCAAGTTTTACAAAGTCCGGCGTATATTTCGGTGGATGCTCTTCTCCACGTCTTGTCGCTGCGCCTGCACGAAGATCCGTCATAGAATAGCGTTTTCCATAGAAAAGTTTCTGCCACTGGCGAACCATTCCAAGATAGGTATTGTTAAATACACAGAGGATCAAAGGAAGTTCTTCCAGCACTGCTGTTGCAAATTCCTGAATATTCATCTGCATACCGCCATCACCGGAAATTGCAATTACCGTACTGTCCGGATTGCCAATCTGCGCTCCGACTGCTCCCGGGAATCCATATCCCATGGTTCCAAGTCCGCCGGACATATAAAGTCTGGTCTTTTCATTCACTTCCAGATACTGGGATGTGAACATCTGATGCTGTCCTACATCTGTCACAACAATCTTGTCATCCTCTTTAAACACTTCATTGATCGTCTCCAGAATATCCTGAGCCTGCATCTGGTCTCCCTTTGGTTTCATCCTAAGCGGATGCTCCTCTTTCCAGCCTTCGATCTGTTCCATCCAGCTTTCTTTTTTCTCCATTGGTTCTACATATTCCAATAATTTTTCAATTGCTTCTTTTGCATCCGCAACGATCGGAATATCTACCTGAATGTTACGTGAGATGGAGGAAGTATCAATGTCGATATGTACGATCGTAGCCTTCGGTGCAAATGCATGCAGTTTTCCGGTGATACGATCGTTAAATCTGGTCCCGATCGAGAACAGCAGATCACATTCTTCCACTGCCATATTGGATGCATATGCACCGTGCATCCCCAGATTACCGATAAAAAGCGGATGCGTTGTCGGAATCGCACCACGTCCCATGATCGTTGTCACAACCGGGATCTGGGTACGTTCTACAAGTTCGGTAAACGCCTTATTCGCTCCTGCAATATTTACCCCACCACCGGCAAGGAACAACGGTTTCTTTGCTTTTCCAAGCATCTTGACTGCTCTCTTAAGCTGTCCGATGTGAACGCCGGTACTCGGCTTATATCCGCGGATATTGACTGTCTCCGGATAATTCGGGCTTCCAAGCTCTGCCATTACATCTTTCGGGAGATCCACAAGAACCGGACCCGGACGTCCGCTGCGCGCAATATAGAATGCCTCTTTGATGATTCTTCCAAGATCTTCTCTCTTTCTTACTGTCACACCGTATTTTGTGATACTTCTTGTAATACCTACAATATCAACTTCCTGGAATGCATCATTTCCGATCAGATGTCTCGCAACCTGTCCGGTAAAACATACCAGCGGTACACTGTCATAATTTGCCGTTGCAATTCCTGTCACCAGATTGGTTGCACCCGGTCCGCTTGTTACCAGACATACCCCGACTTTTCCTGTTGATCTGGCGTAAGCATCTGCAGCATGGACAAGTGCCTGTTCATGACGCGGAAGTACAACTTTTGTGTAATCCTGTTTGTAAATTTCATCACTGATATCAATTGTACAGGCTCCCGGATATCCAAAAAGTATATCTACACCCTCTTCTTTTAATGCTTTTACAAGTAATTTGTTCCCTGATATTTTTTTCATAAACCTACCTCCATGAATTTTCTATACAGATGCTCGCCAAATTTTTATCTTAGTCATATAGAATAACAAACGCCCTAAACGGCTGACCGTTCAGGGCGAATATAAAATCCGTGTTACCACCTGTCTTCAGAGAAGCTGCTTCTCTGCTCTCACGCAAGTACAGAACCATAAAAATGTTCGATACTATTCCCCTGTAACGTAGGGACTACGTCGAAGTCTACTTGAGAAATTCCCGTTTGGTCCGCTGCTCAAAGGCTACTTCTACAATCCCTTCATGAAGGCTTACACCGTCCGCCTTCTCTCTTTGCTTCCGAAGATCATATACTCCTCCTTGTCATAGCATTTCTTCTATTGTCTCATCGATTACATTTATTATAAAGAGTGGTATATTGATTTGTCAATGATACATTTCGCAAATTTTATTGATCTATTTTATTCTTTCATATTTTGCAAATACATACTCAAGATCGAAATATGTCTGTTCATCCGTCTCAGCTGTTTTTTGCCAATCCGGATTTTTGTCCAGATCCGGGAACCAGGTATCTGCCTCATATACATGATCTGTCCGCGTAACATACGCTGTATTACAGTACGGAAGCATGGCACGGTAAATACTTTCTCCGCCAATCACAAAGACTTCTCCTTCATGCTTTTTAGATTCCTGCATTGCCTCTTCCACGCTGTGTACCACGATCGCATCCTTCACCTGATAATCCGGATTATGGGAAATTACAATATTAACCCGGTTGGCAAGCGGACGCCCCTGCGGAAAGCTTTCCAGTGTCTTTCTTCCCATCACGACAATATTGCCTTCTGTCATCTGGCGGAAGTATTTCATATCTGCCGGGATTCGTACAAGCAGACTGTTATTCTTTCCAATTGCCCAGTTTTTATCTGCATTTACAATAATGTTCATCGTATCTGTCTCCTTTTCTAAACCGCAATCGGAATATTTTTGATCTGCGGTCCTGTCACATAGTCGTCTAATCTTACGTCATCCGGTGTGAACTGATAGAAATCTTTCACTTCCGGATTCAGCCAGAATTTCGGTGCCGGGTGCGTCTCTCTTGAAATCAGTTCTTCGATCAGTGGAATATGCCTGTCGTAAATATGTGCATCTGCGATCACATGTATAAATTCGCCCACCTGCATATCGCATACCTGTGCGAGCATATGAAGCAGCACAGCATACTGGCATACATTCCAGTTATTCGCTGCCAGCACATCCTGGGAACGCTGGTTCAGGATTCCGTTCAGTGTCAGCTTGTCACTGCCTTTTTCTTTTGTCACATTGAACGTCATGCTGTATGCACACGGATACAGATTCATCTCATGAAGATCCTGATGTACATAGATATTCGTCATGATCCGGCGGCTGTATGGGTTATTCTTCAGGTCATAGATCACACGGTCTACCTGATCCATCATTCCTTCTTTATAGATATGCTTTACGCCCATCTGATAGCCGTATGCTTTCCCGATCGCTCCATCTTCATCTGCCCAGCTGTCCCAGATGTGACTGTTCAGATCGTGGATATTATTGGATTTTTTCTGCCAGATCCATAAAAGCTCGTCCGTACAGCTTTTGATCCCGGTTCTTCTGAGTGTCAGTGCCGGGAATTCCTTTCGCAGATCATACCGGTTCACCACACCAAATTTTTTTACAGTATACGCCGGAGTCCCGTCTTCCCATCTCGGACGTACCTTTTCTCCTTCTGTGCTGGTTCCATTATCTATGATGTCCCTGCACATCTCTATAAAAACTTTGTCTGCATAACTCATGCCTGATTGCTCCTTTTTCCAATGCTGTGCCTTTTAATATTCTCTGATAATGCTGCTGATCTCACTTACGATCGGCATTTCTTTTAATTCCTCCAGTGCATCCTGAAGGTGGTATTCCTTGACTGCGGATGTTCCGATGACTAGTTCTGCCTTTGCCGCTTTTGCCTGTTCCTGGATCACACGTTCGATACTTACCTTGTGATCTCCGAATACTTTCGCAATTGCTGCCAGTACTCCCGGTTCATTATTTACCTGCATACGGATAAAGAAACGATTCTTGACGTCCGCAAATTCCTTGATCGGAAGCTCTTTGTATGCGCTCCATCCGATTCTTCCGGTACAGTTCCATAAAATATTTCTTGCAACATCCATCACATCTCCGACAACTGCACTTGCGGTCGGCAGTTCTCCTGCTCCTCTTCCATAGAACATGGTATCCCCAACTGCATCTCCGTGTACAAAAACAGCATTAAAGGAATCTCTTACAGTAGCAAGCGGATGTTTCTTATCGATCATCATCGGATAAACACCTGCTTCAATTCCATCAGATGTATTTCTCGCAATACCGATCAGTTTGATCACATTTCCCATCTCTTTTGCATAATTTACATCTGCTGCTGTGATCTTTGTGATTCCCTCCGTATAGACATCCGAAAATTTCACCTGCGAATGGAATGCTGACGTAGCCATGATCGCCACCTTACGTCCTGCGTCCAGGCCTTCCACATCCGCCGTCGGATCCGCTTCTGCATAGCCAAGCTCTGTCGCCTTTGCAAGTGCTTCTGTGAAATCCATTCCATCTTCAAACATCTTTGTCAGGATATAGTTAGTCGTTCCGTTGACAATTCCCATGATCTCATCGATCTGGTTGCCTTCCAGGCACTGCTTAAGCGGACGGATGATCGGGATTCCTCCTGCTACCGCTGCTTCAAACAGGAAATCCGCGCCTCCTTCTTTTGCTGCCTCGTATAGTTCCTTTCCATATTCTGCAATCAGATCCTTATTTGCACTTACTACATTTTTTCCTGCTTTCAGCACTTCTGTGATCATCGTTTTCGCAGGCTCAATTCCACCCATCACCTCGATCACGATCTGGATTTCATCATCTTCTATAATCTCTTTCCACTGATCTGTCAGCAGATTCTGATCTACACCCTGCCTTACTTTTTTCATGTTGTGCACCAGAATTTTCTTTATTTCAAGAGTGGCGCCGGTCTTCTGCTGCATCTCTTCACTGCGGCGTCCAATCAATTTATAAACACCTGTTCCGACTGTTCCAAGTCCAAGTAATCCTACTTTGATTGTCTTTGTATCTGTCATATCTTCGCGTCCTCCTAATCTCTATAGTAAATCCATTTTATTCTAACACTTTTTTGTGAATATTCAAAGAACTTTCTTGACATCTTTTGGGGACGTGATAACATTATAAATGTATGATTCTATGTATTTAAGGACGTGAATGTCAAACATAAATTTTAACATTTACATCATTTAATAAGGGAGTAGATACATATTAAAAAAACCAAAGAGGAGAGATAAATCATGCAGTGCCCGATTTGTAAAAAGGATCTTGAGATCAAGAACAAAAAAGTAGGCGAAAATGAAGCCGGTGAAGCAATCTACAATGAATTCGCAATCTGCCGCGACTGTAAAAAGCAGTGGAATTTAGATAAACAGCGTGAAAAGAAGAAAAAGCTTGTAAAAGAAGCATTGGCTGAAAAAACAGTTGGAACCGATAAGGCTGCAGAAAAGCCACGCAAAAAGCGTCCGGCTGCCGAAGGAGAAAGAACTTCTGCCGAACGTCCAGCCCAGCCAAAGAAAAAGAAAAAACATCCGGTATCTCCGGAAAACGCCGAAAAGCGGACCGCTTCTCCTGCTAATCCGGAAGTACCGGCTCATCCGAAGAAAAAACGTCCGAACCCGGCTACTGAAGGAGAAAGACCGGTAAGAAAACCTCGTCCGAAGACAGAAGGTTCTTCCGAAGAACAGCCATCCAGACCGCATCCAAAGAAACGCCCTGTTACTTCAGACCGTCCACTTCTCAAATATGCAGAAGGTCAGGAAGGAAGCCGGGAAGAAGTTCGTCCACATCCGAAAAAGAAACGTCCGGAAGAAGCCAAACCGGTACACGCAATTGACAATTCCAACACACGTATCATTTCTGATGAAGAGGATGAACTTAAAATTGCAGCACCTGATTTTTCCATTCCAGAGGAGGAAAAAGAACAGACCTATTCTAATATTCCACCAAAACATGTCCGCGAAAAACGTGAACAGGAAATGCGTGAGAACTATCAGAATATGTTAGACGAAGAAGATGACGATGATGAAAGACATTTTCCTGTTGTACTTGTTGTAATCCTTATCTTCCTGATCATCGCAGCTGCTGCATTTGCAGGATACTGGTTCTTCCTGAAATAAAAAAGAATAGTTATGATGAAAGACTGGCGCGATGCCAGTCTTTTTTACGTTAGTAATGAGCCAGGGTTTCGTGTGGCCACGAACCCCCGGCGAACATACACCATCTCGCTTAGCAGCTCGATGATGTACATTCGCCAAATACAGATTTTCACATCCATGCAGATCCTTGTGCAAGCACAAATCTGCATGGATGTGAAAATCTGTATTTGGCTCATTGTATGCACAAAAAAAGAACCACACACAACATGCAGTTCTTAATTCAAGAGCGACAGACGGGACTCGAACCCGCGACCTCCACCT
>OGWX01002269.1_pt1 | contig 11756 bp, 7 predicted proteins | sample 1576151 | NCBI WGS metagenome assembly OGWX01 (sample SAMEA3541591, study PRJEB24748) | human gut metagenome | biome: human gut; feature: human-associated habitat; material: faeces | place: China | collected 2012
AATCAGAAAGGTCAGAATATTCATGATCGGACCCGCCGCACCGACTGCCGCCAGCGCCTCTTTTCCGTAAAACTGTCCGACGACTACCGAATCGACCGTGTGGTAGAGCTGCTGGAAGAGGTTGCCGAACACCAGCGGAACCGCGTAGGCAATCAGGTGCCCGGTTATATTCCCTTTTGTCATATCACGTGCCATAAGCATTTCCTCCAAATCCCAATTTATAACTAAGATTGTAGCACGGAACAGAGTGCCTGCCAAATAAAAAAATCTGTCGCATTATGCCAAAAAATCAACAAATTGTTGCGATTTCCGCAAGGAAACGCTGCGGATCCGATGGGAAAGTGGTAACAGCATAAAACCGCCCTATCTAGTGGAAATCACTAGGGAAATGTGGTAAGATATATAAGTTAAACTGGACTTAATAGCATTTGACAGATTGACAAGAGTAAAAAATGGATCTTTCAATATAAAAACAGTAAAAATTGAGTTGGAAATAACAGACAGAAAGGAAGTACAGTATGCAGGCAATCATTCTGGCTGGCGGACTGGGGACGCGGCTTCGCAGTGTGGTAAGCGACCGTCCGAAACCGATGGCGCTGGTTGCGGGTAAGCCGTTTCTGGAGTATGTGCTTCAGGGGCTGAAAAAAAGCGGAATTGATGATATTATTTTTGCCGTCGGTTATAAGGGCGGCATGGTGGAAGAATATTTTGGAGACGGATCGCGGTTTGGCATCCGGGCGCGGTATGCGTATGAGGAAGAGCTGCTCGGCACGGCGGGCGCGATCAAGAATGCCGGGAATTATGTGACGGACGAGCAGTTTTTTGTCCTGAATGGCGATACATTTTATCAGATGGATTTCGGTGATTTGAGCCGGATCCAGCAGGAAAAAAATCTGGAGATGGCGCTGGTTCTGCGCGGTGTGTCGGATATTTCCCGTTATGGGGCGGCGCGCCTGACCGACGGGCTGCTGACCGCTTTTAATGAGAAAAACGGTAATACCGGGGCGGGCACGATCAACGGCGGTGTGTACCTGATGAAGCGGGCGCTGCTGGATGAGATTCCGGAGGGAAAAGTTTCGCTGGAAAATGAGTGCATTCCCAGGTGGATGCAGGAGGGAAGACGTCTCGGCGGCATCGTAAATGACGGCTATTTTATTGATATTGGTGTGCCGGAGGATTATTTCCGGTTTCAGGAGGACGTAAGAAAAGGAGACATTACATGGTAATCAGAGGAAGAGCGCCGCTGCGCGTGAGCTTTGGCGGCGGCGGTACGGATGTAGAACCATTCTGTGTAGAACAGGGCGGTGCCATTATCGGAAGTACTATCAATAAATATGCATATTGTTCGATCATTCCGAGGGATGATGACCAGATCACGGTTCATTCCCTGGATTTTGATATGACAGTCAAGTACAATGCGAAGGAAAATTACGTCTGCGATGGACGGCTGGATCTTGTCACGGCAGCGCTGCGGGCGATGGATATCAAGCAGGGATGCGAGGTTTATTTACAGTGTGATGCTCCGGCTGGTTCGGGACTTGGAACCTCCTCGACTGTCATGGTAAGTCTTCTGACCGCGATGGCGCGCTGGAAAGGAATTACGATGGATAATTATGCGATGGCGGATCTGGCTTACGGCGTGGAGCGGATCGATCTGGGGATTTCCGGCGGTTATCAGGATCAGTATGCGGCGACCTTCGGCGGCTTTAACTTTATCGAATTTCACGGACGCAACAACGTCGTGGTAAACCCGCTCCGCATCCGCCGCGATATTATCAATGAGCTGCAGTATAACCTGTTGTTATGCTACACGGGCAATATCCATGTATCCGCGAATATTATCAAGGATCAGGTAAGCAACTATAAGAAACCGGATGCATTTCAGGCGATGTGCGAGGTAAAGGCGCTTTCCTATGCGATGAAGGACGAGCTTTTAAAGGGAAATCTCCACAATTTTGGCCGCCTCCTGGATTACGGCTGGGAGAGCAAGAAGCGGATGAGCAGCAAGATCACAAATCCGCAGATTGATATGCTCTATGACGAGGCGAAAAAAGCGGGCGCTCTCGGCGGAAAGCTTTTAGGTGCTGGCGGCGGCGGATTCCTTCTTGTGTACTGCCCATACAACGTTAAACATCAGGTGGCGCGCCGTCTGGAAGCGGCAGGCGGACAGCTGATGGATTGGAATTTCGAACTGCGCGGCGCTCAGAGCTGGATCTGCGATGAGGACCGCTGGGACTACCGCGATATTCAGGTGCAGATGCCGGATAAGGAGTATACATTCCATGTGTAAAAATAGCTGTAAAGTAGTATTCCTCGACCGTGATGGCACGATGAACGTGGAGGTCAATTATCTTCACCGAAAAGAAGATTTGAAGCTGATTGACGGCACCGCAGAGGCGATCCGTCTTCTGAACAAGGCTGGATATAAGGTGATCGTCATCACCAACCAGGCGGGCGTGGCGAGAGGCTATTATACCGAGGCGGATGTAAAAATCCTTCATGATTATATGAATGAGGTGCTGGGGCGTGACGGAGCACACGTAGATGCGTTCTACTATTGCCCGCACCACCCGGAGCATGGGATTGGACTTTATAAGAAAAAATGCCATTGCCGCAAGCCGGAGACGGGAATGTTTGAGATGGCAGAGCGCGATCTGCCGGAGGGCATTGATAAGGTGCATTCCTATATGATCGGGGACAAGCGCATCGACGCGCAGGCAGGAAAAAACTTTGGCGTGACCGGAGTCCTTGTCGGAACTGGCTATGGGGCAAAAGAACACGCGGAAGATAGGGCGGCTGGACTTATAAAAGAGGACGGAAGCTGTCCGGCGGGCGGTTATGACGCGTATGCAGAGACGCTGCTGGATGCGGTGCGCGGGATTTTAGGCGGGCGTATATAGAATGTTGCTCACAAAAAGATTCCGGGAGTACATAAGCTAGAAAGAGAGGAACTATCGACATGCAGAATCAGAGACAAAACGGACGACCAGACGCAGCCGTGCGCATGGCTGGTCTTTTTCTGGTGCTGTTCTGTGTGGCGGCGGTTCTGATTCCGGCGAAAACACTGTTTACGGGAAATGGTTTTTTTGCAGATTACATTCATTTCACGGAATCGAAGAGAATGTATGTGGAGATCGCGATTCTGGCAGTCTTGATCTTTGGGGGGCTGGCGCTTTTGAAGCGCGGACGCAGCCGGATGTACTGGCTTCTGGCGGTGGTGCTGGTGTTTTCCTGGATTCACGTGGTATTTCTGCCAATGGTGGTATCGGCGGCATATATGCTTAGCCTGTTGGCGATCGGGCGGTTTCTGAGAAAACAGGTGTTTTTCAGGGAAACGATTTGGGAGCGGCCTTATTTTTCTTTTTATATGGACTTCCTTTTTGGCGCCTCCTTTGCAATCGTTGTGTATTGCCTACTTTCTGCCCTTGGCGTTGGAAAAATCGCCTGGATGCGCCTGAGCGTCTATGCTCTGGGTGTGGCGGCGCTGGGCTTTGATTTTTCCTCGATTTCCTGCCAGTGCATTAGGGGATGGCAGACGCTTTCCTGGATGCTGGATGGCAGGGACAAGGTGTCGGTTCATGTGATTGAGGCAGGGAAACAGGCGTTACTGTTCACAGGTAGGCACTTTTGGAACCGAAAGTGCCGTAAGAAAACGTGGTGGCAGCAGGAATTTGCCGTATTTAAATGCGAAGCCACGGCAAATTCCGTTACTGGGCACGTATGCGTGAACAGTAACAAACCGGCTGGCAGCGGGAGATCGAGGGAAATACCGCGCCGGGTGCGCCGGGCATGGACGCTGGCGGCTGGCTGGTGTGCCCTGATGTTCCTGATTCAGGTGGGACGCCTGAATATCGCACTCGACTTTGATACACTCTGGTATGGTGTGCGTTCCCAGTACATTGTGGCAGGCGGAACCGGGCTGTATGAGAATCCGGGGCTGGTCGGCATGGTCTATGTGTATTCGAAGGGCTTTGAGGTGCTGACTCTGCCGCTCTGCGATCTGGCGAGTCACAGCTACCTGACGTTCTTTAACCTCTGGCTGGCAGTTCTGGGAATTGGGGCGATGGTCTGGAATGCGGTGCTGCTGACGGGCAATCGAAAGCAGGAGACAGAAAAGAAACTAACGTATCACAGCGTCTTGCCGGGAATTATGGCAGCTGTTTTGACGGTTTCGGTGCCGGGCATCATGAATATGGCGCTCACAGCCAAGGCGGATTTGATTACGTGGCTGCTGCAGCTTATTATGCTGGGATGTTTCTTTCAGTATATTCATGTGTATGAAAATCATTGGATATTCCTCTCCGGGGCAGCCGGTTCCTATTTCCTGTCCCTCACGATGAAGCCGACCTCCCTGGTCTTTTCCACTGCCGTATTTGGCATGATGGGGCTGTACCTTCTGTGGTTCTGGTTTCATGAGCGCGGGGCGGCGGCTGACCTGTTTCACCATATGGTCCGCCTGATTGGCTCCTTATGCCTGCCATTTGGGGCATTGGTTGGTATCTGGGCGCGGACGATGAAGATCACGGGAATGCCGGTCACTTCGGTGTTTACTTCGATTTTTGCATGGTTTGGTTTTAAAATGAAATACCCATTTGCCACCTCGGAGCTGCCGCAGAATTATCAGGAGGAATCAACGCTTCATGTGCTGGCGCGGCGCATATGGCAGATGCTGATGCAGCCGCAGGGTGAAGATATGGGGCATGTAATTCTGGCGTGGGGAACCTCGCTGATGGCGGTGCTGATTGTGATGCTGGTGCTTTATGGGATTTTCTCCAAAAAGGGAGATGAGCAGTCCCATATCTGGAACGCGGCATTGGTGATTTTCTTCCCATTTGTGATCGTCAGCCTGATCAGCCTGTCGATGCTTTACCAGATCGACGGAAATTATTTCATGCTTCTGTATTCTATGCTGATTCTGGGGGCATGCCGGGCGATGGTGTATTTTAAGAAAATCGGCTTTTATCCGCTCGCGTCGAAGTGCCTGACGCCGTTGCTGGTATTAAATCTGATTGTCACGGCGATCAGCAGCTGGGCGTGGACGGCTGGATTTTCGGAGATTCATCTTCTGAATAAAGGGCGTGTCAATCACCGGGCGCAGGAACAGGCGCGGATGGAGGAAAAGGGAAACACGCTGATCTGGCAGGAAGTGTCGCAGGATCCGGAAAACCGGGTGATCGCATTTGGAACGCATCCGTACTGTTTGCAGTTCCCGTGCAATGTGGAGTCGTATAAGGATATTACATCGCCGTGGGGCAACGTCGAACTCGTCAACTCGCCGGAGGCGTTTGAAACCTATATGGCGTATGCGAAGACAGATTATGTCTACGCGGAAGCAGGCTATCTGGGACCGGGAAGCTGGGAGTGGAGTCTGGATCTTCTGCGGGAGCTGATCCGCAGAGGCAGCCTGACCGATCTGTTTTTTGAAAATGGAAATATGCTTGCGCGGGTATCCGACACAGCGGTGCCGGAGGAAGAAGCGCAGAACAATCTGGAACTGTTTGAGCGGGAGTATTTATTTTATGATGCAGAAGCTTAATAGACATCGAAAAACCTGACAGGAGGAAATAGAAATCATGAAGGAATACGAGTATCTGGACGAACTGATCAGCCGCTATCCGGTTCTTGCACCGGTGAAAGCGGATATTCGCACTGCGTATGAGACGCTGAAAGAGTGCTATGAGCGCGGCGGAAAACTTCTGATTGCCGGAAATGGCGGAAGCTGTGCGGATTCGGAGCACATCGTGGGCGAGCTGATGAAGGGGTTTGTGAAGAAACGCCTGGTTTCGGCGGAGATAGAGGCGGCGCTTAAAACGGTAGACCCGCAGATGGGAGCGGAACTTTCTGAAAAGCTGCAGCAGGGACTTCCGGCGATCGCGCTGACTGGCCATGCAGGACTGACCACCGCATTTATGAATGATGTGGACGGCAGCATGACTTATGCGGAACAGGTGCTTGGATATGGAAAAGAGGGGGATGTGTTCCTCGGAATCTCAACCTCGGGCAATTCAAAAAATGTCCTGTATGCAGCCGTGACGGCAAAGGCAAAGGGGCTTAAGGTTATCGGGCTTCTGGGACGCGACGGCGGGCGGATCCGTGGGTACAGCGACACTGCGATTGTCGTGCCGGAGCAGGAGACATTTAAGATTCAGGAGCTGCATCTTCCGGTGTACCATGCACTGTGCCTGATGCTGGAAGAATATTTCTTTTAAGATATATTTTGTTTCATGGAAAGGAAGTAATGATTCAGCAGGTTCATGAAGAAAACTGGATGATTACAAGGGAAAAGTATGTTATTTGGAAACAGGCCGGCGGACAAAACGGCAAAATGGAGAGTCAGTACCCGCAGTTTTGCAGTGCTGCTTGCCTATACGCTTTTTATCTGGTGGCTGGAAGTGCTGGATCTTCTGGCATGGCTTTTACATGTACCACAGGGAACGGTGTTGTCGCGGGCGGCAGCGCTCGTTTTATGCGGTGCAGTCATGGCGGCAATCGGAAGATTTGAACGGGACCATGCGGGAGTGAGTCCGCTTTTTATAGCGGGAAGTTTGTTCATCCTGGCATTCTTTTCGGTCAAGGGATTTGCCCCGGATCAGAGCTATGATACGCAGAACTATCACCTGCTGTCGCAGATTCCCGGATTTGTGGACAACCTTCATTATCATGTGATACCGGGACGGTTCCAGATGTTCGGTTTCCGGCTGGGCGACCGGATGTTTTATCCATTCAGGGCGCTTTTTGGGCTTCGGATGGGGACAATGTTAAACGCACTGGCGATGCTTGTGATTTATCGGCAGGTAACGGTGTTCCTGAGCATGGAGGCAGACCGGCTGGAAAAAAAATGCAGCTGGTCGAAGCATCTTGCGCCGGTACTTGCATTTCTGATTGTCAGCCGTCTGGAGCTGATTCAGGAGAGTGGCAGCTACATGGTCGAGCTTCTGGCACTGCCGTTTCTGCTGGAAATGGTATTTCTGCTTCTGCGCGGGCTGGATGAGGCGAAGTGGGAGCGCGAGGCGGTTTTATTCTGCCTGTTTGGTGGAATCCTGTTCTGCCTCAAGATGACGAATATCGTGTATCTGGTGCCGCTGGTGCTTCTGTATCTGTGGAAAATCCGGAAGTATCTGACGCCGAAGCTGTTTCTGGGATGCCTGGTGACGGGGGTGATTCCCGTCAGTGTGTACCTGATTTACAATGGGATAGCGATGAAAAATCCGGTTTATCCTTATTATAACAGCCTGTTTCATTCGCCATATTTTGGGGAAATGGACTTTAAGGACCCGAGATGGGGACCCAGCAACATAAAAGAGTTCCTTTTGTGGGCATATTCGATGATCCGGCATCCAGATTACCGCCTGAGTGAGATTCCGGCGAAATACAACCTGGATCTGGCGCTGATGTATCTGGGAGCGGCGGGAGCCGGGCTCTGCTGGATTTGGAAGCGGGTCAGCAGCAGGACGGGAACCTTATTTCTGCTGTATGCCGCATCCTTTGTCCTCTGGGCGGCAACGACGGGGCACAGCCGTTATTTTATGGGCGGACTCTTATTCGCCGGAATGCTTTGCGGGTGCCTGGTGTTGCGGGGAATGGCTTCCACTTCTTTCGGTCTGACAGGCGGCGTTGTATTTGCAATTATGTTTTTAGCTGTTTACGCCGGGCGCGCTTACAATGCTTACACCTGTGTCTGGAACGGCGGGGAATGGGCGATGCGGGCGGTGAGCCGTGAGAGTATCCGCAGCAATCTGCCTTATGTATTTCACGATCATCAGCTGTTTACACCGGAAGAACGTTCCAAGATTGACCGCATTTTCCTGACCTGGTCGGATGTGGGAAGTTATGCGCGGCTTGCGGGCGAAGATGTGCCGGTCTGGAACCGGTATTCGATCGTCAATGAGCTGTCGGGGCAGAAAGACGCCTATATCGATGAAATCGAGGCGGCGATGGAGACAGGCGAGGGCGTCTATGACATGATACCGCAGGGGCTTGAGACGTTGGAAGGCTATCTGGAATGGATGAATGAGGCGGGATGGTACGTGCATGATATGGAATATCAGGAAACAATCCTGCAGGGTGTCCAGTCCTTTACGCTGGCAGGGCTTGAGATGGCGCATGGACGCGAAAACTGCTGGTACCGCACGCAGAAGACGTTCATGGATGCACAGGAAACGGAAAAAGAAGTACCAGAATGGCGCTGGGAGAATGCCAGCGGGGACGATCATCCGACTATCCGGGCGGTTCTGTGCGATCCGGACTACTGGATGATGAAGCAGCCATTTGAAGTGGAGATCATCGTCTCGGATGGGACAAACAGCCGGACGGCAGCTGTGATCCAGGCGGGGCAGAAGGAATATGAACCGATGGAAGTACAGCTTGATCTGACAGGGCTTCAGGGAGAGATAAAATTGGAACTGGTAAGTACAGCTGAGACCAAACGGGCTGTCGTGATCAATCCGGAATGGTTCGCCGGAACGGTGGAAGAGTGAAAACGGGAGGAGAAAAATGGACAAGATAGCGGTATTAATTCCGTGTTATAATGAAGGCCAGACGATTGCCAAGGTGGTCAAGGACTACCGCGAGGCATTGCCGGAGGCAACGATCTATGTATATGACAATAATTCATCGGATCACACGGATGAGATTGCCAGGGAGGCAGGCGCGGTTGTGCGCTATGAATACCAGCAGGGCAAGGGAAATGTCATCCGCAGCATGTTCCGCGACATTGACGCGGAGTGCTATGTCATGACGGACGGCGATGACACCTACCCGGCGGAGGACGCGAGAAAGCTGGCAGACCAGATTTTACAGGGAAAAGCGGATATGGTCATCGGCGACCGCCTTTCTTCGACGTATTTTACCGAAAATAAGCGTCCGTTCCACAATACGGGAAATCGTCTGGTGCGTGGGCTTATCAACCTGATTTTCAAGAGCAATATCAAGGATATCATGACAGGCGCGCGCGCATTTAACTATGAATTTGTCAAGAGCTTCCCGATTCTTTCGACCGGATTTGAGATTGAGACGGAGATGAGCATCCATGCGCTGGACAAGAACTTTAAGCTGGTGGAGATCCCGGTTGGATACCGTGACCGCCCGGAGGGAAGTGTGTCAAAGTTAAATACATTTTCGGATGGATTTAAGGTGCTACGCACGATCGCGAGACTCTTCCGGGATTACAAGCCATTTGCGTTCTTTGGATGGCTGGGACTCATTTGTTTTGCGATTGCAACGGCATTTTTCGCGCCGGTGCTCAGCGGCTATCTGGCAACCGGCATGGTGCCGAAGTTCCCGACCCTGATCGCGTGTTCCGGGCTTTATGTGATTTCGTTCCTGCTGTGGATCAGCGGTGTGATTCTGGAGGTTATCACGAAGAAACACCGTCAGTTATTTGAACTTTACTTGAACCAGCTGAGCATTTTAAAGAGGAGAGACGGATGAAACGCCGTGTATTTTTAGGGCTTCCGGTTATTTTGGGGATTTTATTTTATATCTGGTATATATTTCATGCCTCAGACAATGTGGCGTATTCGGATTATATCCGGCTGATCAATTCATATCTGCCGGATGTGACAAATCCGGCGAAATTCTTTGTACCGGATATCCTGACGCGCGTTCCGATCACGTATCTGGGGCGCATCATCAATGTGAAACTATTTGGCTATAATACGTATTTTGACATGATTCTGGGTGTTTTGAGCCTGGGTGCGGGCGCGGCGGTGCTGGCGCTCTACGCAGAGCGGAACCGCTCGGTCGGCTATCTTTCCTTCCTGTTGATTCAGTTTGTATATTTCAGCCTGAATAAATGGGAAATGATGACGAACGGGACCGGCTGGGTCTGCACTCTGTCGATCTCCGGATTTTTATTCCATTTTGCAGTCCTCGACCATGCAGCGGCGACCCGGTGCCGGAATATGTCTGACCGGGTGCTTCTGGCAATTCTGCCGATCCTGCTGGTCGTGCTGGTGGCAGGACCGTACAGCGGCGGCTATGCGGTGATTCTGGTGCTGGCATACGGCGCACTGTGGCTGGCGGATCGGCGCGGGGGTGCTGAAACAAGCAGCCGCTCCTGGAGCCGAAAGTGCCGGAGAACCTGGTGCATCGGGGCATTGACAACGGTTCTTGCGATGGTATTATATCTTTGGAGCAGTTCACAGGCAGTTTACGTACACCGTGGAGCAGTGACTGATGTTTCAATCGCTCAGGAATTTGCCGCCCAGCCACTCTTTTTCCTGCGGTTTCTGCTGAAAGCGGTGGCATCGTCGGTGATCGGCGTGGCGCAGATTCAGGAGCTGGAGGCAGGAAGCTCCTGGTTTGTCCGGCTGCATCTGGTGTATCTGCTGGGGCTGGCAGTGTTTGTTTCGTATCTGCTGGCACTGTATCTGAATGTGCGGTTTCAGCTTTATAAAAAGACTATTTTTCCGCTTCTGCTGGTTCTCAGCGGCGGCTGTAACCATCTGCTGGTGCTGGCGGCGCGGTGGATTTTCCTGAAGGACGAGTACGGGATGTCCTCGCGGTACGAGATACAGTATCAGATGGGAATTGTAGGAATTCTGCTTACGTTTGCACTCGTCTGGAGTATGTGCCGGGAAAAGGCGCAGGAAACAGAGGCAGATAAGGCGAAAACACGCGCACCGGAGAAACGGGCAGTACGCACACCTTTAAAGGTCTGTATGCTGGCATTTACCGTGTTGACGGTCTTTGGAAATGCATGGACAACCCGGGCAGAAATCCGGACAGCGCCGTACCGGAAAGCATATTTACAGGTATCAAGGGAGCTGGGACTGAATTACCGGACGGCGAGCGATGAGGATCTGGAAACCTACCTGCATAACGACCCGGATGCAGTGCGGGATGCGATGAGAATTTTGGAAGAAAACCATTTGAACATATTTCGATAAAAACGATGGACGGAAGGAGAAGTGCAATGAAAGTTGTAATATTAGCGGGTGGATTCGGCACACGAATCAGCGAGGAAAGCCATTTAAAACCAAAGCCAATGATCGAGATCGGAGAACAGCCGATTCTCTGGCATATCATGAAGCACTATTCCCAGTATGGATTCAATGATTTTGTGATCTGTCTGGGCTACAAACAGTATGTAGTAAAAGAGTATTTTGCCGATTATTTCCTGCATACGTCGGATGTGACCTTCGATCTGGCGAAGAACGAGATGCAGGTGCATAACAACTATTCCGAGCCGTGGCGCGTGACGCTGGTCGATACCGGACTGCACACGATGACGGGCGGTCGTATCAAACGTATCCGCGATTACATTGGGGATGAGACGTTCATGCTGACCTACGGCGACGGCGTTTCCAACGTGGATCTGGACGCGCTGGTGGCATTCCACAAGCAGCACGGCAAGATCGCGACCCTGACCGGCGTCAACATTGGACAGCGTTTCGGTGTCATGGATGTTGACAGCGACGGACACATCCGCGAGTTCCGTGAGAAGAACGATGATGACGGCAAGATCGTCAACGGCGGCTTCATGGTACTCGAACCGGGCGTCTTTGACTATATCGAGGGCGATGATACCGTCTTTGAGAAAGCGCCGTTGGAGCAGCTTGCCAAGGACGGACAGCTGATGGTATACCGCCACGACGGTTTCTGGAAATGTATGGATACCCAGCGTGACAAGATGCAGCTGGAACAGATGTGGCAGGAAGGCAATGCGCCCTGGAAGCTGTGGAAATAATATGTTACTGTACACGCATACGTGCCCAGTAACGGAATTTGCCGTGGCTTCGCATTTAAATACGGCA
>OGWX01002270.1_pt1 | contig 11755 bp, 10 predicted proteins | sample 1576151 | NCBI WGS metagenome assembly OGWX01 (sample SAMEA3541591, study PRJEB24748) | human gut metagenome | biome: human gut; feature: human-associated habitat; material: faeces | place: China | collected 2012
GCTATAGCCTTCTACCTGCATGGAAGTTGATACTCTTGTGTATATATAGCATTTCCGCTGTTTTCTGCAACATTTCATTCATGACAGCATCTTTCTTTGGTGACTGCATTCATCTGTAATAATATTGTGTGCTGATATTTCTATCCAAAGTCCTGACACTCCAACTTTCATTTGCCGCTTTGTTTATATACCATAATCTGGCATTCTCATCTGGCACACGTAAAAGTGCTCTAAAATGAGACCACTTCGCGACCAAATGAAATAATTCCCTTTATGTCAGTAATCACATCCTGATAGCTAACGATATCCTTTGCCATATCAACTTACTTCGCTTTCCAGCTCTCTATAAATCCTTACTCTTTTCTACTCTGATAGCTTTACTCTGTTTTTAATCGTATTTTCAATCTCTGCAATACGAACTGCAACCTTCTTTACTTCCATCAGCTTCCATGCTTCTAAACAAGTTAAAAATTCCTCTGTTCCGTCTTTTTCTATTTTATCAAGTACAAGCATAACAACCTGTCTGTTTACATCTTTCATTTCAAAAATGACAAAGGCATTCTTTTCCTTTATATCCAGACAAAATCTCTGATAAAGCTCTTCCGCAAATGTTTCTTTCTCTATTTCCCATCCCTTTTCTGAAAACACTAATAACGGAAGGCGATAATCATACTTAATCCTGAGGTAATCTTTCTTAATCATCCAATCAATGCACTTGCTGATATCATCTAATTTCATGTCATGATAATATCCATAAGCAGGGCATTCATTCAGTTTATATTCTAATATCTTTTTATCCTTTGAACCCTTTAATATTTTAGCCAGCATACTTCTTCCGCCAGTTAAAATCAGTTCATCTGCACCTCTTAGAATCATCCGGATGTCTTCAAGTGGCAAATCCCTTATTTCTCCTGCATCAAGAATAACCGACACTCTGCGTACTTTCCTGCTCATCCGTTATCCTCCTGTATCCATGGGAGCGAATAATTTTCAAAAAACTTATCTGTAAAAGTTTTACCACCTTATATGTTCCTTCTACATCCTTCCCTGCTCCCGGAGTAATCTTCCCTGATAATAACTTTTCATAGGATCGTGTTCTGAAAAATAGTCCAGATATTTTTCCGCCTTGGTGTAATCTTTGACACTTCTTAGGTTGACGGCTAGATACACATTAGAGATAGCCTGTTTGTGCGCTATACTTCCGTTTCCTTGTAAAAGCTGTTCACCGCTCATTGTCAGAATCCTATCTAAATGTTCTGCCCAGTCCCTCATTGTCATAGCCTGTTCTCGTTCTGCCTGACGCTCTGCAAAATCAAGATATCCCGATACCAATTGTCCCATTGCCCGCAATTCTATTTCAGATAAATAATTCTTGGCAACTACAGCTTCCTTTAAGGTTGGCTGATTACCTTTAAACTTTCATGTCAGAACATGCCTTTTCTTTATAGCATTTAATGTAATTCAAAATATCTTCTATTAAGCCTCTATAATTTTTAACTCTTATAACTGTTTCCCGTCATGTCTGTGCATCAAGAATAAAAATCCCCCGATCACTCCGCCGATCACTCCGGCATAAACAGCAACACACATTACATTTGCTATACAGTCAATCAATGCGATTTTTCCGATTACTGTACAGAAGAACATTCCAACTATAAATGTTGTGACACTCCACAGAAGTACATTTGCTGATAAAAATGTTCCATCCTGCGCTTCCACTCCAAATACTTTTCCTGTCATTTCCCATAAAAATCTCATATTCATTCCTCCCTGCATATGAAACAACTTTCAAGAATACCTCGACATTCTTGCTGCGAGGTGCGCGTCATGCAAATGCATGACATGACATACTTCTACTGTGCACCTCTGATATCTTAGATGCTCTCACATCTTCATGTGGTCCGCACCATCTCTTTCTTTTCTTCATGTACATTATAGGAACTGCATGTTAAATCAGTTTACAGAGAAATGCTAAATCTTTGTAAAATGTACTCGTTCAGAGCCAGGCAGAATTATGTAAAAAGTGTGAATCATGCTTGCATGAATGAGCACTTTTTATCATAATTCTATCTGGCGGATACGCCACACGTCCCAACTGCTCTTTAGTTGGGACGTTGGCTCTGGGCGAGTATCTGAATAATTTTAGTTGGGACGTTGGCTCAAAGCGAGTATCTGAATACTTATTGTATCAAGAGCGTCTCAAATCCGGCTCTCTTAAGTCTTCTCTGTGCCGCCACTGCTTCGTCCAGCATATCATATTCTCCGGAAATCACCCGATAGTATTGTTTCCATTGATCTATATATGCCGGAAATCCACGGTCTTCCAGTGTTTCCTGCTGCCTCGCTGCATTGTTCCGGTTCCGGAACAGTCCGACCTGAATACGGTACTTCGTCTGTTCCACCGGCGTTTCCGGTTCTTTCAGAACTCCGGCATTTTCCAATGTATCCAGGACTCCTGTTGCAATTGCCTGTGCAATATCCTGAAAATTAGAATCAAATAATTCATTATCCGTATCTGAATTGATAAATCCAGCCTCTACAAGTACAGCTGGCATCCGTGTCCGCTTCAACACTACAAGATTCGGTCTTGCTTTCACCCCCAGATCTACAAACCCCACCGTCTCCAATTGTTCATTGATTTCCTGCGCCATCTGATATTTAAGTCCAGACAAATCATAGATCAGACTTTCCACTCCCATTACTTCATTATCTGTCGGATAAGAGTTTCGATGGATCGACAGAAAAAAATCCACTCCTGCCTGATTTGCCTCTACTGCCCGCTCATATGGGGACAAATACACATCTGTTGTCCTGGTGTAAAGTACCTCAATTCCATTTTCCTGAAGAATCTCTCCCACTGCAAGCGTCAGCCTTAATGTATCATCTTTTTCACGGCGCCCCCGATAAACTGCTCCAGGATCACTTCCCCCGTGACCACTATCTAACATCATAGAATATGGCATATTTATTCCTCAAAATCTTTTTATATTATAGTATGACTCAAAAATCAGATAGGTGATTTTTCTAAAATGTGGAAATGTACAGATTTCCCCAAAAATTTTCTGCACAGATAAACTTTCACGGGCAATTTCCTTCGAATACTTTTATAGCGCTAAAAAAGGTCCACCGGACCTTTTTGTCGCATGCTTGGCAACAAAAAAACTGCTGCTTCGTCAGATTATCCTTCACAAAGCAACAGTTTTGTTTACTGATTATTTTTTGCTTATTTATTCTCAATTGCTGTAATCATATCTACTCTGGTCTGGTGTCTTCCACCTTCAAATTCTGCGCTTAACCATTCATCGATGATCATCTTTGCAAGCTCAATTCCGATTACACGGGCACCGAATGCCAGAATATTGGTATTGTTATGCTGTCTGGAAAGTTTTGCAGAATATGGCTCTGAGCAAACAACTGCACGAACACCTTTTACTTTATTTGCTGCCAAAGAGATTCCAACTCCTGTACCACAGATCAGGATACCAAGATCTACATCTCCTGCTGCAACAGCTCGTCCAACTTTCTCGCCGTACTCTGGATAATTACAGCTCTCATATGTATCTGTACCAAAGTTCACAACTTCATATCCTTTTCCTTCCAGGTACTCTACTACCTGATTCTTCATGTCTACTGCTGCATGATCATTACCAATTCCGATTTTCATGACGTTATAGCCTCCTCTTTTCATTGTCGTCTTTTCTTTGACGCCTTTTTATATTATAATAGATAAGATTTCTATTATCAACACAGGTACATCAATTAATACAGAAAGATAACATAAGATTTTTTACACAAGCTTACTTTTAAGCAAGTGCTTGACTTTAATCATCTTACAGCTCAGAAAGAAAGGAACTATTATGATACAATATATTGCCAGCGATGTAGACGGAACTTTACTTCATGGTCACGCAACCACTCTGAATCCAGAATTATTTGACATTATCCGCCAGTTAAAAGAACATGGGATACATTTTATTGCAGCCAGCGGCCGCCAGTACAAAAATCTCCAATGTCTATTTGCCCCTGTGAAGGATGATATCTCCTATGTTGCAGAAAATGGATCTATGTGTGTACATGATGGCAAGATCGTCTCATTAGGACATATTGATACTGATCTCATCTATGAAATCGCAGACGCTGCAAAAGAATATGGTCATTGCCACACTTTAATTTCTACAGCCCGAACCGGATATACCGACTCACAAGATCCTGACTACATCGAGCATATCCGTAATGATGTCGGTTATGACATGGACGTTGTCCAAAATGTGCGTGATATCAAGGAGCCTTTTATCAAAATCGCAGTATGTGATTTTGATGGAACCGAAAAACGTCTTCGCACCTATTTTCAAGAACGTTTCGGTGATCGAATCAAGATTGTAACCTCCGGGAATATCTGGATTGATTTTATTGCACCGAATGCCAATAAAGGTTCTGCCCTTTCCAATATCGTATCTTCCCTTGGCATGGATCCAAAGAATGGTATCACATTCGGAGATCAGTACAATGATTTGGAAATGTTGCAACTGTCCAACATAAGCTATGCCATGACGACTGCTGCCACCGGAGTAGCGGATTACGCCACACATACGACAGATTCCGTGGAAAAAACGTTGCGGAAATTTCTTCAAACACTATAAACAATGAATTTATCTAGAACAACCCTTTCACTGCCGGATACAATTTTCTGAACTGCTGATACCGTTCTTCGTATTTCGCTACAAGTTCTGGTTCCGGTTCAATTGTATCCACAACTTTTACAAGCTTTTCGGCAATCGTCTCTACATCTGGATATTCTCCACATCCGACTGCTGCCAGCATTGCTCCGCCAAGTGCCGGTCCTTCTTCGCTTTCAATCACATCTACTTTTAAGTTCATGACATTTGCAATAATTTTTCTCCACAGTGGGCTTTTTGCACCACCACCGCAGATCTTTGTCCGGTCAATCTGAATACCAAGACTTCTTGCCACTTCCAGAGAATCGCGAAGCCCAAATGCTACGCCTTCCAACACTGCCTGTGTCATGTCTGCCCTTGTTGTGTCCATGGACATACCGATAAACATGGCTCTCGCGTCTGGGTCATTATGTGGAAATCGTTCTCCCATCAGATATGGAAGATAAAAAACTCTGTTTTCTCCAAGATTTTTTATGTCCGTCTGCTCTGCGGCATAATCTTTTGTTCCGAGAATTTCTTCATTCCACCACTTATTGCAGGACGCCGCGCTCAGCATACAGCCCATCAGATGATAGTGTCCATCTGCATGGGCAAATGAATGAAGGGCATTATGCTTATCTACTCCGAATTTTTCACTGGAAATAAAGATTGTTCCCGACGTTCCAAGAGAAATGTTGCATCTTCCATCTCCGACCGTTCCTGTACCAACTGCCGCTGCCGCATTGTCCCCGGCTCCTGCAATCACTTTTACACTTTCTGAAAATCCCAGTTCATTTGCCACATCTGGTTTCAAAGTGCCTACGACTTCATAGCTTTCATATAATTTCGGAAGCTGTTCTTCTATGATACCGCAGATTTCCAGCATTTCTTTTGACCAGCATCTGTTTTTAACGTCCATGAGAAGCATTCCCGATGCATCCGACATATCTGTACAAAATGTTCCTGACAACCGATACGCCAAATAATCTTTTGGCAACATAATCTTTGCTATCTTTGCATAATTCTCCGGCTCATCTTCTCTCATCCAGAGAATCTTTGGAGCTGTAAAGCCTGCAAATGCAATATTCGCTGTATACTCGGATAATTTATCCTTTCCGATGACCTGATTCAAATAATCAGTCTCTTTTGCAGTTCTTCCGTCATTCCATAAAATTGCCGGACGAATTACCTGATCATCTTTATCAAGTACAACCAACCCATGCATCTGACCGCCAAAACTAATTCCTGCAACCTGACTTTTATCGCATTCAGATGTCAATTCTTTTATTCCTTCCATTGACTGTGCAAACCAATCCTGTGGATTCTGTTCTGACCAGCCCGGGTATGGAAAATATAATGGATATTCTTTTGATACAATTTTCTGAATATTGCCGTTTTCATCCATCATTAACAATTTTACCGCTGAAGTTCCAAGATCAACGCCAATATATAACATCACTTTTCCTCCCTCGCATGTTGTTACATCTATCTTACCTCAATTTATAGAACCAGACAACCTTCTTTCTTTGCAAAATAATTTGAGCAATTTCCTTTCAAATAATCTCCGCCCGACTTCCTCCGGCTTTTTCCTTTGTCACTATAATCTGTCTGTCAATTCTTTCCTTCAATTCTCCTACATGTGAAATAATTCCAACAAGTTTATTGCCTTCCGTCAATCCAGCCAGGGCTTTTATTGCCTGCTCCAGCGATTCTTCGTCCAACGAGCCAAAACCTTCGTCCACAAACATCGTATCCAGACGGATTCCTCCGGCTCTTGACTGAACTTCATCCGAAAGCCCTAGCGCTAATGAAAGCGAAGCTTTGAAAGACTCTCCTCCAGACAATGTCTTAACGCTTCGTCTTGTGCCATTATAATGATCAATGACATCTAGTTCCAGACCACTCTGACTTCGATTATTTCCAGCCACAACACTTCTTGCGAGTTCATATTGTCCCTCCGACATAACCATAAATCTTACGTTTGCCCGCTGTAAAATCCGTTCAAAGTACGCCATCTGAACATAAGTTTCCAGCATGATCTTTTCTTTCCCGGAAATGTTTCCATTTGCCGTATTTGACAGTGCTTTCACCAACGCCCATTTTTGTTCCAAAACTATGATATCTTTCGACTTCTGTTCAATATTCAAAAGAGCTTTTTGATTTGTCGCCAGCCGTAGTTGAAGCTCTTTTAATATCCTTTCATAATCAGCTCTTTGTTCCACTAATCTTGTCTTTTTTTCCTGTTCGCACTCCACAAAAAATTCTCCAAGATTCTCAAGCTGCTTATGGCATTGCTCCAGTTTTCCTTCTAGTTTTCGCATATCGCCATTCCATTTTTGCAGATTTTTCTGTGCCGCTTCATATTCCGCCTGGCTGTTTCTTTTCAATGTCTGCAGGTTCTGAAGTTCTATTTCAGCCTGTTTCCAGTCTTCATACCTGAGATTCTGCTGTTGCTCTTCAAACTGTTTGCTTTCCATATCTATCTCTGCTTTTAAAGCTGCAATCTGACCAGATATTTTTTCTCGTTCCTCACGTTTCGTAGCAATCTGCTCTTGTATCTTCTGAATTTGATTTTGGAGTAATTGATATCTTTCAACCTTTTTCTTATTACTTTTCATTTGTTCTTGAAGTTCGTATTCTTCATCTATGAGTCTTTTTTCCTGCTCCTCAATCTGCTTCTGATCCGCCGCCCGTTCTTTTTGAGCATTTACTTTTCCCAATAGTTCAGCCGCCTCCTGGCTGGAAGCCTCCATCTGATTCCTTGCCTGTTCCCATTTTCGCTTAACTTCTTCCAGTTCCTTCTGTGACGGGATATATTCCGTACCACAAGCTTTCTTAGGATGCTCTTTGGAGCCGCACACTGGGCACGCTTCTCCTTCTTTTAAATGCTTTGCCAGCACCCCTGCCTGTCCATCTAAAAATGTCTGATATGCGAGATCATACTCTGTCTTTCTTTCCTTTGCAATCTGAGCTTTATCCACATACTGCTCCTGAATCTCGGAAAGCTTTCCACAAAGTAAATGATACTTCTTTGTATTTTCCACAACCTGTTTTAGTTCTTCTTTTTCAGAATCTAATTTTTCCTTTCGAAACAGTAATTCCGTCTTCCGTTCCGGCTCATTTTCCAATTGTATTTTCTCGCTTTCATCATCCTTCAGACGCTTTTGTAACTCTTCTCTTTCAATGTCCTGCGTTTGTAACCTTTCTTTCTCCTCTTTTAGAAATTTTTTTCTTTCTATTATTCTCTTTTTCTTTTCTTCTAGTTCTTGATAAATCGATATCTGTGTCTGAATTTGAGCAATTTTTACTTCCAGCTCCTCTCTATTTTCCTGCTTTTTCTTTTGTCCTTCCCACTCCTGTTGAATTTTTTCACCTTGTTCCTGCACCTTTATATAATCAGCTTCAGCCAATTCAAGCGTACGAATCGTCTGCTCTCTCGTCTGCGCTTTTTGTAAATGCTCTTGTATCTGCTCCAACTCTTTTTGTAGATTCTGAAGCTTGCAATTTATATTTTCCGCTTCTTCCTGATCTAATCCTATCAATTCTTTTATCGCAGCAATTGCTTCTTCCATAGGAAGTTTTGCAAAGTTGATCTCTTCTTTTCCCAACACTCCTTCTAAATATTGATTTACGCTTCTTCTTGCAAATTCCAGCTCATCCGAAAGTTTACCTGATTCCGCTTTCAATTTTTCCTGTAAAATCTGATAACCGCCTGTCTTAAAAATCTCCCGGAAAATTCCCTGTCTTTCTTTTGTATCTGCCAGTAATAATTTTTGAAAATCTCCCTGTGCAATCATCGCGATTTGAAGAAATTGATTTCGATTCAGACCTAAAATTTCAATAATTGCTTTATTCACTTCTTTTTGTTTTGTAACTACACGGCCATCCGGATATGTCAATTCGGCCTCTGCTCTCTGAAGTGTCATTCCTCCACCTTTTTTTGCCGGTCGTTCATACTCCGGATTTCTCCGGACTTTATATTCCTGCCCCCCATTTTCAAAAAGAAGTTCTACCTCTGTCGGAACCTGCGCATCTGCATATTTTGACCGAAGCATTGCCGGTTCCCGATTCTCACCACTGGCCGCACCATATAATGCATAGACAATACCATCAAAAATTGTCGTTTTACCTGCTCCTGTATCTCCGGTAATCAAATACAATCCACCTGTTCCAAGCCTTTCCATATCCAGTTCCTCGCAACCTGCATACGGTCCAAATGCAGATAGTTTTAATTTTTTCGGTCTCAATTCTTATCCTCCCAGATTTTTTCAATTAACGAATGAATCAATTGCTTCTGTTCTTCATTCATTTCCTGATTATTCTGTTTTTCATATAAATCTTCAAATATATCAAACGGTGTTTTTTCTTCTACTTCCTGCACATCCGCAAATGATTTCCTTCCACGCGTCCTTTGATTGTCATAATCCAATTTCATAAGATTCGGATAAATAACTTGTAATTTCCGTACCGCGTCTGGTATATCTTCTTCATCTGTCAATGTAATATGCATATAACAATTTCTGTCCAGACTGTCATAATAAGATTTTTCCGCCACTTCCATATAGCTTCCTTTTATCTCATACCAGTCATGTAAAGGATTCAATTCTTTTGTTCGAATAACTACATTTCCCTTTTGTTTCATTTCTACGATTGTCACAGACTTTTTGTGGTGAATCTCCGAAAAAGAATATTTTAACGGAGTTCCACAATATCGCACTGTCTCTCTGCTAATCTTCTGCGGTCCGTGAATATGGCCCAGTGCTACATAATCAAAATTTTCGAATACATTTACATCTACATTATCTGTTCCCCCCACAGAAATCTCTTCCGACTCACTTCTCTTCGCCCCAGTTACAAACTGATGTGTCACGATTACATTTCTTTCATCCGGATTTACTTTCATCTGCTCCACTGCAACGCGCAAAGCATCTGTATAGTTTTCCACCTGTTCCTCTTCAAAAAAATGTTTTACGTTTACTGGCTTTACAAATGGTAACAAATAAATATTAACCGGTCCCCATTCATCTGTCAGTACAATCGAATCTGTATTTCCAGAATATGCCGGTGCAACATACACACCACTTTCTCTCATCAATCGACCACCAAATGCAATTCTCTCCGCGCTGTCATGATTACCACTAATTATGAATGTCTGCACTTTTTTTCTTGATAACTGACACAAAAAATCATCAAATAACTGGATTGCCTCTATAGGCGGTATTGATTTATCGTAGACGTCTCCAGCAATGAAAACTGCCTCCGGCTTTTCTTCATCAACGACAGTAAGTATTTTCTTCAAAATATCTCTTTGATCTTCCAGCATCGAAAACTCATTCACACGTTTTCCCAGATGCAAGTCCGATATATGTATAAATTTCATGGCAGCCACACCTCATTCTTATTTTTAATCTCATGTGCTTTTATTATATCGATGTTTTTTTCTGTAATCAACCATTCTCTCTCCTGACTATATCACTCAAAATCTTTCCTGTGTAATAAATACAAAACCCCAGAGTCCTAAAACTCTGGGGCATATATCATATGTGATTTTCATCTTAATTTTTCATCTTAAATTTTCATAAGAACATCTTTTCCTGAAATACCTGGTTCTGTCATATGAATTGGATCAAGAATTCGACTCAGTTCCTCTTCATCCATAATATTTTCTTTCAAAATCAAGCTTCTTACAGATTCATTGGAATTAATTGCTTTTTTCGCAATGTCTGCTGTTTTTTCATAACCTACATGCGGACAAATCGCTGTAATGATTCCTACACTGTTTTCTACCAACTGACGACATCTTTCTTCATTGGCCGTAATTCCTACGATACAATTATCTACGAGTGTCTCAACTGCATAGCCAAGCGTATCGATAGACTGGAACATACAATAGAAAATGATCGGCTCAAATGCATTTAATTCTAACTGTCCTGCTTCGGCTGCCATTGTAATTGTCATATCATTTCCAATAATATTAAACGCTACCTGATTAACTACTTCCGGAATAACCGGATTTACTTTACCAGGCATAATAGAGGAACCATTCTGTTTTGCCGGAAGATTAATCTCTCCAAAACCAGCACGCGGACCGGATGACATAAGTCGAAGGTCATTAGACATTTTTGAAAGTGTTACGGCACATGCTTTCACTGCACCGGAAACAGCAACAAAGGAATCCAGATTCTGTGTTGCATCTATCAAATCAAATGCCTGTATAAACTCCATTCCTGAAATTTCTGAAAGGTTAGGAACAATTCTTCTCAAATAATTCTCATCTGCATTGATACCTGTTCCAATGGCGGTTCCTCCCATATTGAGAGTACGCATCTCATCCATTGCCTTGTCCATTCTGTGGATATCTCGCATGATCGCTACTGAATATGCTTTAAATTCCTGTCCCAGACGAATCGGCACTGCATCCTGCATCTGCGTACGTCCCATCTTGATTACATGATCAAACTCTTTCGCTTTTTCATTAAGCGCATCATAAAGACGCAGAAGTTGTTTCTTTAAATTCTGCAACAGATGAAGTGAAGTCATCTTTCCGGCAGTTGGTATGACATCATTTGTCGACTGGCCACAGTTCACATCATCGTTCGGATTTACAATTGTATAATCTCCTTTTTTTCCTCCAAGAATCTCAATTGCACGATTGGCAATGACTTCATTGGCATTCATATTTAAAGAAGTTCCTGCTCCCCCCTGTATAGGATCTACTATAAAATCATCATGAAATTTTCCTTCAATAATCTCATCACAAGCCTGTACAATAGCCTGTGCTTTTTTCTTCTCAAGAATACCGACTTCACAGTTTGTAATAGCTGACGCTTTTTTGATATATGCAAGACTGTTAATAATCTCCGGATGCATATTCAGACCTGTGATGTGAAAGTTTTCTGCTGCACGCAAAGTCTGCACTCCATAATATACCTCTTCCGGAATATCCTTTACCCCAATAGAATCTTTTTCTACACGATAATCCGTTTTTTTCATATCGTCCATAGTTACTCTCCTTTTACCATTCATTCTCCCAGCGAATCATTTTGGTTCGTTTCTTTTAGTTGTCCTTATTATATATACCTGCTATAATATAATCAAAT
>OGWX01002271.1_pt1 | contig 11746 bp, 10 predicted proteins | sample 1576151 | NCBI WGS metagenome assembly OGWX01 (sample SAMEA3541591, study PRJEB24748) | human gut metagenome | biome: human gut; feature: human-associated habitat; material: faeces | place: China | collected 2012
GCAGAATCATCTTCGCAAACGGAGCTTTTTTCACGCCCGATGGTCGAGTGACGGACGATCTTCCTCTGCGTGGGGAGATTTACGACAAGCTGAAATTCTGTGCCGTAAACAATATCCCCCGGAAGATCACCAACATTCTGGAAGTGCTGAAACTGGAAGCGCAAGTGCCGGACTTTCCACCGGAGCAGGATCGGATTCATTTGTCCAACGGTACGCTGCTATTGAACGGCACATTTACCGAGGGCAGACCGGCTATCGTGCGGAGCCGTTTGCCGGTTGCTTACAATCCCGATGCTACTGCGCCGGTGATCTGGCTGAACTTTCTGGATGGGTTGCTTTACGCCGAGGACATTCCAACTTTGCAGGAGTTTATCGGCTATTGCCTGATTCCCTCCAACAAGGGGCAGCGCATGATGGTGATTAAAGGCAACGGCGGCGAGGGTAAATCTCAAATCGGTGCGGTACTGTCTACCATCTTCGGCACGAATATGAAAGACGGCAGCATCGGCAAGATTTCTGAAAACCGCTTCGCCCGTGCCGATTTGGAACACATTCTCCTGTGCGTGGATGATGATATGCGGATGGAAGCTCTGCGCCAGACCAACTATGTAAAATCCATTGTCACCGCACAGGGCAAGATGGATTTGGAACGCAAAGGCAAGCAGAGTTATCAGGGTTGGATGTTCGCCCGATTGCTGGCATTCAGCAACGGTGATCTGCAAGCCTTGTATGACCGCAGTGACGGATTTTATCGCAGACAGCTTGTGCTGACCACCAAGGAAAAGCCAGTGGACAGAGCTGACGATCCCGACCTTGCGGAGAAGATGAAAGCTGAAGCCGAGGGTATCTTCCTGTGGGCATTTGAAGGCTTACAGCGGCTTGTTGCCAACAACTTTAAGTTTACGGAGAGTGAGCGTATCCGGGAAAACCGGGAAGCGGTCAAGCGTGACAACAACAATATCTTTGATTTCATGGAGTCGGAGGGATACATCCGATTGAAAGCGGATGCTTCCATCAGCTCCAAGGATTTCTATGAAATCTACCGGATGTGGTGCGAGGAAAATTCCCTTGCTCCGCTGAAAGCCCGTAGCTTCAGCGACGCCATGATTGCCAATGCCAAGAAATTTAATCTGGAACATTGCAACAATATCACCAACTCTGCCGGACGGCGGGTTTGGGGATTCATGGGAGTGGAAGCCATTGCACGACCTCATATAAATGGGTTTTACGGAGATTCGCCGTGTACGTACGTACCGGAGGACATTCCGGAGGAATGGCGGCAGGTCGAGTAAATCCCATTGGCTGGTACGTATGTACGCAGCAAAAGAGCGTGAAACGCTTGTGATAGAAACAGCTCATTTCCTTTATTTGGGCTGTTTCTATTGCAGTGAAAGATTTGATTTTCACTGCCGCCGGGATGGGTGGTGTTTCGCAAAACAGCAGCTATCCGGGCTGAACAACAGAAAACGATGCAGACAGTTTTCGGGCAGTTCAGCAGAGGTCACCGCAGTGACCGCATTCCCCCTCGGGAGAGCCCTCGGAGAGCCCACGGCACTTTGCAGCCAGTATGGATGAAAGTGTCATAGTGGGTTATTACACTTTGAAAAAGTGCCTCTCCGTAGTTCTCCGCTGTCTGCAAATCTCAAAGAAAGGACAAAAATTCTATGGCAAGAAATGATGGAATAGACCGTACCGTAGCCAGAAATCAGGACTTGGAAACCCCGGCAGATGTGGCTAAGGTACAGGAACACAATGAGCGTGAAAAGGACAGCTACAGCAATCAGGACATCGTGCCGGAACGCACTTCTCTGAACGTTCATTTCAAAGCACCCACGGACGATTATGTAAAAACGTTTGAGCAGATGGAACAGGACGGCGTAATTTCCACCAGAGGTCTGAAACCGGATGCCGTCAAATACGGCGAGTTAGTATTTGATGTGAACTCTGCTTATTTCTACAATCATGGCGGCTATGAATTTGCAAAACAGTTTTATGCTGATGCTTACAAAGCCGCCGTGGAGATTGTAGGCGGTGAGCAGTATATCCTCTCCGCTGTGATGCACGCCGATGAGCGCAACCGGGCAATGTCCGAAGCTCTGGGCGAGGATGTGTACCACTATCATCTTCATGTGGTTTATATCCCGGTGGTGGAAAAGCAGATCCTTTGGTCGAAGCGATGCAAGGATGAAGCCCTCCGGGGAACCGTTAAGGAGGTCATCACACAGGTCAGCCGCAGTAAGAAATGGGAGTCTAAGCCGGTGCTTGACGAGGACGGTAATCCAATGTTGAACGCAAGAGGAAAAAAGATTTTGAGGTCATCCTACAGTGTGTTGCAGGATGACTTTTTTCATTTCATGCGAGTTGCCGGATATACCGATCTGGAGCGTGGAGAGCGTGGCAGTACCGAGGAACATCTGACTGTGACCCAGTTCAAGGTGCAGGCAGAACAGCAGCGGCTGGAAACTGTGGCCGGACAGGTGGCACAGGTGGAGCGGGGTTTGGAGAATGCCAAAGCTGCCACGGAGAAGCAGAAACAGAAACTGGAAGCTCTGCAAAAGGAAACCAAAACAGCAAAGACCGTTGCTCTGACGGTGCAGGAGATTGAAACAATGGGCAAAAAAGCCACATTCGGAAACAATGTTGTGCTGACTCCGGATGAATGCGACACGCTCAAACACTATGCGGTCAATGGTATTATTGCCAATGCTGACAACAAGCGACTGAAAGAAAAATTGGCTTCCGCAGAAAAGACGGTTTCCATCTGGAAGCAGCGGTATGAAGCGGTAAGCGAAAAATATATGGAACTCAAACAGAAAGCCCAACCCTTTCTGGATGCACTGGAAATCGCATCCGAAAAGGTTCGGGCTTTTATCAATTCTATCCTCATCAGAGGAAAGGAAACACAGGAACACGAACACCCTGCCCGGAAGCGTGGACAGGATATGGAACTTTGATGGAGGAATCGCCTATTGAAGAAATATTATGAAGAAGCGAAATATAATGCGGCATTTGACCGCTGTGTGGATGTTATGAGCCAGATGCTCCAGAAATATGGACATCAGGTTTTGGATAAATTGGAACAGGACGCTCCGCAGGAAGTGGAGTATTCCGAGGAAAGTAATCAAGCGCAGCTTCTGACGGATAAGGCTGCGTAAAATTTGCAATTTACACGTTGCGTATTCACTATGGCTATGCTATAATGATTACGCAACGTGTATTTTTTGCTTTTGTGGAGAAAAGACGGATGGATTGTAAAAACAGAATTATAAAGTTGCGGGAAAGCACAGGACTGAATCGGAAAGATTTTTGCAAGCTCGTCCATATTCCTTACCGGACTATGACTGAATGGGAATTGGACAACCGCCATGCACCGGATTATGTGCTGTGGCTTTTGGAGTATTATATCCGCAACGAGGGACTTATGGTAAAAGGAAGGAATGAGGGAGGTGGAGATTCTGAAAAAGAAACAACTTAAATGCTATCTTTATACAAGAGTGTCCACCTCGATGCAGGTTGACGGATACAGTTTGGATGCCCAGCGTGACAAGCTGCGGAAGTATGCGGCATACGAGGATATGATCGTTGCCGGGGAGTATTCTGACGAGGGCTTTTCTGGAAAGAACATTCAAGGGCGGCAGGAGTTTCAACGGATGCTGAATGACATCCAGGACGGCAAAGATGATGTTTCTTATGTGTTGGTCTTTAAGCTGTCCCGATTTGGCAGAAATGCAGCGGACGTTCTGAACTCTTTGCAACTCATGCAGGATTTCGGTGTCAATCTGATCTGCGTGGAGGATGGCATTGACAGCTCCAAGGATGCAGGAAAGCTGATGATCTCTGTGCTGTCTGCGGTGGCAGAAATCGAGCGAGAGAATATCCGCACACAAACAATGGCAGGACGGGAACAAAAGGCTCGTGAGGGCAAATGGAACGGCGGATTTGCACCTTATGGATATAAACTGGATAATGGTGAACTTGTTATTGCCGAAGATGAAGCAGAAGTTATCCGAGTAATCTATGATCGTTATATTCATACAAACGAGGGTGTTGCAGGAGTTGCAAAATATCTGAACCGCAATGGTTATACTAAGAAACTAAGACAGAATAATACCATTCCGGGATTTTCAAGAGATTTTGTGAAAAATGTATTGTACAATCCTGTTTATATGGGAAAGATTGCTTACGGCAGACGAAGAACAGAAAAGAAACAGGGTACAAGAAACGAGATGCACGTGGTTGAGCAGTCGGAGTTCCCGGTTTATGAAGGACAGCACGAAGCTATCATTTCCGAAGAAGATTGGTATCTGGCACAGGAAAAGCGCAAGATCAATTCCTTTAAGCGGGAAAAGGTCAACAATCCAGACCACGCACACATCCTGTCCGGTATCTTGAAATGCCCATGCTGCGGCAAGAGTATGTACGGCAATATCGCCAAGGCGCACAGTAAGGATAAGAAAACCCGGTATTATTACTACTGCAAAAATACGGTTACACCTACCGGGCATGAGTGCAGCTTCCGTCTGAATATTGAGCAGACGGAAATCAACAAATTTGTGGCGAAGGTTATCTCCGCTATGGTCAATAATCCACGGTTTGTAGAAGCGATTCAGGCGAAAATCGGAACAGCAGTTGATACAGAAGATATGGAAAAGCAGATTGCTGTCCTACAAGGGCGGCTAAAGCAAGCCTTTGGAACGAAAAGCCGCTTGGAGCGTCAGATGGATACCTTGGACCTCAATGATGCCCACTATGACAGAAAGATTTTGGACTTGCAGCGCCGCTATGATGAGCAGTATGATATCATAGAGGAAATTGAAGTTCAGATTGCCGAACTGCAAGGACAGATACGCAGCATCCAGCAGGAGAAAATCTCTGGCGATAACATTTATCGGCTCTTACTGGCATTTGATGAAGTCTACCATTCCGCAACGGAAGCGGAGCAGAAGGAGTTTATGAAGGCCTTTATCGAGCGAATTGAGATGTTCCCGGAGAAAAGGAAAGACGGAAGCTGGATAAAGAAGATCGTATTCAATTTTCCTGTGCCTGTTGATGGTGAGGAAGTGAAAGAACTTCCCTTGGAAACTGAAACAACTGTTGAAGCGGTTCTCCTTTTGACCAAACTCAATGTCGTCCGGCACATCGAAGTGGACGTCAGCATGGATGAGCTGGATGTGACTGCTGCAGAAAGCAAGGCGACTTACAACGAGATTCGGGATTATGTATGGGAACACCATCAGTTGAAGGTATCCAACCTCTACATTGCGCAGGTGAAGCAGAAGTACGGCATCATCGAGCGTGAGAATCACCATAAAGCGAAAAATGAAAATGCGAAGCAGCCCAAGTGTCCGAAGGAGAAAGAGGATGCAATTGTGGAAGCATTAAAGCATTTTCAGATGATTTGATACGCAATCACCCCAGAGAGAATAGCCTCTTGTGCGTTCTCTCTGGGGTGATTTTTGCGTTATGCTACTTCCGGGTAGCGCATATATACATACTCGTAGATTTTCTTCTGGTAGGTCTGGATATCGCTTACATCATAGCTATTGGGAAGTTCTTGCCAAAGGGTATTACGAATCAGGTTATCCACAATTGCCTTAGTTTCCTGCTTGTCCGTCCAATGGTCGAGTTTGGCGATCTGCTGTTTGATTTTTGTCAGCAAGTCCACGGACACCTTCTTGATCGTTTCAATTTCCTGCTTCGTGAGGTTTTCCGAAAACAGCAAATCGTACACTGAAAGTTCCTCGTCACTGGAAAAGCCCTCACGCACATAGCGCTGCTGCTCCGTGTCCAGTGAACTTGCAAGCTCCATCAGATCCATGAAGGTTTTCTCAATGGTTGCCCGGTTCTGCTCTGCATTGTAGGCATCGATAATCTCCTGATAGCGGTCATAATAATCAATGCGCTGCGGGTTTGCAAACAGCATCTTCGACAACTGCTGATTCACCAGTTCATCCAGATCGCGCAGCAAGAGATTCTTCCGCCGGGTGTGGGCAAACTCCCGGCTCAGCAGGTCAAAATCAATTTTGCTGATGTCAAACTGCCTGGAAGGTACAGCCTCCTGATCCGGCTTTTCCACATGGATGTACTCGTTGACGATGCCGTTGATCTGCACCATCAGGTCCGTGTTATCTGCGTGTTTCCGCTTCTGCTGCAAGCCCTCGCAGATGGCGAGAATTGCGTTTTTCCGGGCGCGCACAGTATCGTCCACATCGTCACGGTCTGCGTAGCGGAACAGCCGCGCCAGCTCAGACGCATAGGTCTGAAAGGTTTTCTTGGTTTCCAATGTCTCGCACATTGCGTTGACCGCATCCTGTACAAGGCTCATCTTTTCAAAGTCCTGTGCGTTCACCAATTCCTGCAGCCGGAACCCGTGTTCTGCCAGAAAGCCGTCCGTTTTTCCGATGACCGTGCAAATACGCTGAATCAGCTCCGTTTTGTCCACCGTTGGGTCAATGCCCGCCGGGCTGTTCTTGCTGACCGTATAATCTGCCAGAGCCTTGCGCAGCGCCTTTACGATACCAATATAGTCCACAATCAGGCCGTTGCTCTTGCCCTCCGAAACACGGTTTGCACGAGCAATAGTCTGCATCAGGGTATGGGCTTTCAACGGCTTGTCCAGATACAGACAGGACAGACACTTTACATCAAAGCCCGTCAGCCACATGGCACAGACGAACACCACCCTGAACGGATTCTTGCTGTCCTTGAATTCTTTATCCAGCTCCCGCTTTTCCATTTTGGCACGGTGCGGCAGAATATCCAGCCCCCACTTTTTGAAGGTCTGCACCTCGTTCTGCTCCTGACTAATCACCACTGCCATTTCGGTTTCTCTCATCCATGCCAGTTTGCGGGCAAGCTCCTGTGCTTCCTGCTGGGTCGCTGTGCCCTGTCGGGCTTCCAGTTCCCTGATCTTTGCCCGCCAGCATTCCTGCACATAGTTATACATCCGCACACAGGTGACCTTATTCAGGCAGACAAACATCGCCTTGCCGCTGGTCCAAAGGTCAGAGTAATGCTCCACAAAATCCTTTGCAATGGAGCGCAGCCGTTCATCTGCGGTGAGAATATGGATCTCCTTTGCAAACTCGCGTTCCAGCTTTTCCTCCTGCGAAGGATCAAGGTCGGCAGCTTCAATGGCATCCAGGATCCGCCCGGTGATCTCCGGCTTGTCCAACTGGGCGATCTTATCCGCACGGTTCTCATAATACAGCGGCACCGTTGCGCCGTCCTCCACCGCCCGCTTGAAATCATACACCGACAGATACCCGCCAAAGGTGCGCTCGGTGATATGGTCATCCGCCAGCAGCGGCGTACCGGTAAAGCCGATGCGGGATGCCGTGGGCAGCAGGTGCATCATGTTGTCTGCAAAAACGCCGTACTGGCTGCGGTGGGCTTCATCCGACAAAATCAGAATGTCGTGATCCGGGTAGATGGGCGGTTCCTTGGGTAGGTTGAACTTCTGGATCAGGGTAAACACAAAGCTTGGGTTGCCCTGCAGCTTTTTTACAAGGTCTGTACCGCTGGATGCAATGAACTGCGAAGCCTTTGTCTTGCCCAGCAGACCGCAGTTTTCAAAGGTATCGCTGATCTGCCGGTTCAGCTCGTCACGGTCGGTCAGTACCACAATGGTGGGCGAGCCTGCAAACTTGCGCCGTATCTTCTGCGCCAGAAAAACCATCGAATAACTCTTGCCAGACCCCTGCGTGTGCCAGAACACACCCAGCCTGCCGTCTTTTAACTTGCGGTTCTCGTAAGCACTGACAGCCTCGTTGACGCCGAGATACTGGTGGTTGCGGGCCAGAATCTTGGTGGTGCGCCCACCGGAATGGTCGTAAAGGATGAAGTTTTCCAGCAGATCGAGGAAGGTCTTTTTCTCGCAGATGCCCCGCAGCATGGTTTCCAGCTCCACGCTGCCTGCATCGCTTTCCTTCAGACGCTTCCACTCGTGGAAAAACTCGTACTTGCTGCCAAGCGTACCCACCTTGGCTTCCAATCCATTGGACAGCATGAGAAAGGCATTATAGTAGAACAACTGCGGAATGGTATCGAGATAATCCCGATAGTTGTCTATGTAGGCGTTCTGCACATCCACGGTGGGCTTTTTCAGCTCGATAAACAGCAGCGGGATGCCATTGACAAAGCCCACAATGTCCGTTCTACGGCGGTACAACTGCGAGTGGATCTTCATTTCTTTTACGGCGAGGAAATGATTGTTTTCCGGGTTTTTGAAGTCGATCACCGCCGCGCTTCGGATTTCGGTGCGGCCATCCGGCCGCTTGACCGTCACCGGGATGCCATCCCGCAGCAGAAAATACTTTTCCTCATTGATCTGCATCAGGGATGCGGTGGAAACGTGCGCCGTGAATTTCTTCTGCACCTCGTCCAGCTGGTTCGGGGTGAGCCACGGGTTCAAGCGCAAAAGCGCCTGCCGAAAATACCGGGTCAGCAACACTTCCCCATAGCTGGTGCGGCCCAACGTCCCGTCCGGCCCCAGCTTTTCGGAGTTGTAAGCCAGCACGACCTCCCAGCCCAGAACATTTTGCAGCAGGTTGCCTGCGCTGTTCTGGACAAGGACATTTTCGGAGTATTCGCGGCTCATTTTCTATTCCTCCTTACAGTAAATCCGGCAAAGATGGATCACAACGTTTTGCATTTGTGTGCGCCAATATTCTTCCAATCTGCGTAATAGAGAACACAGTAGGGATTTTATCCCACCACTGATGTATTTTCTTTAGTGATTCAAACGAATCCCATTCATCTATAAAAGCCCTCGACACTTTATTTTGTAATGCACTGTTTTTCTCATACATATTCCAAATATCATCAAATATTTTCTTTTCATCTGGTCGAATATTATGCACCCCCTCCGAATCTGCAATTTTCAAGCTATCAATATGATTTTTATTCACAATTTCTAGACGGACATATCCATCCAAAAAATAGTTATCTACCAACCCACTCCGACCAATATTTACAGTAGAAAGCAATTCGACCGCCTTTTTATGTTCCTCTGACCCTTTCTTTATTCCAACACATGCATACCCGGTTAACACTCCGGGGTAATACTCTGAAAATTTTTTCAAAGTAGTTATTCCACTCGACAGCCTTATTGCTCCTAAAGCATCCAAATGTTCTAGCCATTCTATCCCCATGGGCAAATCCATATACTCCAGTTTTTTATAAAGTCGATTTAGAACAGCTAGTCCCTCCGAAACATTTCCCCACGCAGGTTTTATTGACTCCAACGTATTTATTATGGTCAATCCACACAAAGCATCATTATCTACCATATCTACTATTTCTGTTGCCTTGATAATTCCTGCCCGGTTCTTTCTATCATCTCCCTTTTGAACATGACAAACCAACAGTTCCGTCAGAAGTTCATAATCTGCATCTCTTTCGCTTACAGCTGCTTCTTGTTCTGCTTTTACCAATAGTCTTTGAAATGCAGGATCAGCAAACGATTCCATCATTCCATCAACCTGGCTGATTCGGGGAAGAATGAAATTTTCCAATTTTGCAATTCTTTCATTTGCTGTTTCCCTTGCTTCTTCAGTGTACTCTTTTATCGCAACAGGTATCAATTCATTGACTACCTTTTTTACCCGCTCATTAACTTGTTCTTCTGTCAAGCCATTGTTGTTTATAATCGTAATGTTATTTGCCTGCATCTGCTGACTATTATCGCCCGCTTGCTGTGTATGCTTGTTAATGTCCACGTTTTATCCCTCCAATCTGTACCTGTTCTGCATTATCGCCAGCTTTTTGACTCTGCTGGAAATTGTTTTTTATTTTCCCACCAGCTTTAGAAACATCTTCGTTTTCCAGTGTAAACTCCTGTCGCTGCTTGGCACTGTTTCCACCAATCTGTTTCTGTTTAACGTTTTTATGTATGCCTATCTTATATCCAATCGCTCCGCCAATCAAAGCACTTACAGCTATAGAAAAAATTGTCGAACCGATTCCATCAAATACCCATGTTATCCACTCTGTCATAGATCATACCCTCCATTTTTCATTCGACAGTTTCGTTAGCCGCTTTCATATACTAAAAGAATCTCTCTTTCCCGTTTTCTCTTGTATTTCATTCATTTGCTCATCAAACGCTTTTTCGCCTATTTTAGTAATACAATGCAATTTTAATCCTTGTTCATACTGTCCTAGGAGTGCGTATAGCTGGCTATCTGATGCTGCTGAAAAAGGTGCCCAACTTGTCGCACCCTGCGCCATTTCCAAGGCCGAAATTTCCATCAGCGCACTCATTTTTGCATCTCGCAACGCTTCGATCATTCCATCTCTGGTCGGATTCTTCATTTGAGCACGAAGTTTTTGAATTTTATTCATCGCATCTTTTACGTCCTTAAGATCATTTGCTTCGGAACAATATTTATTAAGCGGATTTGACATATTATGAACACCCCTTTCATCAAAGCTCATGAAATTAATTTTATTACTGTCCTATTTTTAACAGCAACGGCAATAACGCAATCCCCACATCACAGCTCTTATCTGCCAGCCACGTCAAAACAGGCTTTACTTTTTCCCACTTTGACTTTTTGCTGTCTTTGGACTTTACCACTTCTTCAATCTCAGAGATTTTATCCAGCACTTCCTGTGTCTGTTCATTTGTGAGTGAAGTCATTTCTTCTACTTCTTTGCGTACCTGCTCAAACGTAACATTCACATTCACGCTGTTGGTCACATTGACGACCTGCGAATTAGAAACTTCCGGTTTGGGCAACTGTACCGCATTCATCTGGTACTTATATGTTTCCAATTTTGCCTTCATCATCTTCAAATTAGATAACACATACTTTTGAGGATTCTGGGCCAAATGTCCATAAGCGATATGTGTTCCATCATTTGTAGAGCACCACAAACCATCACACCACTTGTTGATGCAAGCTTGATACCTTGCATCAATCTGACGATGTAGTTCAAATAACTCTCCTGCACTTAAATTTCGAACATTGTCTAGTCTTTTAATGTCAGCACACACCATATCATAAAATTCTTTTGGCATGTCCATAATGTCACACCTCCACTTCCCCGCTCATCAACTTTGGCAGCAGTAAATCTCTTGTCTTTTGGCATCGAATAATTTCGTCTCTACAATTTTGAATCTTTGAAAAAATTCCAGTCACATTGTTCTCAAATTCATTTGCAACTTTTACTGTTGGAATCATTATTTTTTCTTCTTTGAGGTATTTAAAATGTCTTGCATAATGGTAATTTGATAAATCGACGTTCATGATACTGCAGTATAAAAGTCGTTGCGGCATTTCCAAGCAATCAGAAATTATCAGCTGTGTCCCATCTGCTCCTTTCGCAAACGGAAACTGTATCAATTTAACTATTCTGGTATGGTCGCCAAAAACAATTATTGGTATACCAAAGTCCACACGGGCTTCCAAATCATTTGTATAGCCTGCAACAAATGCTCTACTCTGGTCAACTATTGGAATACTTCCCTCGTCCTTATACTCTGATGCTACAATCTGCTTCGTTCTGTGAACTTTTTTAATGATTTTGCCTATTTCCTCTTTAATCCACCCCTCCGGCACACCATCCACAATTTCCGTGTTTTCATGCCCCGGAAAGCGCAAATCTACAAACCACTCTTTATAAAGCCGCTGGGCTGCTTCTTCCAGCAATTTGATTTGTTTCTGGTTGTTTTCAATCAGGTCATCATATGATTAGCGCCTATTAGGAAAACACACTGTCAAAGGGGTTTGTAGCGGGGGTT
>OGWX01002296.1_pt1 | contig 11640 bp, 9 predicted proteins | sample 1576151 | NCBI WGS metagenome assembly OGWX01 (sample SAMEA3541591, study PRJEB24748) | human gut metagenome | biome: human gut; feature: human-associated habitat; material: faeces | place: China | collected 2012
CAGATGGATATTTAAAATATGTGGATAATTGAGTCCAGTTATTTCTCCAGGATCCAATGGAAGCAGGGTATTTTTTGCCCCATTTTTCTTCCAGATCTTCCAAGGCTGTGAGTGCAAGATCTTCTGTATCAGCTTTGTAAACCAGCTTTAAATCCGCCATAAATGGTTTTAAATCTTTGTAAGAGATAAATTTTGTAGAATAACGAATCTGATGCACAATACACCTCTGGATCTCCGCCTGTGGGAATACTGCATGAATCGCATCCCCGAATCCGGTCAATCCATCTACGGATACGATCATGATATCTTCCACACCTCTGTTTTTTATCTCGTTGAGAACGGACAACCAGTATTTCGCACTTTCATTTCCTCCTACCCACATGCCGAGAACCTCACGTTTTCCATTCAGTTTAACACCTATAGCAACGTAAACAGCTTTTTTTACCGTTCGATTGTCTTCTCGAACATGGAAATGTACCGCATCCATAAAAACAATGGCATATTTTCTTTCCAGCGGCCGATTTTGCCATTCTTTTGCGATAGGAAGGATTCGATCTGTCATATGTGATATCATTTCTGCGGATGCATCCACACCATAAACATCTTTGAGATGAGCGGAGATATCTCTTGTCGTCATTCCTTTTGCATACATAGAAAGTACCTGATCTTCAATGTTTGAGATATCTGTCTGATTCTTTTTCACAATCTGCGGTTCAAAATCTCCCTTTCGATCTCGTGGTATATCCAAATCGATCGTTCCCATTGAAGAGGTGACTGTTTTAGGACTATAACCATTACGGCTATCGTCTGTCTCTTTGTTCTTGTAGTCATACTTGGAATATCCAAGGTGATCATCCATTTCAGCTTCTAACATACCTTGCAGCGTTTCGCCTAACAGGTCTTTCAGCATGTCCTGGATATCCTGAGCATCCTTTGGTTGATAGTGTTCTAATAAGCTGTTGATGAACGCTTTGCGTTCCGGATCCATTTTTCTTCTTCGTGCCATAAAAAATCCTCCTGAATTGATATTTATTTTAACATCAATCCAAGAGGATATATAGCTCTTTTAGAGTTTACACAGAATTAATTACAGTCTCGTCAAAATTTAGTCAAGCTATTCGCTATCTACCACTTACTTTTTTAGGAGTATTACCAACTTTAAATGTTACGTTCTTATTCTCCTTTGTTATAGAAATAGTAAAATGAAATTTCTTTGTTCTATCACCCATATTTCCTGTTACCAGTTTTTTAAGCTTAATAGAAGTAGTAGTCGGACTGTAATGTGCATAAAAGTTTACTGTACCATCTGCCAGTTCAGCAGGTAATGGGTCATAATCCCATTGATTTTGATTAATTTTTGTACTGTCGCAAGCTCCACCCGCGGCATTCTCTGGATACCAGCCATCAAGGACATAGGTAACACCATCTACTACTTTAGTGGAACCAATCGTAGCATTTGTTGTTTTTTTAACCTTACTTCCTATCAGATAATTTTTCGCATCGACTTGTGTATTATATTCACTTTCTCCAGGATTTTTCACCCAGAACTTTGCTGTAAAAATTTTTGTACTTTTAATGCTCAGCGCACAGTCAATATGATATGGATAAGTTCCTCCATTATCTCTTGAAATCTTACGCGGAGTTAATGTGATTTCTGTAATATGAGTTTTATCCAATTCACTTACATTAATGTTCAAATCCGTTGCCACTGAAGATTTATAGCTATCCCATATAGAATTTAATATAAATGTAAAATAGCTACCCGTTGTGTTGTTATCTCGTTTTACTGTCCAGGTACTTCCTGTGGAACTGTCTGGCCATGATGTAATATAGCTTGCTACATTTGATTTTATATTTTTATTTTTATAAACTGTATTTCCTACATATCCATCTTCCCAAGTCGCACCTTTTGTATTAATATTGGATAAAACATCACTTGTTTCTTGGGTTGGTGCCCAGGCACCTGTATCATTTGTCCATGGATCACCAGTTGGATTTGACAGATAATAAATTGCTGCTTGTCCAATGTAATAATTATCTTCAGACTCCTTTACGGCAATTTCTTTATTTTTGTCACTTTCTGTCTGTGTTGCTTCTTCTGATTTTTCCGCTGCTTCTGTTGTCTTCTCTTCTAATGTCTGTGTTGCTTCTTCTGAAACTTCCTTTATCCCTTCAGACTTTTTACTCTCTGTCTTCTTTTCTTCTTCCGCAGCTTCTTTTTTGAATTATCTTCGGTTACTTCTTCCTCTGTGTCTGTTTCTTTAGAATCTTTTTCGTCTTGTGTATTATCCTTATCTTCCGATTCTTCTTTCGTTGTTTCATTCTCCTTTTTTGTCTGTGACTCCGAACTGTCTTCCGAAGTTTTCTTTTTTTCCTGTTCGGTTTTTAAATCTTTTTCATTCGCCACCGATGTCTCTTTGCTTTCCTCCATTATCTGGGTAGATTCCTGCCCGGCACGGTTTATCCGACCGTCTGTGTTCACTGCAAAAGTCGAAATAGATATTCCACAGACAAGTACCAAAACCAGACACAGCATAATGACCTATTTTAATAGTCTGTGTTTTCCAGATGAATGATGATTTTTCATACTTAACCTCCTCACTGTGCCCGGCATAATGGTCGGGTGTCAGATTTATATTTTTCTTATCATTAGTTTTCTAAATCCTTCAAAAATATAAAATGGCAGGCAGATATCTTGGGGATTCATACTGCCTGCCTCTATCAGATATTTCCCGGAAACAGCGGGGAAAGATGCTTTAATTTCTAAAAAATATCTAATATCTATCGACAAACAAATGCCTTGGGGACGCATATGTCTGTCTCTATCAAATGCCTTCCAAAAATAGCGGGGAAAGATGCATTTTTGAAAATAACATATGATATTCTTCCTAGAGCGTATTTGAAACATACTCGTATCTGCCCCCGAAAATCGACGTACCGTTATGATATCCGGCAGTTCCTCATGCTCTTCAAAATAACTATACAAATCGGTATCATTGTTACCGGTAATTTCTCTTATTCTTTGCTTCTGAATAATACTTTTCCAGAAAACTATCATATAAACAGCGATTTGCTTCTTTTCTGCATTCTATAGCTTCTTGCTTATTATCAAATTCTCCCAGATAATATGTTTTTCTCTTAAAAGAGATCTGTGCAATCCATTTACGGTTTTTCTTCGCATAATAGACACCATTAAACCCACTGGTATTTGTTTTATATAATCGTTTATTTGTTGCTTCTAACTTGCTAATTGACGTACCTTCTATTAATTTTAAGTTTTTAATCACACTTTCTGTTTGAAGGCATCCACAACTTTTTGTATGTCCATTTTGTAAATTTGTCTGGCTAACAATGGTTTCTTTTCCGCAGTCACATTTACATTTCCAATAATGAACACCTTTTTGTTTTCCCACATATTTTATTACTATAAGTTTTCCAAATCGTTTACCAAACCAATTTTTTATTGTAGGATGACTCAGACAACCACAACTTTTAATATTTCCTTTTCGTAATTGTATTCCACTTGCATAACAAACATTCCCACAATCACATTTACATTCCCATAAAACACCTCCAGATTGGTCACGTTTTTCAAGTGGTCTTACTGCAATCAATCTTCCAAATCTCTGGTTACTTATATCATGAATATTTTTCTTTACTTTAGTAATACAACCACAGTCTAAAACTGTGCCTCGTTGGATGGTTCGTGTGTCTAACAGGATTTCTTTTCCACAAATGCATTTACATTTCCAAACGGTATAACGATTTTTTCTAAGTCCACTATCACTATCTACCGTTAAATTTCCTACCACTGTCCCCACTTCAACTTTCATTATATCACCCCAATCTTGCTTATTGTGAATGTTATATTCAGCAATATACATATATTGTCTTCATTCTTACTGATCATAACCACAATATTATTGCTTCCATAAGTCTGTGCAAAAAGTTCTCTCCTGTATAAATTGGGTCTTTCTTTATATCATATCTGAAATCTTAACCTCTCGTAATGAATCTTCATATAACTTTTGTACTTTTAAGAATGTCTTATGCACACTGCAATAATCTGTGGCATTTCGGGAACAAAATCCATCTTCTTCCAGACAGCGATTTATTTTCATAGTTATCTCTGTTGAGGATATTATATCGAACAGAGAGATATCCTCTGGCTTTCTGGAAAGTGAATATCCTCCTTTTATCCCTTCACAGGCTGTAATCATATTCGCATCTTTTAATTTTTTTGTTATCTTTGGAATATAGCTTTCTGGGATTTTTAATGCTTCGGACAGTTCCGCTGCTGTGACGGTCCCTCTGTGCAAAGCTAAATAATACACAATCCTAACTGCATAATCCGTTGTAATCTTTAATTGCATCTCCTACCCTCATTGCTGAATATTTCTTGTTATTTCTTGTTCTGTGATTCTTCTTTCTTCCTTCTTTGTTTTTCATCTATCAAAATTCCCATACAAACAGCTGAGATAACCAACAGTATAAAGTATCCTATAATAGAACTATCATCACCTGTCTTCACACGTCCACTCTTACTTGATCTATGTGGCTTTGGTACATTTGGTGCATTTGACGACTGTGATGAGTCTTCTTCTTTATCTTTTCCTATATAGCAGTTTTCAAATATGATACTTTCTACTTTTTCACCTTTATGATTTTTTACAACTGTAACCACCTTCAACTGATTCTCCTGATCATAAAAAGCCTCGACTATCACAACATAGCTATTCTGATCATATTGGTAATTATCTTTTTTCTCCGATGTCTGATAAATCTTATACTGATACAAACCAGCTGTCTTTACCTTCATTACGATTTCCACAGCTGAATTATTTTCCATTTTCCAAGAATACTTCATATTCCTGCTTTCTTCCGGCATAGGGGCATCGTCCTGATTCGTTGTCATAACATAAGAACATCTACCCGAAATATCCTCAGCTTCACTGGAAAAGATCTGCTGTACAGGAATTTTTACAGTAGTATAATCCGTATCTGCCCATACCGGTATCTGATAACTCAGAAAAATGACTATAACCAACAATATACTGTTTACTTTCTTTAAATCAATTATTTTCATATTTTCTTTCCCCTCTTCCTCATTTTTCTATCTGTTATCCATAACACGATAATAAGCAGAAGTATCCAGCAGATAACCGGCACCTGCCTCATCTTTTCTTTTAGTTCATCAATTCCCGTTCCCAGGCTCTTAGGTTTTTCTTTCTCCGGATAAATCTGATCTGAAAGCTTTCCTACCAAAATATTTCTTCCATTTGTCATTTCTGAAGTACATGTTATCAGCAAAACCAAATGGTCATTTTGTGTGATCTCAAAATTTCTTTTATATAAAGCATTGTCCAATATTTCCTGCAGATATGCCTGCTTTGCTTTTGGATCATCCGGACAGATACTGAATATTCTCTCATTATAAGCATCTGCCTGAATCAATGCATAAAATTCTACGCCATGATCCTTTCCGTCAAAAAACAGATTTCCATATGGGTGTTTCTCAAAATACGTCTTATCTGTAAACATTCCTACATCTCCAAACATCTTGTGTTTTTCCATATGGTGTCCGTAAATCATATTATTAAAATCTGAAAAATCAGGTTTGTTGGCACAGTGTAAAAAAATCGAACCACTTAAGGAATATTTTCCCTCTGCATCTGTATTCATATAAGTGTCATCATCTTCTGCCTGTAACAGAGGATAATTGATATTGGTGTCATTTACCCGAATCCAACCGATAATATCCGGATTGATCTTCTGTAACTCTTCAAAAGATTTTGTATGTTTTTCCGTTGGTATATAAGCCTCATAATTTTTAGCATCTGCTGCCTGGTATACCTGGTTTGAATCCCATAGCATATAACAGGACAGGAACATTACTATAAGAATCAATAATAATGCTGTAAGATTTACCATATGATCTATCATTCTGACGATAAATTTCGCTGTTTTTTTCATATAAACTATTCCTGTAAGATCCTTTCCTGTCTGCATGATTCTGTATCTTTTATATGTTTAGAATTTCATAACAGATCCTCTTTGGCTGTTACAAAATTCTAAGCATATAAACCCATGTTATTTGTTATAAAAGGGAATGCGACGGAGTCTCGCCGCACGCATTCCCTTTGTTGTTACTTTTATGATTTTATGTAATTATTTCTGTACTTTTTTGCGTTTGAAAGCAACGAATCCAAACAGTGCTGCAGCACAAAGAGCAACCATCAGAACGTATGGAAGAGTGTTCATAATAATACCAGTTGTTGGCACATAGTTATATGTATTTGTTACATCAACTGTATTTTTCTTCTGTCCGAGTTTATCACCCTTTACTGCTTCAAGATTATCATTATATTTTGCTGCTGTAACAATTGTTGCATCACCACCATTGAGTACAACGCTAGCACTTCCCTTGTAGTTTGCCACTCCTGTTTCAGTTACAGTAATTTTTGTTCCAACCGGAAGACCTGTATATTTCATGTTCTGACCATGTTTCAGAGTAAATGTATGCTGATTGTTTTCGTCAAGTGTTAATGTAGCATCACCTGCTTTTGCTTTAAGTGTTTCTGCATTAGTTCCTGTTGGGAATACAAATTTTGCTGTAAAAGCAAATTTGGCATCTGAATCTACATCACCAGCCTGTGCATCAATTTTTTTAGATACATTTAAGGAACCATATTTTGTATAGTCATCATCTGGATCTGTTCCCGGATTTGTAGGATCTGTTCCTGTACCTGCTTCCTGTACATAAGTGTTAACAAAGTTAAATCCGTTTCCATTTACATCACCACCGATGTCTACTTTACCTGTCGCAGAGCCATTATTATCATCTTTTGTTTTATTCACAATAATTTTATCAATTGCTAAGGTTCCAGCATTTTCAACAACATAAACATCCATTTTATACTCAGCCTGGGACATGATTAACTTCTGATGTTCGTTATTTGTAATAGCTGGTTCAGTCGTTGCACTCTCTTTTACAGTATACTCATACTTTCCTGCCTGTGGAAAAGTTGCAAAAGTAATCTTATCGCTAAGTTTTTTATAAGTTCCTTTATTACTATTTAAGTCTGTTTCTGTAAATTCAATGCTTGGAATTGTACATGTAACATCGTCTGTTACTATGTAATTTCCTTCCGTAACCTGTGTAGCAGTAAAATTAAACTTCATTGGTTTATTAACTTCAGTGTTGTAGGTCTTGCTGATATAGGCTTCCTTTGCATTATTTGTTGTCTCTGTCGTTGTTTGATCCGCTGCCATTGCCGGCATTGCCATTCCCATTGTCATAACACCTGCTGCGACAATGGCGAGTATTCTTTTTGTGAATTTTTTCATGTTCATTTTAGTTCCTCCCTTGTGAATTCTTTTGTTTTTTATTTGATTAACGGACAAGGTGATCATATTCCCCTGCTCCGAATAACCGCAATGACTTTTCCCCGGATATTCGTGGTATCAATACAGCCATAGATACGACTGTCTGATGCCTGTGGTCTGTTGTCTCCAAGCACAAAAATCTGCCCTTCCCCAACCGTAATCGGGAAATCTACTCCATTTTTGAATCGAGTAGTGTTAAAATATATGTCCTGAGATATCTGCTCTGCACCGTTTATCTTGAGAGCATTTTTTGTAATATCTACAGTGTCTCCGGCTACTGCCACAACCCGTCCACAGGTTGTTCTTCCATCATCTTCAAATACTGCTACATCTCCCGATATGAATCGTTTATCTAACCGATAATACAGAACCATATCTCCATCTTTGATCGCTGGTTTCATGGAGACATCATTTACCCTTACAATTCCATAAAGAAATGTAAAAATCAGAAATACCACCAGAATGATAAAGGCGATTTTAAGCAGCAGCTGAACAATATCCTGTGCTAGTGAAGTTTCCTGTACTATGTTGTTATTAGGGTTTGCTATATTGGTTTCTTTCTTCATCCTGCTCTTCCATAAATTTATCCGGACATCCATAATCTTCTCAGAAGTCCTGCCTAATTCAGATTAACTCGGACATCCATGGTGTTAGTTTATATACAATTATACTTGTTTCTTTTGCTCTTTCAATGCAACAAATCTGTAAGATTTTTCATGTCTTTTTTGCAAGATATGTTCCATGTAAAACTCCTTCAACTAAGGTTGCTGCCGTTGTTTTTCGTTCTTCTCCAGAAGAGCAGACCCACCGCTATACTTATAGTGAGCAACATCCATGCATGCAGATTCTTCCCTAAATGCACTCCTGTGTCTGGTATTGATTCTGTGTTTTCATTTGTGATCTTTAATCCAATCACATCTCCTCGTGCAGCCTCAATCCGCTGTTTCATGACAGCTGTATTTCCATTCGATGTTGCCTGCACTGGATTTGAATACTTATCATTCTCTTCTTTTTTAGAAATCGAAACAGCGTATTTTGATGTATCAACAGTTTCTGTTATTATGATATCCGAAGATATATCTACATTTTTTAATGTAACTTTATCTCCATGTTTCAAAGAAGTTCTAATTGTCTTGCTACGCAGCTTTTGACCATCTTCCCAATAGAGAATTTCCATATCAAATGGCTTCTTGCGGTTTCCAAGTGGACCAGTGACTTCCTTTGTAATCTCAACCGTCACCCCGCCTTTTTGCGGATGATTGACGATATGTCTGTCCGAAACAGCTCTCCAGGTATTTGTCATCGGTGATTTCTCATATAGGAATAAAATATCGGATTCTACATCGACCATATATAAATTAAAGTTATCCTGATACTGTGTTTTGGTTTTATCTGCTTTGTCCTTTTTGTTTGGAGTAACAGATTCTACCATCCAGTATCGTCCGTTCTCAAAGTCCTCCGGTAATTGAAGCATTCCATTTTCATCTGTTTCTAAGGAACGATACGTCGTACACGTTTTTCCATCCTTTTTCAGAACGATATCGTCCTTGCTCTGTGTATTGTCATAATCTACTGTATATCCTGTATCATCCGCATATTCTTTCGTAACATCATCATACGGTACTTTGTAGAACAGAAAACCTGCACCAGCAAGTCGGTTTCTTGGAAGATCATCCGTCTTTAAGAAACTTCGTTCAGCAAGATTGAAATGCAGATTCTGCACTTCCAGTTCCATCTTGGAAACATCCTTGAACTCATTCTCATCCTTCGGGAATAATTGTTGTCCATTTGAATCGAAATACTGAATCTCTGGATAAATAACTTCATAATATAGGAAACCATCCCCGTAGTCCGAAGAATAATGTGTCTTTCCTATCTCGATTTCTTCCACCTTATATTCCACCGGATTTCTGTCCTGGAATAGTGGAACATTGTCGACTGTGTGTTCCCATCCGTTCTCTTCATTCAGCAAGAATTCCTGTCCTGTAGAAATTCCATTCTGATACAATCTGATTTTCACCTGTTTTTCCGTCAGTGCATCATTTGGATTTTCCCATGTCTTTTTGATATGCAGAGTGCCTGTTTTAGCAAAATTTCGGATATTAAGGCTGGTATCTCCCCGCTGAAGCAGAACAGATTTTCCGTCTATCTTACCATCAACTGGTGCCTTAACAGCCTCCTGATTTTCGTTAGCCTTCCTATCCACCAGTTTTGCATCAGTGATTTTGAATGCTCCATTGGCAATCTCAACTGTGATCTGTATATCTCCTGTGTCTACATATCCCGTCGGTAAGTTTGTCTCTCGCAACAAATACGTCTCAGTTGCTGTTCGATTCTGTTTGTTCTCATCTTGTAACGGAATATGAAGTTGTGCGATTCCGTATTTATCAGTTGTTACCGCTTCCTCCTCAACACCGTTCTTACTAACAGCAAAATTGATCTTCTCCATTCCTTGTCCGGTAGACTCATCAAATTTGTTCAGTGTGAGTATTCCCTCTTTCTGATAACGGTTCTCCAATTCAATAGTAAGAGTTTCACCACCGCGTCCAATTCCACGTCCTGTGAATTTAATTCCACTTTCTGGATATGCTTCCCATGAATTTACATTATCTCCTTCTTCATGAGAATTGCGAACATTGTACCAACCTGAAAATTTCACATTCGAATCTTTTGGCTTATAGTTGTACTCTTTTAATGTGTATTTCCAGAATGAGTCCGCCTTAACGATCCACGTACAGCTTGTATGTGTTTCATCTGTCCATGTACCTACAACTTCTATTGGAGCATCCTCCGCTTGCGGAGCTTCTGCATCCGGTTTCTGGCTATCTTCTGAAGGAAGCACAAGTTTCATATGCTCATGAAATGCAGGTGGCTGCGGTTTTCCATCTAAAAGCTTTTCATCCATATCTACCTGGATATAATAATCTTTCTTGACTTCCTCTATTGCTTCCGGCATTCCGACAAAATCTTTCTTTACTGTCAGGTAACCATTTTTTGCTACAATACGTCCGTCAATATGCCACCCATCGGACATTTCACTTTTGAAAGAATACCAATAAATGGTGAAGAATTCGGTATCTAATTTCGATGGCGGAATCTCCCTGTCTCCGATACGAATCATACGTCCGCTTTCACGAATTGTCTGGAATACCTCTTCATCGGAAGGAATTCTATCTATCTTGTAGATATAGTCTCCATTTCCAATATATCCCTCATCTGGTTTAGTTCCCTGCAAAAGTTCTTGCACTCTCTTATTTCCATCCGCATACTGTTCCCACGTAGATGGATTCTTATTTCCAAGAACTGGAACATCATGCAATATACTTGCCTTCACATTACAGTTTGCCACGGCAACCGCACTTGTATAATCGTCTACATTCGTGGTTGGTAATGCTACCGAACCATCTTCCGGCATCGCTGACTTACAGATATAAAACTGTACCTGTTTTCGATTTTGGTTACTCACCTTACGCCACGCTGCATAGAGGGTGATTGGCTGTCTTGCATTATTATTTATAAGATCAGAAATAGAATCCCCTGCACCGCATTCCTGCCACTTTCCGTCTTTGTTTCTGTAATCCCAATGATCGAATTCATACTGTTCCAACTCTTTGCTGTCATTATCTTCATGATCATAAACCAGAGGATATGGTGACTTAACGTTATGTTTTCCAGCTTCTATTTCATTCTCATAATCATCTGTATGTCTTGTCTTATTTCCAACCTGAGGGGTCAACTTAGCTTCCTTAGGAAGTTTCTTCATATAACGAGTTGTATTATAGATAACCCTGACTGCCCCAGACTCCAGCGGTTTGTCTGCGATCACCTCATAAGATGAGTTAACATTCGGAATTTCAAATTTTACCTTATCATCTCCGGACGGTTCCGGAAGAACCTCATTTTCGTCCCTGTCATTAGATGTACAACTCCAGACAATCTCCTTGCCATAATACTCACCTTCTAAACTTGCCCTCTTTGGTACTTCCACAGTATATGCTTCCCCATGGCCTACATACTGTCTCTTAATCGCCTCTCTTTTGGTCAGGTTCAGTGGATCCAACACTTCAATCAGATGAAAACTTCCCTCTACACTGAAATGTCTTCCTGCCAGCCCAACCTGAGAAGAAAGTCCTGTCAAACGATCAAAATAATTTTCGATTCTGTCTGGATTCAGTGGGTTTGGCTGTGAGAAATAATAGACAGATACATCTTTCCCGTTTTTCAGGACAGGAATATACCATGTACCATCGTTGT
>OGWX01002298.1_pt1 | contig 11631 bp, 7 predicted proteins | sample 1576151 | NCBI WGS metagenome assembly OGWX01 (sample SAMEA3541591, study PRJEB24748) | human gut metagenome | biome: human gut; feature: human-associated habitat; material: faeces | place: China | collected 2012
TTTGTGGATTTCCTTGCGGCGGCAGGCCAGAAGATCTGGCAGATCCTGCCCCTGACGCCGCCTCTCATGGGCGATTCGCCGTATCTGTCGGAATCAGCCTTTGCCGGCAACGAAGCCCTCATTTCCCTGGAAGTCCTGCGCGACTGGGGCTGGCTGAAACAGGAAGCCTTAGACGATTTCCTGGCACAGGGGAAAAAGACGGCGTCCTGGCACAGCCTGGCAGCCTATAAGGCCAAACTCCTCTGGGATATGTCACATGATCCGGACCTGACCATTCCCTGGGAACCGTTCCGGGCCTTCTGTGAAAAGAATGCCTACTGGCTCGATGACTACGCCCTCTTCCGGGCTGTCCGCGACTTCTTCGGCGGCCGCTGCTGGACAGAATGGCCGGAAGATATCCGCCACCACAGCCAGGCCGCCCTGTCCCAGTATGGCAAGGAGCTGGCCGGCGCCGTATCGCATGTCAAATTCATGCAGTACATCTTCAGCCGCCAGTGGCACGATGTCCGGGCCTATGCCGCTGAAAACGGCGTGTCCATCCTCGGCGACGTGCCCATGTTCGTCGCCCATAACAGTGCCGACTGCTGGGCCCATCAGGACCAGTTCGACCTCGATGAAGCAGGGAATCCGTCGTCCGTCGCCGGTGTCCCGCCTGACTACTTCAGTGCCGACGGCCAGCTCTGGGGCAATCCCCTCTATGATTACCAGGCCATGGCCAGGGACAACTACCAGTGGTGGACTGACCGCTTCCGCCGCATGATGGACCTCGTCGACGAAGTCCGGGTCGACCATTTCCGCGGCTTTGCCGCTTACTGGGCCGTACCGGCCGGTTCGGAAACGGCCAAGAGCGGCGCCTGGAAAGAAGGGCCCGGCCTGGACCTCTTCCGGGCGGTCTACCAGAAAATCGGCCGGCTGCGCCTGGTCGCCGAAGACCTGGGCGTCATCACTGACGATGTGTGCACCTTGAAAGACGCCCTGCACCTGCCGGGCATGAAGGTCATCCAGTTCCACCTCAAGGACCGGGCCGACGGCCGCCTGGCCTTCGATACCGAGCCGGACTGCATCGCCTATACCGGGACCCATGACAACAACACTATCCGCGGCTGGTATGAAGACGACCTGACGCCGAGCCAACAGCTCCACGTCCGCCAGATGCTAGGATTGTCCGATGAAGCGGCACCGCAGGAAATCGTCGGCGCCCTCATCGCCTATACCTACTGCCGCCGGGCCGAAACGGTCATAATCCCCATGCAGGACCTCCTGGCCCTGCCGTCGTCGGGACGCATGAACACGCCCGGTGTCGCCGAAGGCAACTGGCACTGGCAGCTCAAAGAAGGCCAGACGACCTTCGACATCGCCCATTGGCTGGCCAAAGCGTGCCGCGAAAGCGGACGTTGATCGTAGGTCGTTCGTCGTAGGCCATTCATCGTAGGGGCGACCACGTGGGGCGCCCGCCAAAGATTGGTCACATCGTTTTTCACGATGTTTGCTGAACCCATAGGCCGTTCATCAAACCATGAACGATACGTAAAAGGAATAACGCGCTGCTCTCTAAAAGAAGGGAGTAGCGCGTTTTTTGTCGAATACGTATAGTAAAAGTAATGTTGAAAAGGATGTGATTTTGTGTATATTACTTACATGCGTATTCAAAATTACCGGAATCTACAAGACGTCGAAATGACTTTCCACGAAAGGGCCAACTACATCGTCGGTGAAAACGCCATTGGCAAGAGCGGCCTGCTGCGCCTCATTTCCTACATGAGTGCCGGCCGCAATGTCGAAGAAGACGACTACGCCGACGTGACCCGGCCCATCATCATCACCTTAGACCTGCACCTGCTCCAGAGCGAGAAGGAGTATTTCGCCGATACGCCGGGCGAGCACCGTCAGAGCCTGCGCGTCCGCATGGAAATGCATGTCAGCGACATGTATCCCCATCTCTACGACGACAACAGCGGCGAAGAACTGCCGTTAGAACTCATCCGCCGCCTGCGCTACGTGTCCTATTCGGCGGCCATGCCGGAAGAACAGCGCGTGCCGCCGCGTATTTACCGCGCCCTGGAACAGAAGCTCTCCCAATGGAGCGAAGCTCACTGGGACGGCCTGTCGGAAGAAGCCAAGGCCTTCATCCATCACGAAGTCGCCGTCGGCAGCCTCGATTCATCGTATTTCGTCAACATCTTCCTCTTGTCCCGCATGCTCTGCCGCATGGACCGGCCCAGGGCGGACAACATGAAATTCATTTCCCTGGCCGCCCTGTGCGTCATCACCCAGGTCTACATGATGTCCATCAGCCGCGCTGTACCGTTGGAACACAACGTCATCGTCGACGAAGAAGGGAAGCGCTACCTGCCCCTCATCATCTCCATCGATGAACCGGAAATGCACCTCCATCCCTACATGCAGCGCTCGGTCCTGCATTATTACCAGCAGCTCCTGAACAATGAAGACCCGCAGTTCTGTGCGCTCCTCAAGGACCTTTTCAACCTCGACGGCCTGCGGGGGCAGTTATTCGTCGTCACCCACTCGACGGATTCCCTCATCGACGACTACCGCCACATCATCCGCCTGTACCGCAACAAGCAGGGCCTGGTCAAAGCGGCCTGCGGGGCTGGCTTCCACTTCAGCGAAGAAATCGAAAAACACCTGATCATGCACTTCCCGGAAGTCAAGGAAGCCCTCTATTCGCGGAGCGTCCTCATCGTCGAAGGGGAAACGGAATACGGCTGTTTCCAGCACTTCGCCAAGACCCTGGACCTGCCCTTCGACTACTACGGCATCTGCCTCATCAATGCCCGCGGCGAAAGTTCCATCTCCAAGATCAAGAAACTCCTGGAATACTTCAAGATTCCCGTCGTCGCCCTCTACGATGCCGACGTCAAGGGCAGCCACAAAGGCAAACGGGGCGTCTACTTCACCAACGAAATCTGCTTTGAAATGGACCTGGCCAAGACCATGATCGACCACGGCCAGCGCCGCGACCTGGACCGCATCATCAACACGGCCTGCGGCGAACACGCCCGGGCCACGACGGACATGATCAAAAAGGCCTGCCGCAAACTGGACGTCAACTTCCACGATTACCCGGCCCGCCTCTTGTGGCACGTCAACCCGCGTAATAAAAAGGCCCTGTACATCTATTACTTCGCCTGGCTCTACAGCAACAAAGGCGTCATCCTCGGCCGCCTCATCGGCCAGTCCCTGAAAAAAGAAGACATCCCGCCGGCCTTCGTCCAAGCCATTGAAGCCGCCGGCCAGCTGGCCAAAGTCACCAAAGCCGTGTAACGGCTTTGGTGACTTTCGTAGGGGCTCCCCGTGGGGAGACCGCTGTGAATAATGGGAATAAACGCGGACCGCAGGCCGCCGCGGTCCCATGGACCGCAATCGTAGGCGTCCCGCCCAAGGCTCCCTTTATAGGGGAGCTGTCAGCGTCAGCTGACTGAGAGGTTGAATTTGCGTCCCGCGGGATTCCCGCAACGGGCCGCCAGCAAACGGGATTCCCACAAGCGGGCCGCCCTTTGGGACGGCCCCTACTAACCCCTAGCCACCAACAACTACCTATGGTATTATAAATAATAGGCTATTTTTTATAGCTATTTTGTCAACTTTGGAGTCAAAATCATCAATGAAACGAATTTATTTAGATAATGCGGCAGCGACGCCCATGGACCCGCGCGTCCTGGACGTCATGATGCCGTATTTGACGACGGCTTACGGCAATCCGTCGAGCCTTCATTATTTCGGCCAGCAGGCCCGGTCTGCCGTCCAGACGGCGCGCAGCCAGGTCGCCCACTGCCTGGGCGTCAAAGGGGAAGACCTGGTCTTCACCAGCGGCGGCACGGAAGCGGACAACCTGGCCATCCTCGGCTTCCTGCGGGCCAATTACCCCCACGGCGGCCACCTGGTCACGACGGCCGTAGAACACCACGCCGTCCTGCGGACTTTCCAGGCCCTGGAAGGGAAGGGCTATGACGTGACTTATGTCCCTGTCGAAGCCGACGGCCGGGTCACAGCCGACGCTGTGGCCCAGGCCCTGCGCGATGATACGGTCCTTATTTCCGTCATGTATGCCAATAATGAAACGGGCATGGTCCAGCCCATCGACGCCATCGGCGCCCTGGCCCGGCAGAAGGGCATCGCCTTCCACGTCGATGCCGTCCAGGCCTTTGGCTACGTGCCTATCCGGCCGCTGGAACAGGGCATCGACATGCTCACGGTCTGCAGCCATAAGATTTACGGCCCCAAAGGTGTCGGCGCCTTGTACATCCGCCACGGACTGCAGGTCGCTGCCGAAGCCTATGGCGGACCCCAGGAACACCGCCTGCGGGCGGGCACGGAGAACGTCGCCGCCATTGCCGGATTCGGCAAGGCTGCCGAACTCCTGGAGGCCGAACGGGACGACCGCGTCCGGGCGGCGCGGCGCCTGACCGATGCCGTCCATGACCGGCTCATCAAGGGCGACGCCCGCTTCCACCTCAACGGCCGGCGCAACCACGTCCTGCCCAACATCATCGACTTCAGCGTCGACGGCGTGGACAGCGCCATCCTGCTCATCGCCCTCGATCTCCAGGGCCTGGCCGTATCGGCCGGTTCGGCCTGCGAAGCCGGCGCCGTCGAAGCGTCCCACGTCCTCCGGGCCATGGGCGTCGAGGAAAAATGGCTGCGCAGCAGCATCCGCCTGTCCGTAGGCAAAGAAAATACCTTAGATGAAATCGAAGCAGCCGTTGCCATCATCGGCGACGCTGTCCGTAAAAGCAGAGGAGAATAATATGAAACGAGTTGCCGTAGCTATGAGCGGCGGCGTCGACAGTTCGGTCACGGCCGGCCTTTTGAAACAGCAGGGGTATGACGTCATCGGCATTACCCTGCGCCTGTGGGAAGAAGACCCGGCCTGCACCATCGACAATGTCCACGCCTGCTGCTCCCTCAGTTCCGTCGACGATGCCAAAGCCGTCGCCTCGGTCCTGGGGATTCCCCATTATACCCTGGATTTCCGCGATATCTTCCGGCGCGACGTCATCGACTACTTCGTCGATGCCTACGTCCACGGCAGGACGCCCAATCCCTGTATTGCCTGCAATAAATTCATTAAATTCGGCCTGCTCTGGGAAAAAGCCAGGCAGTTCGGCGCCGACTTCCTGGCGACGGGCCATTACGCCCGCATCGTCAAGGACGATACGACGGGAATCTATTCCCTGCTCCGCGGCACAGACCGCCGCAAGGACCAGTCCTATGTCCTCTATCAGCTGACACAGGACCTGCTGCCCCATATTTTATTTCCCATGGCCGGCCTGGAAAAGGTCCATACGCGGGAACTGGCCAAAGAATGGGGCCTGCCGGTCTTCAATAAGCCCGAAAGCCAGGACATCTGCTTCATCCCGGACAACGACTATAAGGGCTTCTTGCAGCACGAACGCAAGGGCATCTTCAAGCCTGGCGACTTCGTCGATAAAGAAGGCCGTGTCATCGGCCGCCACAAGGGCATTGCCGCCTATACTATCGGCCAGCGCCGGGGCCTGAACCTCGGCGGTCCCGGCGGTCCCTATTACGTGACGGCCCTGGACGTAGCCCACAATAAAGTCATCGTCGGCTCGGAACAGGATTTGTTCTCCAAGACTGTCCACGCCGGTGAAGCGACTTGGGTCGAACAAACGCTGTCCGCGCCGTTCCGGGCCCTGGGCAAGATACGCTATGCCGCCCGTGAAGCGGCCTGCACGGTCTATCCCGACGGCGACAGCCTGCGGGTCGAATTCGACGACGCCCAGCGTGCCGTCACGGCCGGCCAGGCCCTGGTACTTTATGACGCCGAAACAGGCGAACGCGTCCTGGGCGGCGGCGTCATCCAATAGGAAAAAAGAGGAGGATTCCTGTGTCTACAGATCATATCAGAAACTTTTCAATCATCGCACATATCGACCATGGCAAATCGACGCTGGCCGACCGGATGCTGGAAATGACCGGCACCGTGCCCAAACGGGAAATGGAAGACCAGCTCCTCGATACGATGGATCTCGAACGGGAACGGGGCATTACCATCAAAGCCCAGTCGGCCCGTCTCATTTACGATGCCAAAGATGGCAAACAGTATACGCTCAATCTCATCGACACGCCGGGGCACGTCGACTTCAACTACGAAGTATCGCGCAGCCTGGCGGCCTGCGAAGGGGCCCTGCTCATCGTCGATGCCACGCAGGGCGTCGAAGCCCAGACCCTGGCCAACGTCTACCTGGCCCTGGAACACGATCTGGAAATTATTCCCATCATCAATAAAGTCGACCTGCCCAGCGCCGACCCGGACCGGGTCTGCAAGGAAATCGAAGACGGCATCGGCCTGGACGCATCGGACGCCATCATGATTAGCGCCAAGACGGGCTACGGCGTCGACAAGGTCCTGGAAGCCATCGTCCAGCGCATCCCGGCACCGGCTGACGAAGGGGACAAGCCCCTGCGGGCCCTCATCTTCGACTCCCACTTCGATGCCTATAAAGGGGCTATCGCCAACATCCGCATCATGGAAGGCAGCGTCAAGCCGGGCCAGCGCATCCGCATGATGGCGTCGGGCAAGGAATTTGAAGTCATCGAAACGGGCGTCTTCCTGCCCCAGATGCATCCCGTCCCGTCCCTGGAATGTGGCAGCGTCGGCTATCTGGCAGCCAGCATGAAGAACGTCCGCGACTGCCGCGTCGGCGATACGGTCACTTTGGCCGACCATCCGGCCAAAGAAGCCCTGCCGGGCTACCGCAAGGCCGTGCCCATGGTCTACTGCGGCCTCTACCCGGTCGAAACGAACGACTACGACAACCTCCGCGATGCCCTGGAAAAGCTCCACCTCAACGATGCGGCGCTGCTCTTTGAACCGGAAACGTCGTCGGCCCTGGGCTTCGGCTTCCGCTGCGGCTTCCTGGGCCTCCTGCACATGGACGTCGTCCGCGAACGGCTGGAACGGGAATACAACCTGTCCCTGATCACGACGGCGCCGTCGGTCATTTACCACGTCTACTGCACGGACGGCACCATGGTCGAAGTGGACAACCCGTCGCAGATGCCGGACATGACCAAAATCGACCACATCGAAGAACCGCTGGTCAAGACGACGATCATCATCCCCAAGGACATGGTCGGCACGGTCATGGAAATCTCCCAGAACCGCCGCGGTCAGTACGTCACCATGGATTACCTCGACGACACGCGCGTTTCTTTGATCTACAACCTGCCCCTGTGTGAAATCCTCTACGACTACTTCGACGTCCTCAAGTCGGCGACCCGCGGCTATGCGTCCCTCGATTATGAGCTCAACGGCTACCAGGCCTCGCCTATGGTCAAAATGGACATCCTCATCAACGGCGACGTCGTCGACGCCCTGAGCGTCATCGTCCACAAGGATTTCGCCGCCCGCCGCGGCCGCGCCCTGGTCGAAAAACTGCGCAGCCTCATTCCGCGCCAGCTCTTCCAGATCCCCATCCAGGCCGCTGTGGGCAATAAGATCATTGCCCGCGAAAACGTGGCAGCCCTGCGCAAGGACGTCCTGGCCAAGTGCTATGGCGGCGATATTTCCCGTAAGCGCAAGCTCCTGGAAAAACAGAAGGAAGGCAAGAAGCGCATGAAACAGTTCGGTACCGTCGAAATCCCGCAGGAAGCCTTCATGGCCGTCCTCAAAGTCGACGAAGAATGACGCTGGGCCTGTACGTCCACATCCCGTTCTGCCGCCATAAATGCCTGTACTGCGACTTTCCGTCCTATGCCGGCCTGGAGCGATACTGCCAGGGCTATGTCGAAGCCCTGTGCCGGGACATCGCGGCCTCGCCCTATACCGGGGAAGGGGCTGATACGGTCTACGTCGGCGGCGGTACGCCGTCAATGCTGGAAGCCGGCGACGTCAGCTGCATCCTGAAGACCCTGCGGCAGACCTTCTGCATTGCCAGCGATGCGGAAATCACGATAGAAGCCAATCCGGACAGTCTCGATTATGATAAGGCCGCGGCTCTGGCCGATTGCGGCGTCAACCGCCTGAGCCTGGGCGTCCAGTCCTTTTCCGACGCCATGCTGGCCTTTCTGGGCCGGGTCCATACGGCAGCCCAGGGCGAAGCGGCCATCCAGGCGGCCTACGCGGCTGGCATCCATAATTTGTCCCTGGACCTGATGTACGGCCTGCCCGGCCAGCACCTGGCCGACGTCCGCCGCGACGTAGAGCGCCTTTCCCAGCTGCCCGTGGTCCACGCGTCCATTTACAGCCTCATCGTCGAAGACGGGACGCAGCTCAAGGCGGGCCTGGAAAAGGGGACATGGCACCTGCCGCCTGACGGGACGGTCGAAGCCATGGGGAAGGCCGTCCACGACGCCATGCACGGTTATGGCTTCCATCACTACGAGATTTCCAGCTATGCCAAAGGGCCTTTCGAGTCGCGCCATAACAGCAAATACTGGACTTATGAGCCTTATATCGGCTTCGGCGTATCGGCCCATTCCTTCGATGGGACGACGCGCTGGGCCAATATAGCCAACATCCCGGCGTATATCCATAAGGCCGGCAGGGAGAGTGTCGTCGCCGAATCCGTCGCCATCGACGCCAAACGGGCCGTCGAAGATTACTGCTTCCTGGCCCTGCGCCGCCGGGTCGGCATCGATTACGGCGATTATGCCAGACGCTTCGGGAAATCCATCGAAGCCGACTTCGGTCCTGTCATCGACGGCCTCATCCGCCAGGGCCTCCTGGAACGCACCGAGCGGGGCTGCTGCCTCAGTGAAGACGGTTTAGGATATGGCAATTATGTATTCAGTAAATTTATACGCTGAACCTCAGAAATTGTTGACAAATGACACTAATCTGAGTATAATTTCATTGTGTGCAGTAAAAGCACTCCCTATCATACCTTGGAGGGAGGGATAATAGAATGGCAGAAATCAGAGTTGGTAAAAACGAAACGTTAGACAGCGCACTTCGCCGCTTCAAACGTTCTTGCCAAAAGGCAGGTGTTCTTTCCGAAGTACGGAAACGTGAACACTACGAAAAACCGAGTGTACGGAGAAAGAAAAAATCCGAAGCAGCACGGAAACGGAAGTACAGAGCATAATCGTCAAATGTAAGAAGGGTGATAGCATGTCTCTTAAAGAAGAACTGCTTCAGGACATGAAAGCGGCCATGAAAGCCAAAGAAGCCGGTAAAACGGCTTTATCCGTCATCCGCATGGTCCGTTCGTCCATCCGCAATACGGAAATCGACGGCAAATGCGAACTCGATGACGCTGGCGTCGGTGCCGTCATTGCCAAAGAAATGAAACAGCGCAAGGAATCGTTGGCAGAGTTTGAAAAGGCAGGCCGCAGCGACCTCGTCGAAGAAACGAAGGCCGAAATGGCCGTACTGGAAAAGTACATGCCCAAACAGCTCACAGCCGATGAAATCCACCAGATCGTCAACGATGCCGTTGCCGGTCAGAGCGGTCTCAAGATGGGCGACGTCATGAAGCTCGTCATGCCCAAGGTCAAAGGTAAGGCCGACGGCAAGCTTGTTTCACAGATTGTTCGAGAAATTTTACAAAATAATTAGTTTTGTTAGATTTTTCTAAAAAATCTATTGACAAATAGACTGATTGATTGTATTATTTTAGCATGATTTGAAAATAAAATAGGTCATGAAACAAGAGTCAAAGAAGACTCCGAACCTTAACCACAGGGGCGGAGTCTTTTTTTTCACCCAAAGGAGGAGTCATGATGGCTAAAGATGATTTAGTATATGTAATCCCTGCAGGTCAATATGGTAAAGAAGGTGTGCTGGCTTTACTCGAACAGCACCCGGAAATTAAATTTGTATCTCTCGTAGGCATCGACCTCGCCGGTAACGATACGGACGAAAAGATTCCTATCAGTGTATTCTTCGATGAATACGATAAATTCTTCAATGCTACGGCTTTCCAGACAGACGGTTCTTCCGTTGTCCTGCCGGGCATCGCTACCTTGTCCAATGCTCGTGTCGACATCAAAGCCGACCCCGGCGTCGACTGGTTCGTCGATTACAATGACGGCAATATCGATTCGGAAACGGGCAAACCCGTCGGTACGCTCCGTATCCCGAGCTTCCTCCGCCATGCTACGGGCTTTATCGACTCCCGTTCCATCCTTCGCAACACCTGCGACTACGTAGGCGACCAGATTTTGGCTCTTGTCAAGAAATACGGCATCAAAGGCACGTCCATCAATCCTGATGACATCGAAAAGATCGTCTTCACGACGGCTACAGAATTGGAATTCTGGGTCAAGACCCCGAGCCAGGACGTAGCTACCCGACTCTTGTCGGCATCCCAGAAGATGCAGGAACAGTACTGGCAGCGTACACACGGCGTCGTCCGCACGGCGCTTGAACAGACCGTCGAACGCCTTGAAAAATACGGCCTCGAACCGGAAATGGGCCATAAAGAAGTCGGCGGCGTCAAAGCCCAGATCGACGATTCCGGTAAATTGACCTTCGTCCTCGAACAGCTCGAAGTCGACTGGAAATACGCCAGCGACCCTGTACAGACAGCCGATAACGAAATCGCTGCCCGTATCATCGTCCGCGAAGTCTTCCGCGAAAACGGCCTCGAAGTCACCTTCCAGGCAAAACCGATCCACGGTGTTGCCGGCTCCGGTGAACATACGCATCTCGGCATCGGCGCTATCATGAAGAATGGCAAATTCGTCAACCTCTTCAACCCGGATGACATGAAGAGCGAATTCCTCTCGGCCGTCGGCTATGGCGCTATCATGGGTATCCTCAAACACTACGAAGTCATAAACCCCTTCGTATCGTCGACGACGGACTCCCTCAACCGCTTGAAACCGGGCTTCGAAGCTCCTGTCTGCATCGTTACGGCTCTCGGCGGCGAAACACCGGACGTTCCGACTCGTAACCGTTCCGTCCTGGCCGGCCTCATCCGTGACATCACCAGCCCGGCAGCTACGCGTTTCGAACTCCGCGCTCCCAACCCGTTCACCAATACGTACATCGCCATCGCTATGTGCTACCTCGGCGCTCTGGACGGCATCAAATACGCTCTCTCCAGCGGCAAATCGACGGCTGAACTCCTGGCTGAACTCTCCAAGAAACCGGGCGAAGACGCAGATTACCTGGAAAAAGACCGGGCATACCGCTCCGAAGTCGACGTCTTCGAAAACTTCAGCGACGAAGAACGCAATGCCATGTTCGGCAAAGCTCCGCGTACGGTATGGGAAAACTTCAAAGCCCTTACGACGTATCCGGAAAAACTGGACGACCTCGCTTGCGACGCTTTCCAGAAACGCATCATGGAATCCTTCAAACTCGGCGCTCTCAGCCGCTGGGCACTGGAACTCCAGTACCGCATCATTCCGGAAAACCTCTCGAAAGTCATCGCTGCCGAACAGCTCCATGCTGATGGCGACAGCAATGCTCTCGAAGTCGAACGCTGGACCAAGATTAACGCTCTCCGCACGGAATTAGGCCGCGACACCGAAAAGAGCCTGTCCATCTTCTCCAAGATCAAACAGGCCCTGGCTGCTGACGACTACGATACCGCATCGGACCTCATGGTCGAAATGAGCGACAAAATGGATCAGCTCACCGACATGTACTACGAATATTCTCATAACGCTTTCTAATATATCGTTTGGATGTAAAAA